>UMHS01040554.1_pt1 | contig 25289 bp, 20 predicted proteins | sample 1965611 | NCBI WGS metagenome assembly UMHS01 (sample SAMEA4836106, study PRJEB28245) | human gut metagenome | biome: gut microbiome; material: fecal sample | place: Denmark | collected 2008
CCCGTCCCGCCGCGTCCGGACCTCCTCCGGACCGGACGCCGGCATTGCCGCCGCGCGGACCGCCGTAACCGCCCGCACCGTCCTGCCGCCGCTGCTGGTAACGGTAGTCGTACCGGCGGCGCAGCTCGTCGAGCGCCGAGGGGCCCTCCCCGTCGTCGGCCCGGCGGCGCACCGCCTCCTGAGCGAAATCGACGTCGGACTCCACATACCGCGGGTCGATCTCGCGCAGGAAGCAGCTCGGCCGCGAGAACTCCATGTTGCCCCACCGGAAACGCATCTCGGCATAGGAGAGCGTCGCCGCGACCTTGGCCCGCGTGAGGGCCACGTAGAAGAGCCGTCGCTCCTCCTCGATGCCGTCGGCCGACTCGGCGGCCCGCAGCGACGGGAAGAGGTTCTCCTCCATGCCCACGATGTAAACGTATTCGTATTCGAGCCCCTTGGCCGAATGGACCGTCATCAGCGTCACCTTGTTCCGGTCCTCGGGGTTGTCCTTGTCCATGTCGGTCATCAGCATCATCTGCTGCAACCACTCCTCGATGGTGGCCTCCTCCCCGGGGCTGCGTTCGCCGTTGCGGATTTCGGCGTCGCAGCGCTCCCTGAATTCCTGCATCGAGTTGAGCAGCTCCTCGATATTGTCCAGCGCCGAAGCCGCCTCGGGCGTGTTCTCCGCACGGTAGGCGGCCAGAATGCCCGACCGCGAGGCGACCTCCAGGCCGAAGTCGTACAGTCCCTTGTCGTTGCGGGCCAGCGACAGCGAACGGATCATCGCCACGAAGTCGGCCGCCTTGCGGGCGATGGCCCGCGGCACGGCGTCGGCCGCGGGTTCGGCGACCAGCGCATCGACCGCCTCCCACATCGACACGCCCCGTTCGGCGGCCAGCTGCGCGATGCGCTGCACGGTCGTGTCGCCGATGCCCCGCGCGGGGTAGTTCACGATGCGCCGGAACGCCTCGTCGTCGCGCGGGTTGATGACCAGCCGGATATAGGCCAGCATGTCGCGGATCTCCTTGTGGTCGTAGAACGACGAACCCTTGTAGATGCGGTAGGGGATGCCGCGGCGGCGGAGGTTGTCCTCCAGCACGGCCGACTGGTTGTTCGTGCGGTAGAGAATCACCGCTTCGGACCATTCGGCGCCCGCCGCACGCACCTTGTCGCGCAGGTCCGAAACGACCATCTCGGCCTCCTCGCGGTCGGTGTAGGCCTTCAGGATGCGGATTTTCTCCCCCTCGGCCCCTTCCGAGAAGCAGTGCTTCTCCATGCGCTTCGAATTGCGGACGATCACCGAGTTGGCCGCATCGACGATCGTGCGCGTCGAGCGGTAGTTCCGTTCGAGCTTGAAGACCTTCGCCGAGGGGTAGTCCTTCTGGAAAGAGAGGATGTTCTCGATCTTGGCCCCGCGGAACGAGTAGATCGACTGCGCGTCGTCGCCCACGACGCAGACTTTCGAATGGGTCTGCGACAGACGGCGGATGATGACGTACTGCGCATAGTTGGTGTCCTGGTACTCGTCCACCAGAATGTATTTGAACTGCTCCTGGTAGCGCGCCAGCACGTCCGGACAGTCGCGCAGCAGCACGTTGGTTTGCAGCAGCAGGTCGTCGAAGTCCATCGCCCCGTTGCGTTTGCAGCGCTGGCAGTAGATGTTGTAGATGTTGCCGAACTCGGGAATCTGCATCTGCCGGTCCTCGGCCGCATAGGCCGAATTGGCCAGATAGGCCCCGGGGGTCACCAGACAGTTTTTGGCATAGGATATGCGCGAAGCCACGGCGTTGGGCTTGTACTTCTCGTCCGGAAGGTTCAGCTCGCGGACCACGGTCTTGACCAGGTTCCGGCTGTCCGAGGAGTCGTAGATCGTGAACGACTCGGGGAAACCGATCCGTCCGGCGTTTTCGCGCAGGATGCGCGAGAAGACCGAGTGGAAGGTTCCCATGCGGATATGGCGGCTGCGGTTGTCGGGCAGCATCTGCGCGATGCGTTCGCGCATCTGCTCGGCGGCCTTGTTCGTAAAGGTCAGGGCGAGTATGTTGAAGGGCGCCACGCCCCGCTCGATCATGTAGGCGATGCGCGAGGTCAGCACGCGGGTCTTGCCCGAGCCGGCCCCGGCGATGATGAGCGACGGGGAGTCGAAATTGACCACGGCGTCCCGCTGGGCCGGATTGAGCCCTTGCAGGATTTTCGATTCGTTGGATTCCATGCGGGCAAAGTTAATAAGAATCGGCGAAGAATTTTTCGGGAAAAATAATAACTTTGCATGACGAACGTTAAAAGGGTAACCGCGACAACGATACAACAAACGATAAAACATGAGCGAAGTCATCAACATCAAGGAACTCAACGAGCGCATCGAACGCGAATCGGTCTTCGTCGATACGCTGCGCACCGAAATGGGCAAGGTCATCGTCGGACAGAGCCATCTGGTCGATACGCTGCTGATCGGTCTGCTCTCCAACGGACACATCCTGCTCGAAGGCGTGCCGGGACTCGCCAAAACGCTGGCCATCACCACGCTGGCCCGTGCCGTGGATGCCGGGTTCTCGCGCATCCAGTTCACTCCCGACCTGCTGCCCGCCGACCTGCTGGGCACGCTGATCTACTCGCAGAAGAACGAGGATTTCGTGGTCAAGAAGGGTCCCGTCTTCGCCAACTTCGTGCTGGCGGACGAGATCAACCGCTCGCCGGCCAAGGTGCAGTCGGCGCTGCTCGAGGCGATGCAGGAGCGGCAGGTGACCATCGGCGACGACACCTACCCGCTGCCGCAGCCCTTCCTCGTGCTGGCCACGCAGAACCCGCTCGAACAGGAGGGAACCTATCCGCTGCCCGAGGCGCAGGTGGACCGTTTCATGCTCAAGGCCAAAATCTCCTACCCCAACAAGCAGGAGGAGCGCGACATCGTGCGCATGAACCTCGCCGGCACGGGCATGCCCGCGGTGAACAAGGTGATCGCGCCCGAAGACATCGTAAAGGCCCGCAAGGTGGTCGAGGACGTCTATATGGACGAGAAGATCGAGAAGTACATCATCGACATCATCTTCGCCACGCGCGAGCCGGCCGAGTACAACCTCGGGAAGTTGCAGAACCTGATCGCCTACGGCGGCTCGCCCCGTGCGTCGATCTCGCTGGCCAGGGCCGCCCGCGCCTATGCCTTCATCCGCCGCCGCGGCTACGTCATCCCCGAGGACGTGCGCGCCGTCTGCCACGACGTGCTGCGCCACCGCATCGGCCTGACCTACGAGGCCGAAGCCGAGAACATCTCCTCGGAGGAGATCATCACCGACATCCTGAACAACGTAATCGTACCCTGACGATGCAGGAGAGCGAAAACGATATTCTGAAACGGGTCCGGAAGATCGAAATCAAGACGCGTGGTCTTTCGAACGAGATCTTCGCCGGAAAGTACCACACGGCTTTCCGCGGGCGGGGCATGTCGTTTTCCGAAGTGAGGGAGTACCGCGCCGGCGACGACGTGCGCGACATCGACTGGAACGTGACGGCCCGCTCGCGCAAGCCCCACATCAAGGTCTATGAGGAGGAGCGCGAGCTGACGATGATGCTGCTCGTGGACGTCTCCGCGTCGCGCATGTTCGGCACGACGGAGCGGCTCAAGAAAAACATCATCACCGAAATCGCCGCCGTGCTGGCCTTCTCGGCCGCGCAGAACAACGACAAGGTGGGGTGCATCTTCTTTTCGGACAAGGTCGAGAAGTTCATCCCCCCGAAGAAGGGGCGCAGCCACATCCTCATGATTATCCGCGAGCTCATCGGCTTCCGCCCCGAATCCGCGGGCACGAAGCTCTCCGAGCCGGTGCGCTTCCTGACCAACGTGAACAAGAAGCGCTGCACGACCTTCATCCTCTCGGACTTCATGGACTCCTCGCAGGACCGCTCGGCCCTCGACGACGCGCTGAAGATCGCCGGCGGACGGCACGACCTGGTGGGCATCCGCATCTACGACCCGCGCGAGACGGAGCTGCCCGACGTGGGCATCGTCGAGCTGCGCGACGCCGAGACGGGGCGCAAGGTCTGGGTGGACACCTCCTCGCGCGCCGTGCGCGAGCACTACGCCGAATCGTGGAGACGGCGCAGCGCCGGCATCGAGCAGACGCTCAAGCACAACCGTATCGACACGGCGACGATCTCCACCGACGGGGACTATGTGGCCGAACTGATGAAACTCTTCAAACAGCGATGAGACGACTCTTAGCAACGCTCCTCCTGCTGGCCGGCGTGCCGGCCGCGGCGCAGAACACGCCGACGGTCACGGCGCACGCCGAACCCGACAGCATTCTGATCGGCGACCGCTTCGATCTGGTGATCGACGTGGAGAAGGACCTCGTGCAGGTGGTGGAGTTCCCGGAGTTCGAGGACCGGGACGGCAAGATCGAGGTGGTCGAGAGCCTGCCGGTCGATACGCTCGAACGCGACGGACGCCGCCTGAAGCTGCGCAAGCGCTACCGCCTCGCGGCCTTCGACGAGGGCCGTTACAACCTCGGCACGGCGCGGGTGCTCTACGCCGACAAGAACATCCTCGACACGCTTTCGAGCCGCGACTCGGTCTATCTCGAGGTGACGACGTTCCAGATCGACTCCACGTCGCAGTCGATCTACGACCTGAAGGGACAGCGCACCCTGCCGTTCCGGTTCCGCGAAATCCGCGGCTACGTCCTTTGGAGCCTGCTGGCGCTCGCGCTGCTGGCCGCCGCGGCCTACGCCCTCCACCGCTGGCTCGCAGCCCGCGGCAAACGGCTCGGCGACCTGTTCAAACCCGCCCCGCCGCTGCCGCCGCACGTCGCGGCCATCCAGGCGCTCGAAGCGCTCCACAACCAGAAACTGTGGCAGAACAACCGCCACAAACAGTACTATTCGGGGCTGACGGACATTCTGCGCACCTACATCGCGGCGCGCTGGGACATCGGAGCGATGGAGATGACCTCTGACGAGATCATCGACGCGATGCGCACGGAGGAGCTTCCGGACAAGGCCCGCATGGACCTCATGGCGATCCTGCGCGACGCCGATCTGGTGAAATTCGCCAAGGCGACGCCGCCGGCCGAGGAGAACGAGGCCGACTATCTGAAAGCCTACTACTTCGTCGAGGAGACCAAACCCGTCGAGGAGGAGACCCCGGCCGGAGAGGCGGACCCGACGCAAAACTAAACCGCGACAACGATGCAGAAGTCACTCTATACGCTCCTGTTCCTGCTCACGGCCACCGCGGCCGGAGCGCAGCAGATGCCCGAACGTTCGCTGGTCCGCAAAGGCAACCGGCAGTACGCCAAGGGCAATTACGAGGAGTCGATCCGCCGTTACGAGCAGGCGCTCGAAGCCGTCCCGGGGCAGTTCGAGGCCACCTACGACCTCGGCAACGCCCTCTACAAGGCCGAACGCTTCGACCGCGCCGAACAGACCCTCCGGCAGGCCGCCGCCGACACGCTGCGTCCGGAGACGGAGCTGGCCGAAGCCTATTACAATCTGGGCAACGCGCAGTTCAAGCAGCAGAAGTACAAGGAGGCGCTCGAAAGCTACAAGCAATCGCTGCGGCTGAACCCGTCCGACATGGAGGCCAAGTACAACTACGCCTACACCAAGCGGCTGCTCGACCAGGACCAGAACGGCGGAGGCGGCAACGACCAGCAGAACCAGGATCAGGATCAGGATCAGAATCAGAATCAGAACCAGGATCGGAACCAGCAGGGGCAGCAGAATCCGCAGCAGGGACAGGGACGGCAGGACCCGCAGCAGGGGCAGCAGGACCGGAAGGATCCCGGGCAGGACGGAAACCCGCAGCAGCAGCCCCCGCAATCCGACAAGGGGGAGCAGGGCGACGCACAGGGTTCGCCGCAGCAGGCTCCAGGCATCTCGCCGCAGGAGCAGGAGCAGATTCTCGACGCCATCCAGGCCCAGGAGGACAAGACGCAGGAGAAACTCAAGGAGAAACGGGGCGTCGTGGTCCGCGGCAGGAAGAACTGGTAAAAAAACGAAACGACCATGCAATTCGCATCACCCCATTATCTGTGGCTGCTCACGCTGCTCGCGCCGATGACCGCCTACTACGTCTGGCGCACGATGCAGGGCGGCGCCGCGATCCGGATCTCGACCGTGGCAGGCGTTCTGCACGCACCGAAGACCGTGCGCCACTACCTGCGCCACCTGCCCTTCGCGCTGCGTGCGGCGGCCTTCGCGCTGCTCGTCGTGGCGCTGGCGCGACCGCAGGACATCGAACAGAACGTCCGCACGAACACCGAGGGCATCGACATCGTGCTGGCCATCGACGTCTCGGCCTCGATGCTCGCCCGCGACTTCCGGCCCGACCGCATCACGGCCGCCAAGGAGGTGGCCGGCTCGTTCGTCGCCGACCGCTACGGCGACCGCATCGGACTGGTGGTCTTCGCCGCCGAAGCCTTCACGCAAAGCCCCCTGACCACGGACCAGAGCACGCTCCAGACGCTCCTGGCGCGCATCCGCAGCGGACTGATCGACGACAGCGGCACGGCCATCGGCAACGGACTGGCCACGGCGATCAACCGCCTGCGCGAGAGCGAGGCCAAGTCGAAGGTCATCATCCTGCTGACCGACGGCGTGAACAACCGCGGACAGATCGCTCCCATGACCGCCGCCGAAATCGCCCGGGCGCAGGGTATCCGCGTCTATACGATCGGTGTCGGAACCGAAGGCACGGCCCCCTACCCGGCGGTGGACATCTACGGACAGCCCACGGGCGACGTGGTGATGGCCAAGGTCGAGATCGACGAGAAGACGCTCGGCGCCATGGCCGACCTGACGGGAGGCAAATACTTCCGTGCCACGGACAACGCCAAGCTCAAAGCCATTTACGACGAAATCAACCAGTTGGAAAAGAGCAAGGTGGAGGTCACCGAGCGCATCTCCTACCACGAGCGGTTCCTCGTGTGGGCACTGGCGGCCCTCGGAGCCCTGCTGCTCGAATTCCTCCTCTCGAATCTCGTGCTGAAACGGATTCCGTAAAGAAAAGACCGCTATGTTCCGATTCGCAAATCCGCAATACCTCTGGCTGCTCGCAGCCGTCCCGGCGCTCGTCGCGCTCTTCTGGCTGGCGATGCGCAACCGCCGCAGGCGGCTCGCCCGCTTCGGCCGCCCGGAGACTCTCGGCGAACTGATGCCCGAGGTCTCCACCGGGCGCGTGAAATTCAGGTTCGTCCTCTTCTGCACCGCCGTGGCGCTGACGGCGCTGGCCGCGGCGCGGCCGCAGTTGGGCTCCAAACTCCGCGAGGAGAAGGCGCAGGGAATCGAGATGATGCTCGCGGTGGACGTCTCGAACTCGATGCTCGCCGAGGATTTCGAACCCAACCGCCTCGAACGGACCAAATACGCCATCGGCAAGCTCTTCGAAGGACTGCGGCAGGACCGCGTGGGACTGATCGTCTTCGCCGGCGAGCCGAAGGTGCAGTTGCCGATCACCTCCGACTACCGCATGGCGCGGGCCTTCGCGCGGCGGATCGACCCGTCGCTCGTGCCGGTGCAGGGCACGGCCGTCGGCAAGGCCCTCGAACAGGCGCTGCTCGCCTTCTCGGGCGAGACGGAAGCGGGGCACGGCCGCGTCGTGGTGCTCATCACCGACGGCGAGAACCACGAGGACGACGCCCTGGCCGTGGCCGAACGCGCCGCCCGGCAGGGCATCCGCATTTACACCATCGGCATCGGCACGCCCGAAGGCGCGCCGATCCAGATCGACGGCGAATTCATCAAGGACGAGCAGGGCGAGATGGTCGTTTCGAAGCTCAACGAGGAGATGCTCTCGAAGATCGCCGAGACGACGGGCGGCGCCTACGTCCGCGCCACGAAGCAGGACATCGGCCTGGACGAGATCGTGCGGGAGATCAACGACATGGAGCGCTCCGAGCTTTCGACGGTCCGTTTCGAGGAGTTCAACGAACAGTACCAATACCTGCTCCTGGCGGCGCTCGTCCTGCTTCTGGCGGAATTCCTGGTGCTCGACCGACGGAATCCGCTGCTGGCGCACCTGAACATCTTCCGCGAACCGGAACGGAAAGAGCCCGGCCTATGACCCGGTTCAAGGACAAATGCGTGCCCGTCACCGGCGGCGGCTCCGGCATCGGACCCATCACGGGACGGACGGCCCTCGGACGCGGGAGCACGCCCCGCGGCATCCCGCGGGGATTCCATCCGCGCCGCTTCACGCAGGGCGTGCTCCCGCGTGCCTGTTCGGTCCCGTCATAGACCGCCGGGCCGGCATTTGCCGCACGACGGACCGCTTCACCGGATAAAACGATCCCCACCGCCATGCCTCTGGAAAACACCTCCGCCGAACGCATCGCGGCGATCCACGCCGCACAACGGGACTATTTCCGCTCGGGAGCCACCCTCCCGGCCGACTTCCGCCGCATCATGCTCCGAAGGCTGGAGCAGGCGCTGCGGCAATGGGAGCGGCGGCTCTGCGACGCCCTGTGGCAGGACCTGCGCAAATCCCCCGAGGAGGCCTGCCTCACCGAGCTGAGCATCGTGCGGAGCGAGGTGAGGAACCACCTCCGCCACCTCGGCCACTGGATGCGCCCCGAGCGGCGGCCCTCGCCGCTCAAACTCTTTCCCTCGGCGAGCCGCATCCTCTCCGAGCCGCTCGGTACGGCGCTCATCGTCTCGCCGTGGAACTATCCCGTGCAACTGCTGCTCAACCCGCTCGTCGGAGCCATCTCGGCGGGCTGCACCGCCGTACTGAAACCCTCGCCCTACACGCCGCACGTCTCGGCGACGCTCCGCGCGATGATCGGCGAAATCTACGACGAGCGCTACGTCGCCGTCGTCGAGGGCAACCGCGACGTCAATACGCTGCTGCTGGACCGGCGCTGGGACCTCGTCTTCTTCACGGGCAGCCCCGAGCTGGGGCGGATCGTCATGGCCGCCGCGGCGCGGCACCTCACGCCCGTCATACTGGAGCTGGGCGGCAAAAGCCCCTGCATCGTGGACCGAGGCGCCGACGTGGAGACCGCCGCGCGCCGCATCGCATGGGGCAAGACCCTCAATGCGGGGCAGACCTGCATCGCCCCCGACTACCTGCTGCTCCACGAATCGCTCGCCGATGCGTTCCCCGCGGCCTACGCCCGGGCGCTGCGGCGCCTGCACGGCGACGACGCCCGGCAAAGCCCCCACTACGTCCGGCTGGTGAACGACCGGGCCTTCGACCGCGTGGCAAGCTACCTCGCGCAGGGCACGGTCCGCCTCGGAGGCCGCACCGACCGCGCGGAACGTTACATAGAACCCACGCTGCTCACGGAGGTCGATCCTCTCGCCCCGGTCATGCGGGAGGAGATCTTCGGCCCCGTGCTGCCGGTCGTCCCGTTCCGGACGACGGACGAGGCCGTGGCGTTCGTCACCGAATGCGAAAAACCGCTGGCGCTCTACTACTTCGGCCCCGAAAAGAGCGGCCGCGAAGTACTGCGGCGCACCTCTTCGGGCGGAGCCTGCCTCAACGACACGATCATGCACATCGCCAACGAGCACCTGCCCTTCGGCGGCGTGGGCAACTCGGGCATGGGCCGTTACCACGACCGCGACAGCTTCGACGCCTTCTCGCACCGCCGTGCGGTGGTCGAGACGCCGACCTGGATCGACCCGCCGTTCCGCTACATGCCCTACAAACTCTTCCGCTACGTAAAGCGCATCCTCTGACCGCCGCACGGAGGCGGAAAACGACCGCCCGGGGCCCGGGCCGGAACGGCCGCGCGGAGGGCCGACGGCCGCACGGAGGAAAAATGCGTCGCCGCCGCAGGTTTTTCCCGCCGAAATGCCTATCTTTGCCGTGCAGGTCCGCTCTGTCGCTGCCGGCCGCCGGCCGGGAGAGGAAAGTCCGGGCAACGCAGAGCGCCACGCAAGCTAATGACTTGACAGCCGTGAGGTTGTGGGAGCGTAACAGAGAACGACCGCCCGCAGGCGGGCATTCGCGGAACGGACGGAGCCTTCGGGATTCCGGGCCGCGCTCCGGAGAGTGTCCGGCGGGTAAGGGTGAAAAGGCGGGGTAAGAGCCCACCGCGGGGGCAGCGATGTCGCCCGGCAGTACGTCCCGTGGGTTGCAAGACCGTGTATACCGGCAATCAAGGGTTGCTCGCCCGATGTCGGGGGGTAGGTTGCTTGAGACGGCGGGAGACCGCCGCCGTAGATAAATGACAGAGACCCGGGGTCCGCCCCGGGGACAGAACCCGGCTTACAGGACCTGCACGTACGAAGGGGCGCCGCTTCCGAGCGGCGCCCCTTCCGTTCACGTCCGGGCCGCACGCCCTACATCAGCCCCATGCGCCGCCGAGCGAACGGCACGACCCACGCGGGGGACTGCTCGCGGGCGAGCAGGTCGCGCATGTAGTCCATGTAAGGCTCGGCATGGCGGAAATAGCGGAAAAGCCCCTCGCAGAGCGAATTCTTGCGGCAGCCGTCCGACCCGGTCTCGAACCGGTGCTTGGGACATTCGCCGCGGCAGGCGAAGTAGTACCGGCAGCGCAGGCATTCGGCCGGCAGCGCGTTGCGTTTGGCCAGTCCGAAGTCGATCCGGCGGCGCGAGCGGTAGATCTCCGCGAGCGGCGTCTCGCGGATGTTCCCCAGCAAGTATTCGGGATAGACGAAGTGGTCGCACGAATAGACGTCGCCGTTGTGCTCGACCACGAGCGCATCGCCGCACGTCTCGCCCATCGAGCAGACGCCCGGCTGCACGCCGCACCACTGGGCCAGCGTGGCGTCGAAGAGCTGCACGAAGCACTGCCCCACGTCGCTGACGACCCACTCGTCGAAAATGTCGCACAGAAACGTCCCGTAGCCCTCGGCCGTCACCGACCATTCGGCCGGCCGCGCCCCCTGCGTCTCCGGCGAAACGATCAGCGGACGGTGCAGCCCCGCGCGATCGACGACATGCTCCACGGCGGGCAGAAACTGCATGTAGCGGCTTCCGACCGTATCGCGGAAGAAGCGGTAGATCTCCGCGCCGCGCCCCTCGCAGGCCCGGTTCACGACGCTCAGCGTATTGTACTCCACGCCCGTCCGCCGGAACATCCCGACCGTCCGCATCACGCGCGCGAAGGTGGGGCGCCCGCCCTTCGTCCGGCGGAACGCGTCGTGAATGTCCTCCGGCCCGTCGAGCGACAGCCCCACCAGGAAGCCGTTTTCGGCGAAAAGCTCGCACCACGCCTCGTCCACCAGCGTCCCGTTGGTCTGCAACGTGTTCTCGATCCGCTTGCCCGCGGCGTATTTCCGCTGAAGCGCCACGGCCCGGCGGTAGAAGTCCCTGCCGAGCAGCAGCGGCTCGCCGCCGTGCCAGCAGAAGGTCACCACGGGAACCTCGTTGGCCTCGATGTACTGCCGGATGTAGAGCTCCAGCAGGTCGTCCGCCATCACCGCCTGCCGGCCGCCGTACTGTGCGGCCTTGTCGAGGTAGTAGCAATAGCCGCAATCGAGGTTACAGGCAGAACCGGCCGGCTTGAGCATCGTCGAGAACGCCACGGGGCCCGCCTGTTTCTCCGCATCGCGGAAAGTGAAAATATCCTTGTTCTTCATCGTCCGGACGAGTTTACGGCCCAAAGATAGGAATAAAACCGCCGTCCTCCGCTCCGGACGGAGCAAAAGAGGCGGGCGGCCTCCGACGGCGCCGCGCCGCATACGGATCGAAACGCGGAGGAATTACGGAACATTTCGTTTTATTTCGACATTTTACTATCTTTGTCCTTCACAGCGTTAATACCGAACCTTTCACATGAGAAAACTACCGTACCTGTTGAGCGCCCTGGGCGCCGCCCTCACGGCAGGCGCGGCGGAGACCGCCGCCCCGCAACGGATCATCGACATCCGGACCGACGACATTTCGCTCATCCTGAGCGCAGCCCCCGGAGAGGAGGTCCGCTTCCTCCACTTCGGAGGCCGCATCGACGACCCCGCCCCGCTGGCCGGATACCGAAGCTACCGCCACCCCGACCACAACACCGAGGACGTGGCCTACCCCGCCTTCGGCGGCCGCAACTACCACGAACCGGCCCTGCGCGTAACCCACGCCGACGGCGACCTGAACACCGAACTGCGCTACGTCTCGCACCGGACGCGAAAACTGGCCGACGACAACGTGACCGAAACCGTCGTCCGCATGACCGACGCCGTGCAGCCGCTGGACGTCGAACTGGTCTATACGGCCTACGCCCGCGAAAACGTCATCACGACCCGCGCCGTCATCCGCAACCGCGAGAAGGGTCCCGTGACGCTGCACAGCTTCTACTCGTCGGCGATGCCTCTGCGGGCCGAGAAATACCTGCTGACCCACCTCCACGGCGCCTGGACGCGCGAAGCGCAGGTGGAGCACACGCTGCTGACCCACGGATCGAAGAGCATCGCCTCGACACGCGGCCTGCGCACGACCCACGCCGAAAACCCCTCCTTCATGCTGACGCTCGGCAACGACCGCTTCGACGAGAACTGCGGCGAGGTCGTCGCCGGCTCGCTGGCCTGGAGCGGAAATTTCCGCCTCAACTTCGAACTCGACGAGTGTCAGACGCTCACCGTGCTGGCGGGCGCCAACCCCGACGCCTCCGAATACCGACTCCGCCCCGGAGAGTCGTTCACGACCCCCGAGATGATCTACACCCACTCGTTCCGCGGCGCGGGCGGCGCGAGCCGCAACCTCCACGACTGGGCCCGCAACTACGGCGTATGGCACGGCCACGTCCCCACACCCACGCTGCTCAACAGTTGGGAGGGCGCGGCCTTCTCGTTCGACGCGAAGACGCTGACCGACATGATCGACGACGCGGCGGCCATGGGGCTCGAAATGTTCGTGCTCGACGACGGCTGGTTCGGCAACAAATACCCGCGCAACAACGACAAGGCGGGGCTGGGCGACTGGGAGGTGAACCGCGAGAAGCTGCCCGAAGGCATCGACCACATCGCCTCCTACGCCCACGACAAGGGGCTGAAATTCGGCATCTGGATCGAACCCGAGATGGTCAGCCCCCGCAGCGAGCTGGCCGAGAAGCACCCCGAATGGATCGTCCGCACGCCCGGCCGCGAAGCGCCCCTGACGCGCAGCCAATGGCTGCTGGACCTCTCGAACCCCGAGGTGCAGGACTTCGTCTTCGGGGTATTCGACAACACGATGCGGCTCTCGGAACACATCGACTACATCAAGTGGGACGCCAACCGCTGCGCGAACAGCATCGGCTCCGCATTCCAGCGGCCCGACGAACAGTCGCACTTCTGGATCGAATACACGCAGGGACTCTACAAGGTGATGGAGCGCATCCGCGCCAAATACCCCGACGTGCTCATCCAGTCCTGCGCCTCGGGCGGAGGGCGCGTGGAGTACGGCGCGCTCCGGTACTTCGACGAGGTGTGGACGAGCGACAACACCGAAGCGCTCTCGCGCACCCGCATCCAGTACGGCACGAGCCTCTTCTTCCCCGCGCTCGTCATGGGTACGCACGTCTCCGTGACGCCCAACCTCCAGACGGGCAACTCCACGCCGCTCAAGTTCCGGTTCGACATCGCGTGCGCCGGACGCCTCGGCATGGAGCTGCAGCCCAAGCACATGACCGAAGAGGAGCGCGCCGAGGCCCGCCGCGCCATCGCCGACTACAAGGAGTACCGCGACATCGTCATGCAGGGCGACCTCTACCGGATCGGTTCGCCCTACGACGAGAACGGCTGTTACGGACTGGCCTATGTCTCGAAAGACAAGCGCCGGGCCGTGGTGTTCACCTACTGCCTGCTCTACCAGAGCCGCACCGTCCCGCAGTTCCGCATCCGGGGACTCGATCCCGACACCCGGTACACCGTGCGCGAAATGAATACGGAGGAACCCCGCTTCTGGTTCGACGGCGGCACGTTCAGCGGCGAACTGCTCTCCCGCATGGGTCTCAACCCCAAACTCTCCAGGATCTACGACAGCGCCGTTTTCCTCCTTGAGGCGCGCTGACGCCCCGCTCTCCCCGAATTCCGATGCCCCGGGCCTTGCAGGCCCGGGGCATTCGATTTTCCCGCCGCCGCGCAATACGGCCGCCGGGGGCGGACACATCCCGCTCCGCCCCCCGCCGGGACCGGACGACGCCGAACGGCATCCTTCGACCCGTTTCGCCCGAAACCGCATCCGCGGAACCGCACGCGGAGAGCAGAAGACCGGCAGCCATCCCCACCCGAACCTTCCCGTCCCCTGAAAACACGGAAAAAAGCGGAATCCCGAAAAAGCACGGCTCCGGAAAAATGCGGGGGGGGGTGAAAATGAAAACCCCCTCTGCAATGCAGAGGGGGTTATGCGAGGTCTGAAGCGGACGCCATAAAAATTAATCAATGTTAATTTACTTTTATCTTATTTAATTTGTAGTTCAGTATATTATGTGGATATTTTGTTAATTGCGAGGTCTGGGAGTTTTAGAAAAATTCGTCGATGTATGACAAATGTATTACAAAAATAACTACATTTGCAACGGATAATATCGACGATTATGGCAACCTTTTGTTATCGCATTCGCTCGACACAGAAAAACAAGCTGGTCAAGGTTCAAATATTGTTTACGGTCGGGCGTGGAAACCAATTCTACGTCGACAGTCAGTATTTGATTTTAACCGATGCGTGGGACAGTAAGCGACAGTCCATTAAAAGCCGCTATACCTTTACGGATGATTTCACCGAGCAGCAGGGGCGCGAACTGACGAAGAACCTGTCGGAGCTGCGCAGTTTCATTCTCGGCGAAATGGCGAAAGATCCCGAACATGCGATGACGAAAACGAAGTTGGAAAAGATTGTTTACAGCTTCCACCACCCGCGCAGCGCATCCGGGGGTCACGACATACGCAGTCGAGAATCGCTGACCGACTACATGGCCCGTTATACGCGCGAAATGGAGGCCGGCACAAGACTCAATATCCACAAGCTGCGCTACGGAGCATCGACAATCAAGAACTACAAAGGATTTATCATTCAGTTCGATGAGTTTTGCAAAGCGAAACGCAAGCGGTTCGACTTCGGCGATATCGACCTGAAATTCTACGACGATTTCGTGGCATGGTTTACAACGAAGGATTACTCGATCAATACCATTGGCCGCCATGTCAAGGAGTTGAAAATCATCATGCGGGCTGCGCGTGAAGAGGGGTTGCACGACAACGGCTTGATTGAGAGCCGCAAATTCCGCGTACTGACCGCCGATGTCGAGAATATCTATCTTACCGAATCGGAAATCCGTGCTATTGCCGACCTCGACTTATCGAACAACAAACACAAAGATATTGCCCGCGATATATTCTTGGTCGGTTGCTATACGGCACAGCGATTCAGCGACTACTCGACCATCAACGAGGGCAATATCCGCACGTTGGAAAGTGGGCAGCGGGTCATTGACCTCAAACAGCAGAAGACAGGCAATCACGTCGTCATCCCCATTCGGCCCGAATTGCAGGCGATATTGGACAAGTACGAAAACCGGTTGCCGAAAGCCTACGAACAGAAAGTGAATAAATTCATCAAGGAGGTCGCACGTGAGGCGGGTATTACGGAGAAAATCGAAGTGTCATACGTCGAGAATGGGGAAAAGAAGACGCATCTGGTTGATAAATGCGACTTGGTAAAGACCCACACGGCACGCCGCAGCGGTGCGACGAACATGTATCTGGCGGGCATCCCGACCATCGCCATCATGAAAATCACGGGCCACAAGACCGAAAAGGAGTTTATGAAATACATCAAGATTACGGAAGAGCAGACCGCAATGGAATTGATGAATCATCCGTATTTCAGCGGCAGGTAATTCGAAATGTTACCGCCGTAAAATTTACCGCGGTAACAAAATGTCAAACAAATTTCGATACGGACGATTGCCACTCCGATTATTCGCGAATAAATTGTAACTTTACAGAAAATTAGAAATATATGACGGTTGAGGAACTGACAAACATACTCGATTCATTACTGAATCTACCTGCGGAAACGGAGGTGGTGGAGTTTAAGAAAGCGTCAAATGGGTTCGGAGATCAGGAGCTGGGACAATACTTCTCGGCATTGAGCAACGAAGCCAATCTGAAAGGCATGTCGCGCGCATGGCTGGTTTTCGGCGTGGAGAATCATACGCACGAGGTTGTCGGCAGCCAATACAAGAATACCCGTCCGGCTCTCGATGCGATGAAGAAAAAGATCGCCGATCAGACTACGGGTCGGCATACGTTCGTCGAGATACATGAATTGCGGTACAAGAACGGCAAAAGAGTTGTGATGTTCGAAATACCGCCCGCTCCGCAGGGCATTCCCATAGACTATCAAGGCCATTATTACGGTCGTGACGGAGAATCCTTGCAGGCGTTGAGTATGGACAAAATCGAGAGAATAAGAAATCAAGCCAAATTGAAAGATTGGAGTGCGGAAATAATCGAAGACGCTTCATTGGAAGACATGGATTCGGCGGCTATTGCCAAGGCAAGGGAGCTATACACGAACGCCCATAAGGACAAAGCCGATGAGATTGCATCGTGGGACGACATGACCTTTCTGAACAAAGCGAAAATCACGATTCGGGGAAAGATTACCAAAACGGCCGTGGTGTTGCTCGGCAAAGAGGAAAGCGAGTATCTGATCTCTCCCGCGGTCGCCAAAATCAAATGGATTCTGCGCGGACAGGACAATATCGAGCGCGATTACATGATTGCCTCCTGCCCGTTCATTCTGGCTGTTGATAGAATATACGACAAGATTCGCAATCTGAAATACCGCTACATCAATCCGGAGCACAAGACGCTCTTCCCCGAAGAGATCGATACCTATGAACCGTATGTCATCCGCGAGGCATTGAACAACGCCATCGCCCATCAGGATTATACGCTCGGCGGTCAGATCAACGTAGTGGAATACGACGACAAGTTGGTATTTTCAAATAAAGGGTCGTTTATTCCGGGCAACATCGAACGGGTGCTTATCAGCGATGCTCCCGAGGAGCGATACAGAAATCAATTTTTGGTAACGGCCATGGTTGGTTTGAAAATGGTCGATACGATCGGCAGCGGTATTCGCAAGATGTACAACTACCAAAGACTGCGGCTGTTCCCTCTACCCGATTACAATTTGGCCGGCAATCGTGTCGAAGTTACCATAACGGGCAAAATCCTCGATATGAACTACGCCAATATTTTGGCAGGAAATAGCGATTTGAACCTGCTCGACATCGAGCTGCTGAACCGCGTGCAGCTGGGGAAACCGTTATCCGACGAAGAGATTGCCCGGTTGAGGAGCAAACGTCTGATCGAAGGACGCAAGCCCAAAGTATATATTGCGAAACATATCGCCCAAAAAGTAGGACAAAAGATTGAGTATTCGGAGCATAAAGGACTTGGAAATAAGAGTTGCGAAGAGTTCTTGATGACGGCATTGCACGATCACAAATCATTGTCGCGCAAAGAAATAGACAAACTACTATGGAATCTCCTTTCCGACCTGCTTACTGACAGACAGAAAAAAGATAAGATTACAAATCTTTTGGCAAAATTAAAGAGGCAGGGCAAGATAAGAAATGAATCGCAAGGCCCGAATTCAGATTGGTTTAATGTTTAGTTTTTACACGCTTTTACACGCTTTTTTACATGCTTATTTCTTTTGATGTTTTGTTTATATGCTGTGTGTTAGGTGATTAAAAGCGTGTAAAAATGTTTGGGTAAGAAGAAAATACCTCCCCCTAAAAATATAAACAATGCCCCGTCGTCGCAAAATAGAAATCAAGGCTTCCGAACTGGCGTGCTTCGACACGCTGGTTGAGGAATTGCGCACCCGGCCGGAGTTTGCAGACTTCGACCCGGTAAGTCTGCGCGTGTGGGCATACGAGAGCCATGAACAAGAACTGAAAAACGTGGATAAGGTGATTCGTCATCTTGACCGCTGGCTATATATCCGCGAGGACAAAAACGAGTTGCCGGCATTCGACGGCGGGCGGCTGATGAACAAAAAGGAGTTAGCCGCCGCATTGGGTATCACCCGCCCGACGCTCTACCGTTGGTTGAGCAGCAAGTGGTTCGAGGACTGTCGCGACGAACGGATGTCCCGGGATGAATATTACTCTTCATCGGCTGTTCGCGAAGCGCTGCAAAGATATCTTACCAGAGGACAAAACGAATAACGCTTAGGAAACCTCCAATCCGTTTTACAGGGAGTACGAATCGTTGCTCCTTGTTTTTTTATGATTTTTTAATCACTTTACACACAGGGATTTTATCGTGCAAATCTTCGCAATTTATGGAAATCCGCCTCAAAAAAACGGGATAATTATCCGTGGATTGTCCTAACTTGACATCGTGTGTCTTCGAAGTGTCTCTGCCCTGTAACACAATTACTTATTTTAGTTAATTCCGATAAACCTATTCCTTTGCAGCGTTAAATCGCAAGAACTATGGCAAAGGAAATCTATCTGAATGGCATGACTGCCGACCAACTCTCGGAGATGATTCGGGAGTCCCTGCGCGACGAACTGCAACAGCTGCGTCCCATACAACCGAAAACCGACACGAAGTATCTCACGCGGCATGAAACAGCCCGTCGTCTGCGCATCTCGCTCGTGACGCTCACCGACTGGGTAAATCGCGGTAAAATCTGCGCCCACAAAATCGGCGGGCGTGTCCTGTTTCGCGACAGCGATGTCGAAGCAGCCTTGAATCGAATCGTTCCCATTAAATAATTCAATGAAAGAATAAATATTCTTTTCTTCACTGAACATAGATTGTTATGAAAACGATTCAAGCTATCAAACGCCTTCCCATTCGGACCTACCTTGCCGAACGGGGTTTGCGCCCGACCAAAGACAATCCGCGATACGGCCTTTATCTTTCACCGTTGCGCAAGGAGCATACGCCGAGTTTCAAGGTGGACTACGTGCAGAACTTATGGTATGACTTCGGTCTGGGTGCGGGCGGTTCGATCATTGACCTTGTGATGCGATTGGAACGGTGTGATTTCGCGCAAGCCCTTCGATTGCTCGGCAGCGGTGAGAGAACATCGATGGTCGTTCCCGTGCCGTTGTCGGTTCCGCCGACCGTTCCCGCGCTCCGCTTGCTTTCCGATATCCTGCTCCGTCATCCGGCGCTGGTCGGCTATCTTTCCTCGCGGGGAATCGATCCGATAATCGCATCGGCCTGCTGTCGGGAAGTACATTACGCCCTTGGCGGACGCAACTATTTCGCTGTCGGATTCCGCAACGATGCTGGAGGCTGGGAACTGCGCTCCGAACGCTTCAAAGGCTGTGTATCCCCCAAACACATTACGACAATCGACAACCGTTCCGATACCGTCGTCGCATTCGAGGGATTTATGGATGTCCTCTCCTACCTTTCGATGAAACCGGACGAATGGCCGCACATCGACGTTGCGGTGCTGAACTCGGTCGTCCATCTTCCGAAAGCGATTCCGTTTCTCGAACGGCATGCAACGATTCATGCGTTTTTCGATAACGATGAAGCAGGACGAAAAGCGACGGCCGATTTGAAACGGCTATGCCCGAACAGCTCCGTTATCGACCGGTCGAACCTTTATCGGGGGCATAAGGATTTGAACGAATATTGGCAGGCGAAACAGCATCGGCAACAGTCTCGACCGCATATTGCTCCCAAACGCAAGCGAAGTATGAAAATATAGTAAGGCAAGTTTGTGTTTTTGTAGTACAAAAACGTGCCGCCGAACCTCAGTGGCTGCATCCCGATGGTCTATTAACACGAAATCAACCCATGAAACAAATATCGATTCACAAAGGCGGACGACCTGCCATAAGCGAGGGCCGCCGCAAGAAATACCTGCTATCGTTACGGCTCGATGCAGAACATTACTTCAAACTGAAATCGCTTGTCCGCACCTCCGGTCATGGAACAGCCGAAGTCCTCCGCCAGCTGATAGCCGCTGGTCATGTGCGTGAGTGTCTGCGCCGCGAACATCTCGACTTCATGTCCCAGCTCAAAGGCATGGCCCGCAACCTGAACCAACTTACCCGCCTTGCCCATGCAAAAGGATTGACGGGGATAGTGTCCCGTCATGCGGCTATTGTGGCAAGTATTGAGGGCTTGTTAAGGAATCTTCGCGATGATCGGTAAAATCATTGCTGGGTCGTCATTCGCTGGGACAGTCGGATATGTAATAAAGGAACAATCGCTGATATTATCAGCCGAGGGCGTTACTCCGCCCGATGTTCGGGAGATGGTACAGGATTTCAAAGACCAAACATTACTGAATCCTCGGTTGAAAAATGCCGTCGGACATATCTCCCTTTCGTTTTCTCCGAAAGACGCGCCGCGCATGACCGATGCGTTGATGACACAGATTGCCAAAGAGTATATGCAGCGCATGGGAATTACCGACACGCAATACCTGCTGGTGCGTCATCTCGACCAATCGCATCCGCACTGCCATCTGGTCTATAATCGAGTAGGCAACAACGGACAAACCATATCGGACAAGAATATCAAAATCCGCAATGCGAAAGTCTGTCGCGCATTGACCAGGAAATACGGGTTGCATCTTGCACCGGGCAAAGAATCGGTACGACGGGAACGCCTGTGGGAACCGGACAAAACCAAATACGAAATATACGACGCAATCAAAACGAATTTACCTAATTGCGGCAGTTGGAACGATTTGGAACTTCGGCTGAAAGAGCAAGGTATTAGTATGCGCTACAAGTATTGCGGTTCGACCAATCAAAAGCAAGGAGTGCTGTTCAGCAAGAACGGATTCGAATTTTCAGGCTCGAAGATAGACCGGCAATTCAGCTACTCGAAACTGAACCGACACTTTACGCAGGCACAGCAGCAAACCCACTATCGGGCGACGCTTGCCAAAGGATTCCATACGGCCATAGGAAATTATAGGTCGGCATTTACTGGACTATTCGGCAATATGGGCAGTGGAGGAAATAAGGGTCAAGCGAATGCAGGTTCGATAAACTTCGGCGGCAGTATCGGTACATTGCCGTTGCCGCCCAACGATTCGTCCGTCGGATTGTCGGCAGCTCAACTCCAACGCAAGCCCGGCGAAAGCCCCGAAGAACATATTGCTCGCATTACGGCATTGCTCAACACTGTCGCCGAAGCAATGGCCATTGCTGCGATGGAACAAAAACGCAAACTGCGAGACCGAAAAGCGAACAAACCCAAAATGAAATTATAACCCTAAAACAAGCAACTATGAAAGAAGATAATATGATGTCTTACGAAATGTACGAAGACTTCAAGGAGACGATGGTAAAGGCAATCAAAACCGAACTATCGGCAAAGCATAATCAATCGACCGATACGGATTTGCCGCAACGAATAGAACAAATCGTTCATTCCGAACAAGAGCAGCAACGGGCAATAATAACCCAGCTTGCCGGACGATTGGAAAGCATCGAGCAAAGCAATATAAAAACCCAAGCTGGAATAGATGCCCTACAAGCATCTGTCGACGCAATCGAAATCCCTACTGAACTGCCGCCGAAAATCGTGCAACACAGAATATCGCTCGCCATCGAATCGAAAGGTGTATTCTGGGTAATGACAGGCATGATGTCGGCAATCGTACTGTTGTGTACGATGCTGTACTGGACTGCAAAACCGAACTATGACCGCATCGACAACGACCTAAAATACCGCTATATCAAAATGAAAGGCGAAGCGACACCCGACCGCATTGCCGAACTGGAAGAGCTATTCGAGCTACACCGCGACGCTGCGAAAATCCGAGAGATGAAGAAAGATGTAGAAGCTTTTGAAAAAGTAGTAAAACAGAAAGCCATGCATGATGAACAAGTACGGCTGAATGAGCAAGCAGCAAAACATTTCGAACAACAACTCAAAAGAATTAAGGCAGATTAAAAATGTATTTTACTATTAGAAAGCCTGATAATTGACATAAATTGTTTAATTTTGTATGAGTATTAAATTTTAAAATAGATAATGCAGCTATAATCTGACAGGGAATTAAAATATGGGAATGATTCTCGACTATATAGAACAGGCAGGGAAAGGCAAATATCAATGCTTCAAGACAAAAAAGATATGCCTTGATTCGGTAGATAATGACACTATTGCCTATAATTATGATGATAAAACAATCGCAAATGCTACTAAAAGCACATTCGCGGAAACAGATCATTCTCGTGTAAAAACAGTATCTGTCGCATATTTGTTCAAGTCATCCAAAGTTCCTCCACCCATTTTTCGATATTTTTTGGATGGATCACGACATACTTTCAAAATAGATGATATCGGTATTGGTAAAAAGATTTTTCCAATCATTGCTGGACAAATTATCGTCGGGTGTTGCGAGCGAAAGGATCGCGATACCTTTAAATGCTGGCAACTGAATAGCAAAATCGTTATGGCAATGCCCGATGATTATGATGATGACGATGGCGGTGAAAATTTTTGCCGGTCATTTTGTGAAACTATTAATTCTAAAGTAATTGACAAATTATCTAAATTAAAAGATTTGCAATTAGGTATCGATAAATTGCTTTTGTACAGAACTAATATTAATCCACAAGAACAAGGTAGGGATAATTATAAACATCGGGGCATTGCATGTATTCAGAACGAAATGACCGATGAGGAGCAATTGATGGTTGAGAGATTATGTAAAGCAGGAAAATTACATAATGAATCATGGTTGATTAAAGATGGTTCTTTGGAATATAATCCGAGTTTCTCAAATTTAAATAGAACTCAATGGGATAACTTAAGAAGTAACTATCAGCATGTAGTCGGCGTTTCAAAACTCTTTGACCCTGAATTGTTACCGGATTTTGAAGGGAATCGGTTATCGAAAACTATTGCAAATTTAGAACCTTACGAACGAACTAAGGTTTATCGTTATGAATCAGACCACAAAGGTGGAAAATCATATTTTGCTGTGTGGTATGTGCGATTACGCAATCACGATTTTCGAGAAACACATTTTTCTGACATCGTAAAGTGCGAAATGGTCTTGATGGATGAAAACGATAAATTGGAAACAGACAAGGTGGATATGATAAGTGCAAACTTAATTCGAGAAGCCTATCCTGTTTGCTATGGCGTTGATACGCGCTGGGCAAATCATCTATATCCAATTTTCTTGACAGAATCGTTTTGCAAATCGAAATATGTGGATTCGAATATAATATTAAATTTATTCTAAATATGTTGCAGGTTATTGGAAAGGTATCAGCAACTGAAAAGATGCCATCTACAATTGATAATTTCTATTTTTGGACGGATAAAGGACAAATTTTGAGCCCGTTCGACATAGTTAAAGTTGAACATGTATCCTCTAATAACAATAAGTCTATTACATATGGAGTTATCGAAGAAATTACGCATGTAACGGACGCTGCGAGCCATTTTACTAATTTTATATCAAGTAATTTTGGTGATACCGCTGATTCTATTGGGCAAATGAATCGGCTTGGAATGAATTACGTAAAAGCAAAGGTCGTTTGCAATACTGATAATATTTATACCCCAGTGCTGGATGGCAAACAAGTATCGCTTTGTGACGAAGAGGATATTCGAACGGCTTTAGGGCTAAATGATGTAAAAAATCCTTTGGTGTGCGGTTATTTGGAAATGTATCAAGGCAGTGCGGCCCAAAAAGTTAAAGTAGAGCTTAATTCTCACTTTTTAATTGGGCCAGACGGGGCGCATTTGAATATATCTGGTATTTCAGGATTAGCGGCAAAAACATCTTATTCGATGTTCCTCCTTAATGCAATTCAGCATAAATTCAAAGATATAGACGGAAATAGTGTAGCTTTTGTGTTTTTCAATGTCAAAGGACGAGATCTTATGGCCATTGATGAAGCAAATATAGACCTGCCAGAGAAAGATAAAAAGATATATGCGGATTTAGGGCTATCAATTGAACCCTTTAAAAATGTTCGCTATTACTATCCTTACACAAAGGATGAAATGATGCAACATGCTCAATCATACGCCCATCCTCAAGACGTTGAACGACAAAAGAAAAATCACAAAGCTTTTACATATAAATTCACCTATGACAAATCTCAAGATAAATTGGATTTATTGTTGGCCAATGAAGATGATAGCACTGGTACTTTGGAAAGTTGCGTCAATTATGTCATAAATGGAGAAGGGTGTTTTGCCGGTGTAAACAATTGGAAAGATTTTCAGGATAAGCTGGATGAATATACAAAAACTGCAGCTAATGGAGGTGTAAAGAACGAAATTCAAGTAACCAGCTGGAGAAAATTTAAGAGATGCGTTAGTAAAGCGATCAAGAATGATATTTTCTCAAAAGTCATACATGATAACGTAGGAGAAGTAGACCTCACAAGCGAGATTCAACACAATCTGACAGCCAATCAGGTTATGGTAATCGATATTGCCCGATTGGACGAGAACTCTCAAAGTTTCGTTTTCGGTAGTGTAGCCCGCGCAATATATGAAATGAAATTGGGTGCCGACCGTGATAATATTCCTGATAAGGTAATTTTGTTTGTCGATGAATTGAATAAATATGCCTCGAACGATATTCCGAAAAACTCCCCAATTCTACGTCAATTGTTGGAAATCACAGAGCGAGGCCGATCATTAGGCATTATCCTATTTTCGGTGGAGCAATTCAGAAGTGCTATACACGATCGAGTTAAGGGTAATTGCTCTACTCATGCTTATGGTCGGACTAATGCTATCGAAATATCAAAAGCCGATTACAAATACGTACCTAAAGTCTATCAAAATATGATGACGAGATTATCTCCCGGGGAATATATTATTTCCAATCCAGCATTACGATCGATTGTAAATATTAAATTCCCAAGGCCAACATACAAACAATTCCCCAACGGATAAAGTATAAACTATGGCAGAGCTGAAAACACATAAATCCCGCATTGGTAAAGGATTGATAAACATGCTCATGTTCCAAATGTATGGGGATGAGAAGTTGATTTATCGTGAATATGTTCAAAATGCACGAGATGCTATCAATGATGCCGTCAATCACGGTATTTTAGGAGCTATAACCGATGGTAGAATTTCTATTACTATTGATTCTGCCAAGAGGTTTATAGAAATTAGGGATAATGGCATTGGCATACCCGTAGAACGAGTCGAATCCGTTTTGCTGGATATCGCAGATTCCGATAAGGATGGAGAATCATCCGCAGGTCAGTTCGGCATAGGTCGATTAGTTGGCGGCTATTTCTGTAAAAAATTATCATTTAAAACAACCTACAAAGGAGAAGAGCTTGCTTCGGAAATTGTTTTCGATATTGATAAAATCAAGGCGATTCTTAATGACGAAAATGATAAACGCGATGCCACGGATGTAATCGATT
>UMHS01014830.1_pt1 | contig 24943 bp, 15 predicted proteins | sample 1965611 | NCBI WGS metagenome assembly UMHS01 (sample SAMEA4836106, study PRJEB28245) | human gut metagenome | biome: gut microbiome; material: fecal sample | place: Denmark | collected 2008
CCAAACCAGGCGCTCTAGCCAAGCTGAGCCACACCCCGATATGCTGTTTTGCCGTTTCGTTTTTGTTGCCTCACCGAAGCGACTTCGATATAATATCACCCTATTCCATACTTGTCAACACTTTTTTACATTTTTTTAAATTAATTTTTCAAATACGATACATCCCGCGTTTTTACGATGTTTTCGATAACCTGAAATAACAGTTTTACTGACTCCTTAAATGATTTATTAACCGCACTTTCTGCTGTAGGAAATCAGGCAAGAAAAAAGGCGGTTTTATCGCAAACCGCCTTTTAGTGGACTAGACGGGAGTCGAACCCGTGTCCGAAATACAATTCCCTGTCCTTCTACGAGTGTAGTTTATTATTTAACATTCCCTCTGCCACACGATAACAAACAACCTTGTGGTTTCAGTAGCTTCATGATACGCCCGATGGCTCAAAGCTTTGCCAACGTCGTTTCTCACATAGTCGAAGCCTGGGTCCTAAAGTGTGAGTGCTCTAGGTCAGACTGCTGCCATTAGGCAGCGTATGCTAAATTATCTTCAGCGTTTAATTTTAATTTGGCCATTTAACGCATCGCCATACGACTCGCTTCTCCAGCTGCATGTACCCCGTCGAAACCTTTACTAGCCCATATTTAATTTTTTGCGGGGTACATGCAGCTACGCTCCATGTTCTCCGCTCCGCTTCGGTCCGCCCAAAGCCAAGGTCCACTGGACCTTGTGGGCCCCGTCGAAACCTTTACTAGCCCATATTCATTTTTTGCTAACCAAGATTTCTGATTTTGAAATCTCTCTGCGCCTCTCGCTTTTGATCCTTCTTGGCTATGTCTGCTCTCTTATCATAAAGCTTCTTACCTTTTGCAAGTGCTATCTCTACTTTGACCAGACTTCCCTTAAAGTATACCTCCACCGGCACAATTGTGAAACCCTTTTCCTTCATCTTTGATGAAAGCTTCTCGATTTCCTTCTTGTGGAGCAAAAGCTTTTTAGGTCTGAGTGGATCCTTGTTGAAGATATTTCCCTTCTCATATGGTGTAATATGCATGCCATACAGGATAATCTCACCGTTCTCAATACGGATGAATGACTCCTTTATGCTGCCCTTTCCCATTCGAAGTGACTTCACCTCAGTTCCTGCAAGTGAAATACCGGCTTCGTATTTCTCAAGCAAAAAGTAATCGTGATAGACCTTTTTGTTGTTGGCTATTAATTTCTTTGGTTCCTTAGCCATGTCGGTATCTCCTTTCCTCAAACTGCTTTACAATACTAACACATTTTTTTACAATTGCCAATATCTAAAACGCAAATTATTGTAAACCGCTGGTTCACATTTCTGTTTATTTACACTATATAATATATTATGACATCTTTTTCAATAAATCTATCGCACAACGACCGACAAATAACAGCTAATCAAATAAATATTGTTAAATCATAAAAAATTTCGTCATTATTGTCATATTATTCCGCCGGTTTAAAATCAATTGTACGCATAATTTTGTCAGTACTGTCCACAACAACCTTGATTTTTTGTCCAAGCTTGTATCTCTTATTGGTGGCTGAACCGGCTAGCTCATAGGTATCCTCGTAAAACTCATAGAAATCATCTGTCAGGTCTGTCACGCGCACAAGTCCCTCAACTGTATTTGGAAGCTCCACGAAAAAGCCCCACTCCGTGACACCTGATATAACTCCTTCAAAGCATTCACCAATATGATTTGACATGTATTCACATTTTTTAAGCTTGACTGTTTCACGCTCTGCCTCTTCTGCACGTCGTTCAGTCTCACTGGCCTGCTTTGCAACAGCATCGAGTATAGACTCATAGTGCTCCCTTCGGTTATCATTCATCCTGCCGCGGATATTTTCCTTGATGATACGGTGTATCTGCAAATCAGGATATCTGCGGATTGGTGATGTAAAGTGACAATAATAATTTGCCGCCAGTCCAAAATGTCCTGTACATGCTGTTGTGTATCGTGCCTGTTTCATAGAGCGCAGTGTCAGTCTGCTTATCAGGGACTCTTCATCTGTGCCATCCACCTTCATCAAAAGCTTCTGAAGCTCCTTTGGGTGTACCTCATCAGTTCCAATATGAAGCGTATAGCCAAAATTATTGATAAATGTGGAAAGCTTTGCGATTTTTTCTGAGTCCGGCTTGTCATGTGTTCTGTATACAAAAGGTATTTCCTGCCAAAAATAATCCTCAGCCACGGTTTCATTTGCTATAAGCATAAAATCCTCAATGAGCTTTGTTGCCACATTTCTGTCATACGGCTTTATATCTATCGGATGACCATCTTCATCGAGCACGACTTTAGTCTCCGGAAAGTCAAAGTCTATAGAACCTCGTTTCATTCTCTTTTTGCGTAGAATTGCTGCAAGCTCTGCCATTTTTTCAAACATAGGCACAAGCTCCTTATATTCTTCAATCACAGCGGCATCCTTATCTGCAAGAATCTTTTTTACATTTGTGTATGTCATCCTGCGGTTTGTCTTTATGACTGTCTCTGCAATCTTATGATCGATAACTTCACCCTTTTTATTTATTGTCATAATGCATGAAAGAGCCAGCCTGTCACATCCCTCATTCAAGGAGCATATGCCATTTGAAAGCTCTCTTGGAAGCATTGGAATTACTCTGTCTACAAGATAAACCGATGTTCCTCTCTTAAGTGCCTCCACATCAAGAGCATTGTGCTCCTGCACATAATTCGACACATCTGCTATGTGTACTCCAAGTACATAATTGTCGCCATCCATGTATAAAGACACGGCATCATCAAGATCCTTTGCATCTTCTCCGTCTATCGTGACCATCATCCAGTCGCGCAAATCCATCCTGCCGGCCATATCCGCAGGTGTCACATCCTTTGCCACATTCTGCACCTGATGCATGATTTTCTCCGAAAAATCCACCGGCAGATCATAAGCCTTTACTATAGAAAGAATATCTGTACCCGGGTCATCTATATGTCCGATTATTTCAACAACCTTGCCCTCCGGCTTTTTGCCCTTTTTACCATAGCTTGTGATTTCAACCACTACCTTATGGCCCGACATAGCACCCTTTGAGCGTTCCTTTGGTATGAAAATATCTGTGCCAAATCTGGTATTGTCAGGCACTGCAAAGCCAAAGTTATCACTCGCCTCATATGTGCAGACTACCTGCTTCATGCCTCGCTCTATGACAGAAACAACCTTGCCCTCCTTGCGGCGTCCTGTTGTGACAGGTGAGATTGTAATCTCAACAGTGTCCATGTGCATCGCACCATTTACATACTCTGCAGGGATAAAAATATCATCAGGCTCTCCCTCCACAGTGACAAAGCCAAATCCCCTTTGATGTGCTGTGAATACGCCGACTTTCTTTTTAATTTCCGACTTTGAGTATTTCCCGCGCTTTGAGAGTGTTACCCTTCCCTCTGCCTGCAAATCCAAAAGAATCTGTTCAAGCTGTGGTCTGTCCTCTTTTTTTACTCCGAGTACTATGCAAAGTTCCTTGATTTTCATCGGAACATACATGTCATCACACATAAAGTCATAGACCATTTTTTTTCGTGTTTCATATTTATCTATATTACTCATTATCTCTCCTTTTCGTTGCCCCATCTGATTTCAAATGCACAGGCTTTAAATAAAATTTCCACCATTGACATTTTCATCCTATGAATGTTGATTTTATATCACATCAACCTGCAACGAAAACCTCGAATTTCATCATCTGGATGTTGATGCGATAAAAAAGACTGCCGATTTCTCGACAGTCTAAGTATTTACCATATTCCCATATTTAAGACAATTGATATAATAAAGAAAAGAACAACACATACAATTGTTGCTTTAACCAGACGTCCTTCCTTTGAACGTCCCTTGTTCTTGCCCCAATATGTATCAGCAACTCCGGCAATAGTGCCAAGTCCTGCTGACTTACCCTCCTGGAAGAGAATAACTATAGTAATTACTAAACTGACGATTATAAATAATACCGATAAAACAATTTTTAAAGTTGCCACGATAAGACCTCCTAATTTCAATTCTAAATAACAGAACTAATATACTACGTTTTTATTGCACAGTCAAGAGTTTTATACTGTATGTAACAGATTTTCACACTTTATGCAATGGATTTTATTAGTTTCACGCAATAAATGTATCGCTATTTTTCACTTTCATCTGCTGTCCCAATCATTGATGTACAATTTGGGCATCTTGTTGCCGCAATGGCAATCTTGCTCTTGCAGTATGGACACTCCTTTGTGTCAAGTTCTTTTTCCTCTTTGCGTCCAAATCTCTCTCCTGCCACATTCATAGCCTTTACAATGCAGAATACGATAAGTGCCATGATAAGAAAATTGACTACTGCGGTAAGAAATTTTCCATAATACAATGTAGCTTCCCCAAAGAGTTTTACCGAGAGCTGGTCAAAATTCATGCCGCCAAACACCCCAAGTATAGGGTTTATAATGTCATTGACCAAAGATGTGACTATGCTGGTAAACGCACCACCTATGATAATTCCAACTGCCATATCCATGACATTCCCTCTGCTGATAAACTTTTTGAATTCATTAAAAAAATTTTTCATCACTAGTATCCTTTCTTTTTACTCTCTTCTTTTGATAATCTAAACCATTTTTTAATATTATACATTTTTACATTTTATTTTACAAGAAAATACATTATGATATTATCATGCCTTTTGCTTAGTGCATGCGAAAAGGTATGGGATGAGATATACAGCTTTCGAGGAAAATGATACTTGACGGATATATAAAACCCCAGCATATAAACCTTGAAACAGATTTATATGCCGGGGCTTTTCATTTAGATAAATATGTTAACACAAGCAAATTATCGTTATCTATACTTTCGATATTATACGTTAATCTCTGCCTTTACTCCACTCTCATCCTTATGCGCTTCAAGCACCGGATTAACTACATCACGCAGATATACATCTACCTGACGAGGTGCACGTCCCACATAAAGCTCAGGCTTAAGGTTCTTTTCGATATCAGCTTTTGTCAATCCGAATGCAGGATCTGCAGCGATTAAGTCTACGAGGTTATTTTCTTTTCCCTCTTCCTTTACTGTCTTTCCTGCCTGCATTGAGAGCTGTCTGATCTTCTCATGGAGCTCCTGACGATTTCCGCCATTCTTTACAGCATCCATCATGATGTTCTCTGTTGCCATGAATGGTATCTCTGCCATAAAGTGCTTTTCAATAACCTTTGGATATACTACCAGTCCATCCACCACATTGAGGCAGAGGTCAAGGATTCCGTCTATTGCAAGGAAGCCCTCAGGTATTGAAAGACGCTTGTTTGCTGAATCGTCAAGTGTTCTCTCAAACCACTGTGTAGCTGAGGTAATTGCAGGATTCATTACATCTGCAAGAACATATCTTGAAAGAGATGCAATTCTCTCACTTCTCATAGGATTTCTCTTATATGCCATGGCTGATGAGCCAATCTGGTTCTTCTCAAACGGCTCCTCTACTTCCTTAAGATGCTGGAGCAGTCTGATGTCGTTTGACATCTTTGTAGCCGATGCAGCAATGCCTGCGAGCACATTTACCACTCTTGTATCTACCTTACGGGAATATGTCTGGCCTGACACCGGATAACAATCCTTAAAGCCCATCTTCTTTGCGATCATCGGATCAATCTTGTCTATTGTCTCATTATCTCCGTTGAAGAGCTCAAGGAAGCTGGCCTGTGTTCCTGTAGTGCCTTTTGAGCCAAGGAGCTTTAATGTGCCCTGCACATACTCTAAATCCTCGAGATCCAGCATAAACTCATTTAGCCACAGTGTGGCACGCTTTCCAACTGTTGTCGGCTGTGCCGGCTGGAAATGTGTAAATGCAAGAGTTGGCTGATTCTTATACTTATCAGCAAAGTTTGCAAGCTCCGCAATAACACTTATAAGCTTTTTGTGAACGAGCTTTAATGCTTCATTCATGATGATGATATCTGTATTGTCACCTACATAGCATGAGGTTGCTCCAAGATGTATAATTCCTGCTGCCTTAGGGCACTGCTGTCCATATGCATAGACATGACTCATTACATCGTGACGCACAAGCTTCTCACGCTCCTTTGCCACATCATAATTGATGTCATCCACATGTGCCTTTAATTCATCAATCTGTTCCTGTGTGATAACCGGCTTGCCATCCTGTGAAAGCCCAAGCTCCATCTCGGTCTCTGCAAGAGCAATCCAGAGCTTTCTCCAAGTGGTAAATTTCATATCCTGCGAAAAAATATACTGCATCTCTTTGCTGGCATAGCGCTCAGAAAGAGGACTTGTGTATCTGTCTGTACTCATATTCTCTCCTTTATTAGCGATTAAGCATTTTTCTCTCGAGGTCTATTTCTTTATCAAAATACTCGCCTCTGATATCATCCTTCGGTGGCTCCATCGGATATTTTCCTGTGAAACAGCCCATGCAGATTGGCAGTCCCTCTACCATCTCATGAAGTCTGTCAATTCCAAGGTAGCCTAAAGAATCTGCACCTATAATCTGTCTGATATCCTCAATAGTCCTGTTGTAAGCGATAAGCTGCTCTCTTGCAGGAATATCTGTACCGAAATAGCAAGGCCATAAGAATGGCGGTGAACTGATGCGAACATGCACCTCTGTGGCACCCGCCTCTCTTAACATACGCACTATTCTGTCTGAGGTTGTTCCTCGCACAATTGAATCATCAATCATAACAACTCTCTTGCCCTTAACAGCCTCCTTTAATACATTGAGCTTTATCTGCACGCTTGATTCACGGCTTGACTGCTTAGGCTTGATAAATGTCCTGCCGACATAACCGTTCTTGACAAATGCTGTGCCATATGGAATGCCCGACTCAAGTGAATAACCAAGAGCAGCGGCATTTCCTGACTCTGGTACTCCTGTCACGATATCAGCCTCAACCGGTGAATCCATTGCAAGGAATCTGCCAGCCTTGATACGGCTGCCATACACGCTTACTCCATCAATATGGCTGTCAGGTCTTGCGAAATAAATGTATTCAAACACGCATCTGGCCTGTTTTTCAGGGGCAAGTGCCATAGTCATATCAGACTCAATGCCCTTTTCAGGAGTGATAGTGATAACCTCTCCCGGCTCTATATCCCTGACAAACTCTGCACCGATTGTATCAAGCGCACAGGTCTCAGATGTAACGATATATGCATTGTCTCTCTTTCCGATGCAAAGAGGCTTAAAACCAAATGGGTCTCTGGCTGCAATAAGCTTTCTCGGGCTCTCAACAACAAGCGCGTAGGCTCCCTTAAGCTTCTGGCAGGCACGTCTGACCGCCTCCTCCGCTGTTTTTGAGTTAAGACGTTCTCTGGCGATATGATAAGCTATAACCTCAGAGTCGATTGTGGTCTGGAAAATTGCTCCTGTATACTCAAGCTCCTTGCGAAGCTCCTTTGCGTTAATGAGGTTTCCGTTGTGTGCCATGGCAAGTGTGCCCTTGACATAATTTAATACGAGAGGCTGTGCATTCTCACGTGTTGATGAGCCTGCTGTTGAATAGCGCACATGTCCAACTCCGATATCACCCTTCATAGGCTCTAAAATATCAGGAGTAAATACCTCATTTACAAGGCCCATACCCTTGTGTGTGGTCACCTTACCCTTTGGTCCGTGTGTATCACTCACTGCAATACCACAGCTTTCCTGTCCTCTGTGCTGAAGCGCAAAAAGACCATAATAGATAGTGGATGCGACATTTCCTCCATCAAAATCATACATGCCGAACACACCACACTCCTCATGAAGCTCATCAAATACATGGTTATGCTCGTCAATATCAGAACACCTTTCTAATTTTGTACCGGTATGACTTTTTGTATCTATACTAGTATTTATATACTGATTTATGTTATTGTCCTGGTTCATAATATCTCCGTTTATAATTGCGAAATAGTAACGCGGAATAAATAATATATTAGCGGCTGAATTTGCTTCCTGTAAGAAGCTCAAATGCCTCTTTATATTTCTCTACAGTCTTCACAACAACCTCATCAGGTAAAAGAAGGTCATTGTCCGGATTTGCCTTGAGCCAGTCTCTTACATACTGCTTGTCAAATGAAGGCTGTCCCTGTCCAGGCTTATATCCATCAAGTGGCCAGAAGCGTGAGCTGTCAGGTGTGAGCATCTCATCGGCAAGCACTACCTCACCCTGCTCATTTAAGCCAAACTCAAACTTGGTATCTGCAATGATGATTCCCTTTGTAAGAGCATACTCTGCACATTTCTTGTAGAGAGCAATTGTATAATCGCGAATCTTCTCTGCGTACTCTCTGCCCTTCTCAGGATAAATCTTCTCTAATACTTCTACTGATTTTTCGAATGAGATATTCTCATCATGATCTCCAAGATCAGCCTTGGTAGATGGTGTATAAATAGGCTCAGGGAGCTTATCAGACTCAACAAGTCCCTCCGGAAGTCTGATTCCGCAGACTGTACCGTTCTCCTGGTAGCTTGCCCAGCCGCTTCCTGTGATATATCCACGAACTATACACTCGATTGGAAGCATCTCAAGCTTCTTGCAGAGCATGCTGTTTCCGTTGAACCTGTCCTGACCGAAGAACTCCGGCATATCCTTTGCGTCTACTGAAATCATATGGTTAGGAACGACATCCTTTGTGAATTCAAACCAGAACTTAGACATCTGTGTGAGGATGGCTCCCTTGTCTGTAATCTTATTCTTTAAAATATGGTCAAAAGCGGAAATACGATCTGTTGCGACCATAATAAGGCTGTCCCCGTTATCATATACTTCTCTTACTTTTCCTTCTTTGAATGGTTTAAATTCCTGCATGATTGTCCTCCATCTTATGTGTAATTTATTTTACAAATCAAATGCTACCCTTAAATTATATACCAGCTCAATTTGTAAAGTCAACGTATATTATAAGTTTTTTTAAATAATTTTACGCTATTTATAAGCAATTCTTATATTTATTATTATATCTTTAATATATCAAAACAAAAGCTCCGGTTCAAACCCTTTGTCTGCGCCGGAGCTTATATAATACAGATTTTATTTAACGATAAGTGACTTTCCTGTCATCTCTTTCGGCTGTGGAAGTCCCATAATCTCAAGCAGTGTTGGAGCGATATCTGCAAGACATCCGCCCTCACGAAGCTTGTAAGAAGGGTCAGCGTTTACAAGAATGAAAGGAACAGGATTGGTTGTATGAGCTGTATGAGGTTTTCCTGTCTCATAATCAATCATCTTCTCTGCGTTTCCGTGGTCAGCACAGATGAATAATACTCCATCCACATCCTTGATTGCCTGAACTGCATCACCTACGAGTGAATCAACTCTCTCAACAGCCTTTACAGCAGCCGGAATCACACCTGTATGTCCAACCATGTCAGGGTTAGCAAAGTTGATGATAATAACATCATACTTATCTGACTTGATAGCCTCAACAAGATCCATTCCAACCTCAGGAGCGCTCATCTCAGGCTTTAAGTCATATGTTGCAACGTCCTTAGGACTGTTTACAAGAAGACGTGCCTCATCGATATTCGGCTCTTCTACTCCACCATTAAAGAAAAAGGTTACGTGTGCATACTTCTCTGTCTCTGCGAGACGAAGCTGTTTCTTGCCATTTGCTGCAAGATACTCACCAAATGTATTCTGGATTTCTTCCTTCTCAAAAGCGATAAGCTTGTTAGGAATTGACTCGTCATAATCCTTGAAGCATACAAATGTTGTCTTAAGGAATGGGCGCTCAAAGCCGGTAAACTTATCATCGCAAAATGCTCTTGTCATCTCACGAGCACGGTCAGGACGGAAGTTGAAGAAGATAACAGAATCATTGTCCTTTACAACAGATACCGGTGTGCCATCCTCGTTTGTGATAACTGTAGGAAGCACGAACTCATCTGTAACATCGTTTGCGTATGACTCCTCCATAGCCTTTACAGGGCATGTAGCTTTTACGCCTTCACCCTTAGTGAGTGAATCATAAGCCTTCTGCACACGATCCCAGTTGTTATCTCTGTCCATTGCATAGTAACGTCCTGAAAGAGATGCAATCTTTCCTACACCGATTTCCTTCATCTTGGCGAGAAGCTGCTCGATATAGTCCTTGCCTGATGCAGGAGGTGTATCACGACCATCAAGGAATGCGTGTACATATACTCTGTCAAAATTCTCTTTCTTGCAAAGCTCAAGAAGTCCGTAAAGATGCTCGATATGGCTGTGAACTCCACCATCTGAAAGAAGTCCCCAAAGATGCAGATCGGAGTCATTCTTCTTGCAGTTTTCGATTGCAGAAAGTAATACCTTGTTCTTGAAGAAATCACCATCAGCAATTGCCTTTGTGATTCTTGTAAGATCCTGATATATGATACGGCCTGCGCCGATATTCATATGTCCTACCTCAGAGTTTCCCATCTGTCCGTCAGGAAGTCCAACTGCAAGACCTGAAGCTGCGCCCTTTACAAAAGGACACTCTGCCATCAATTTATCCATAACAGGGGTATTTGCCATAGCTATGGCATTTCCCTCTTTGTGGTCACTTAAGCCGTAACCATCAAGTACCATTAATACTACCGGTTTCTTACTCATTTATATTTCCTCTATTCTTCATATGAAGCTTGCAAAATGCTCTATTACAGTGACATATGCAAGCTCACAAAAAATTTCATTACATAATAAATGCCACTAAATGCAGCTAAGCTGGTGAATTTAGTGACATTTAGTTATTGTGATTGTCAAATCAAATATTAAATTATGATTTAATAATTACTTGTAGTTTACGATCTTTCCAAAATCAGCCTTGAGTGAAGCGCCACCAACTAATCCACCGTCGATGTCAGGCTTTGCAAAAAGCTCTGCTGCATTTCCTGCATTTACAGATCCGCCGTACTGGATACGAACTGAATCTGCTGTAGCCTGATCATAGATCTCTGCTACACACTCACGGATTGCACCGCAGACCTCCTGAGCCTGGTCAGAAGTAGCTGTCTTTCCTGTTCCGATTGCCCAGATTGGCTCGTAAGCGATAACCATGTTAGCAACATCTGATGCAGCAACACCTGCGAGATCTGACTTAATCTGAAGTCTGATCCAGTCAAGTGTAACACCGCGCTCTCTCTGCTCAAGTGTCTCACCACAGCAAAGGATTGGTGTAAGTCCAGCCTCGATAGCCTTCTTTACCTTCTTGTTGAGAAGTGCGTCATCCTCTTTGAAGTAATCTCTTCTCTCTGAATGTCCGATGATAACATACTTAACACCTGCATCAAGAAGCATCTCTGCTGAGATTTCTCCTGTGTAAGCACCCTTCTCCTCGAAGTACATATTCTCTGCTCCAACAGCAACATTTGTACCCTTTAATGCTTCTACAACAGGTACGATGTCGATTGCAGGTACACAGTAAACAACTTCAACATCATCTGAAACTACGAGTGGTTTTAACTCTTCTACTAATTTAACAGCCTGGCTTGGAGTCATGTTCATCTTCCAGTTGCCGGCTACAATTTTCTTTCTTGCCATTTTATATCTCCTTGTATTTGTATACAAATATTTTTTGCCTGCGGCTTAATTTCGTTAAGTTGCTTTCGGCTTATTTATCATCAGCACAAGCTACGCCAGGAAGCTCCTTGCCCTCAAGGAACTCAAGGGAAGCACCGCCACCTGTTGAGATGTGGCTCATCTTGTCGCCAAGTCCCATCTGGTTAACTGCTGCAGCTGAATCTCCACCACCGATGATTGTGATAGCATCTGATTTAGCAAGTGCCTCTGCTACTGCAAGTGTACCTGCTGCAAGTGTTGGGTTCTCAAATACACCCATTGGTCCGTTCCATACAACAGTTTTAGCTGATGCAACAGCGTCAGCGAAAAGCTCACGTGTCTTAGGTCCGATATCACAGCCCTCACGGTCTGCAGGCATCTTGTCATAATCATATGTCTCTGTCTCTACAGGAGCATCGATTGGATTTGGGAAATCCTTGATTGTAACTGCATCAACAGGAAGAAGAATCTTCTTTCCAAGCTTCTCTGCTTTTGCAAGCATCTCTTTACAGTAATCAATCTTTGTCTCATCAAGCATTGAGATACCAATCTCATAGCCCTGTGCTTTAAGGAATGTGTATGCCATTCCACCACCGATGATAAGTGTATCAGCCTTCTCGAGGAGGTTGTCGATAACATTGAGCTTGTCAGCTACTTTAGCTCCACCAAGAATAGCTACGAAAGGACGTACAGGATTCTCTACTGCCTTGCCAAGGAAGTCAATTTCCTTCTGCATAAGGTATCCAACAACATTCTCTCCACCCTTAGCTGTGATGAACTTTGTAACACCTGCTACAGAAGCATGTGCTCTATGAGCAGAACCGAAAGCGTCACATACATATACATCAGCAAGGTCAGCAAGCTCTTTTGCAAATGCATCTCCGGCTTCCTGTGGCTTTGTCTCCTCTTTGCCTCTGAAACGTGTATTCTGAAGAAGAACTACATCTCCCTCTTTCATCTCTGAAACAGCCTTTGTTGCAGCCTCACCTGTTACGTTGTAGTCAGCTACAAATGTAACCTTCTGTCCAAGCTTAGCCTCAAGAGCTGCAGCTACAGGAGCAAGTGACTCACCCTCGTTTGGTCCGTTTTTAACTTTTCCAAGGTGTGAGCAAAGGATAACCTTTCCACCGTCCTTGATTAATTTCTGGATTGTTGGAAGAGCTCCGTTGATACGGTTCTCATCTGTGATTTTTCCGTCCTTAAGTGGCACGTTGAAGTCACATCTAACGAGAACTCTCTTGCCTTTTACGTTGATATCATCAATTGATTTCTTGTTTAATGACATAATATGTCCTCCCTTATTTCAAGGCATAAGCCATGTGGCCACGCCATATTGTGCATATTAAAAAATATAATTAATTCTACAATTCACAGATATTCAAAAGAAATAGCCATGCTTTAAAAAAGAGGCGCGGTTCAATTAAGACCGCGCCCCTTGAGTAGTCTTGAGATATACTGTTCTTGTGGGTACAAGAATTAAGCTAACTCTGAGAAGTACTTGATTGTACGAACCATCTGAGATGTGTAGCTGTTCTCGTTATCATACCAAGAAACAACCTGTACCTCGTACAGATCGTCAGAAACCTGGTTAACCATTGTCTGTGTTGCATCGAATAATGAACCAAATCTCATTCCAACGATATCTGAAGATACGATCTCATCCTCGTTGTAACCGAATGACTCGTTAGCTGCTGCCTTCATAGCTGCGTTGATATCCTCTTTTGTAACGCCTGCTTTCTTAACAACTGCTGTAAGGATTGTTGTAGATCCTGTTGGTGTAGGAACACGCTGTGCAGATCCGATTAACTTTCCGTTTAACTCTGGGATAACAAGGCCGATTGCCTTAGCTGCTCCTGTTGAGTTAGGAACGATATTAACTGCTGCTGCACGTGAACGACGAAGGTCTCCCTTTCTCTGTGGTCCGTCAAGAGTCATCTGATCTCCTGTGTAAGCATGGATTGTTACCATGATACCAGACTGGATTGGAGCGTACTTGTTAAGTGCATCTGCCATTGGTGCTAAGCAGTTTGTTGTACAAGAAGCTGCTGAGATGATTGTATCAGAAGCCTTAAGTGTCTCATGGTTTGTATTGTAAACGATTGTAGGAAGGTCATTTCCTGCTGGTGCAGAGATAACTACCTTACGAGCTCCAGCATTGATATGAGCCTGAGCCTTCTCTTTTGATGTATAGAATCCAGAGCACTCAAGTACAACGTCAACCTTTAACTCTCCCCATGGGCAATTGTTTGCATCTGGGAATGCGTAAATTTTGATTTCCTTACCACAAACTGTGATAGAATCATCGCTTGCAGAAACCTCATCTGCATGCTCGTATTTACCCTGTGATGAATCATACTTTAATAAGTGTGCTAACATTTTTGGGCTTGTTAAGTCGTTGATAGCTACTACCTCGTATCCCTCAGCTCCAAACATCTGTCTGAAAGCAAGACGTCCGATACGACCAAATCCGTTGATTGCTACTCTTACTGCCATTTTAATTCCTCCTAGAATTGTAAAAAGTATTTTTAGGGACATGCCCTAAGATGCTTTTATTATAGCGAATAATTCTCAAAGGTTCAAGTACTTTATTTGCGTTTGTTAAAATTTTCACTAAATATTTTCATTTACACACATTTTTTATCATTCTTCACAATTTTTCTTTTTAGATATTGCACTTTATTATAATCTCGGCTACACTTAATTAATTGCTGTAATTCGCACTTTCCGGCAGCCAGCATCAGACAATTATAAATCATGTAACTTATAAAGTTTTTTAACAACAATACATCAGTTTTACGGAGGTATTTATATGTGGGATCAGCACATGCACTGCATGTTTTCGGGTGACAGCGATGCCGACCCGGTATTGATGATAAAATCAGCAATCAACAAAGGGCTGGACGGCATCTGCTTTACAGACCATCTGGACTATGACTATAAAGAGGAGCCCGGGCTTTTCGACCTTGATATAGCAGCATATGAAAAGCGCATCAAAAGACTTGCAATTGTTCTTAAAGAAAAGGGCTGCCCGTTAAATATCCACTGGGGCATTGAAATCGGTTTACAGCCTCATATTACAGACAAAAATAATGAGGTCACCAAAAAATATCCGTTTGACCTCGTGATCGGCTCAAGCCATGTAGTAAACGGCATTGACCCATACTACCCTGCATTTTACAAAGGTAAGACAGAGCACGAAGCCTACACCGAATACTTTGAATCCATACTCGACAATCTGCACAGCGGAGCGGATTTTGATGTGTACGGTCACATCGACTACGTTGTCAGATACGGTCCTGACAAAAATAAATACTATTCATATGAAAAGTATGCCGACATAATTGATGCTATATTAAAGGAAATTATCTCCCAGGGAAAAGGCATCGAGCTCAATACCGCCGGCTTTAAATACGGGCTTGGCCACCCAAATCCGACCGAAGATGTGCTAAAGCGCTATCATGAGCTTGGCGGGGAAATAATCACAGTCGGAGCAGATGCCCACAAGCCGGAACATGTCGCGTACGATTTTGACAGGGTTTCAAATATCCTCAAGGATTCCGGGTTTATGTACTATACAGTATTTAAAAACCGCGTTCCTGCTTTCATCAAATTATAGCCCAGCCTTAAAGGCTTACGTTGTCATTCTATCTAACTATTAAACCTCACATGCATTCGCAAATGTCAAAAATAGGAGCCACCTGATCTACATTTTACATCAAGTGGCTCCTAAAGCATTGGTTCCGTAAGCTTCACTGTATAACCTCCAAGCTCCGCTTTCGCTATATGAATTTATTTTGGCATTTCCATATTGCTTTGCTATAAATCTGATTCTGTTTATGACAGGATTCTTATTCTTTTAGCTTAGCTATGGACCTCTACCCTTCTTCATAAAATCACTCCTTTTGGTTACATTATCTATGTAAACTCTTATGAGAGATTCTATCTTTCACTTTTAATCTACAAGAACTTTTTCAACGATATTATTTATTTGCTAATATATCTGTGCGATTACTGCTCTTCGGCTCGCCCTACAGATTTAAATATTCCGTTCAATCATCCTTATAGTACTTTGACTTAAATTATGTAATCCCCATTGGACTGTACCTCCTATGTTTTATTTTTGTTCCTTTCGTATCTCTTTTTGTTGATTTAAGATTACACCAATTTTGCCTATTTGTCAATATATTTTTTGATAATTTTTATTTTTATTTTAAATTGTCTGATATTTTATATATTTTTTGTTTTGTTTACACATTTCTTGCAATTCAATCACATGATTAAAGGGGCAAAAGGTATCATCGATGCATGCTTGCATGCAATTCGATGTATATCTTAGTGCCCCGCACTACACCGAGAAAGTAACAATTTGCTGCGGAAACGCAGGAAATTAGCGGATTTCGAGGTGGAGTCAGATTACGGGAATGCGTAGCATGTAGTAATCTGATTAATCATAAATAAAGGGGGGCAAAATACCTTTGCCCCCTCATGCCGTCATTTATCATTTATCATTCTTCATCCTGTAATCAATACACCTGTTCAGGTAATCGACATAATCCGGATTCTTGCACATGCCCTTGCCTGCCACGTCGGAAATCTTTGCCACATCCATGCCGTTACACTTGGTGGTCTTCATAACTATGTTGAGTGCTTCCTCATCAGTGTCGTTACTGATAAAGGTTCCTATACCGAATGCAACCTTTGCCTTATCCTTGAAATAATCATACAATGCAGTCGCACGCTCGAAATCCAGGCTGTCGCTGAACAAAAGTGTCTTTGTCCTTGGATTGATTCCCAGACTGTTGTAGTGGACTATCATCTTGTCTCCCCACTCGTACGGATCTCCGCTATCATGACGCACTCCCGAAAAAAGTGTCGCATAGGTGAGCTGAAAATCACGCAGGAAGCAGTCTGTTGTTATGGTGTCAGTAAGCGCAATACCGTTTAATATACCATACTCCTTAACCCATGCATCGAGTGCATACCAGTTTGAATATGCCGGATTATGCTTGTGATTGCCCTGTCCTGTACACATAATCCACTCATGAGCCATTGTTCCAACCGGCTTTAAATTGAATTTCTTCGCAAGATATACGTTTGATGTACCAATAAAGTGTGAATCTGCAGGCAGCTCAACCTCTGCGAGTGCCTTTACAGCCATCTCCTGCGCCTCGGCAGACAGACGGCGTCTTAGTCCAAATTCACTGAAATCGCTAAGCCTGTATGTATCCTCCTCGAGCAGACGCACCTTCTCATCAAGCCTGCGCTTAAACTGTTTAAGCAGCACATCATAATCATATGCCATACGGAAGTACACTTCATTTACAATAGCAAGCACCGGAATCTCATACATCGAAGTATTAAGCCACGTGCCGGCTGCATCGATTGCCAGCCCACACGGTGCATCTGTTGTGATGGTAAACTCCTCATATCTTGGCTGCCAGAGTCTTAAAAAATCAACATATGTGCCTTTTATCCAGGTGATGTTATCAAGATATTCAAGCTCCTCCTCCGTAAAGCGAAGCTGACAGAAGGCCTGCACCTGTTCCTTTATCTCCTCTACCATCTCATCTGTAAAATGCACGTCTTTATTTCGGCACTTGAAGGTCCATGTCGTTTTATAGCTTGTGAACTGATGGAAAATCGTCTGTCCCATACTGAATTTATACATATCAGTCTCAAGGAGGCTGTTTATTATTTGTGGCAATCTCATTTGTTTTATGTCCTCTTTTCTTTCAAACCATTTACTACCTGTAATTTTAGTCTTGATTTTACCACTGCGACTATCAAATATCAAGCAGGCGCACGTGTTTAATTATCTTCAATTTATTTTCTTTACCGCCAGCATATTCACTGGTTCCAAAATAAAAACTCCCATGAAAGCCACTAACCGTGACCTCCATGGAAGCTTAATTGTTTATATTGCAGAGATAATAACCCAATAAATATATAAGATATTGTAATTATTCAGTTATGAATTATTTAAAGTATTTCACACCGCTCTCAAATATCTTCATATCCTGCTCGCCGTAGATATTGATTGCTACAGACTCGCCGCGACGCTCTGAATGAGCCATCTTGCCGAGGATTCTTCCGTCAGGAGATGTGATACCCTCGATAGACATGTATGAGCCGTTTACGTTCCACTCCTCATCCATTGATACATTTCCGTCCAGATCAACATACTGTGTGGCAACCTGTCCGTTTTCAAAGAGCTTATCAAGCCACTCCTTCGGTGCTACGAAACGTCCCTCGCCATGTGATGCCGGATTGCAGTAGGTCTGACCAAGCTTAGCCTGTGCAAGCCATGGGCTCTTGTTTGAAACAACCTTTGTATACACCATCTTTGAGATGTGGCGGTTGATTGTATTGTATGTGAGTGTAGGTGACTGTGCATCCTGCTGTCTAATCTCTCCATATGGTACAAGTCCAAGCTTGATAAGTGCCTGGAAACCGTTACAGATACCAAGTGCAAGTCCGTCCCTCTCATTGATGAGCTTTTCAACAGCCTCTGTCATCTTTGCATTTCTAAATGCTGTTGCAAAGAATTTAGCTGATCCCTCAGGCTCATCTCCTGCTGAGAATCCACCAGGGAACATGATAATCTGAGATTTGTCGATTGCCTTTACAAACTCATCAACCGAATCACGGATATCCTCTGCTGTGAGGTTCTTGAATACCTTTACGATTGTGTCAGCGCCTGCTCTTTCAAATGCCTTAGCACTATCATACTCACAGTTTGTTCCAGGGAATACCGGAATAAATACTGTAGGCTTAGCCACTTTATTCTTGCATACATAGATATTCTTTGCATCGTAGAGACCGCTATTTACCTTGCTTGTATCGTCTGTTGCCTTTGTATGGAAAACGCCCTCAAGCTTTGCTGTCCATACCTTGACAGCTTCATCAACAGGAAGCACCATATCGTCACACTCGATAGTCTGCTTATCGTTTACATAGCCGACTACAGAGGCTGCATCTGAAATACCTGCTGCATCAATTACCTCTCTGACCTTTGAAAGTGCATCAACAGGAACCTCAGCTACGATATTACCAAAGCCCGGTGCAAAGAGTGTATCGCTTGTTACCTCATCCTCGATTGTTACACCAAGCTTGTTACCAAATGCCATCTTTGATACTGCTGCTGCGAGTCCTTTTCCGTCAAGTGCATATGCTGAAACAATTGCGCCATCCTGGATAAGTTTTCTGATTGCTGTATAAAGTGTCATAACCTGATCATATTTTGGAAGATCAAACTCATCCTTATCTATTGTAAATAGAACAAGCTGATTGCCCTCCTTCTTGAGCTCAGGTGTGATGATATCCTTTTCCTTTGCCACATCAACTGCAAATGATACGAGTGTAGGCGGTACATCAATATCATTGAAGGTACCTGACATGGAATCCTTTCCACCGATTGAAGGAAGTCCGAAGCCAATCTGAGCATCATATGCTCCGAGGAGTGCTGCAAACGGCTGGCTCCAGCGCTTTGGATCCTCATTCATTCTGCGGAAGTACTCCTGATATGTCATACGGATTTTGCTGTAATCTCCGCCTGCTGCAACGATTCTTGAGATAGACTCAAGCACTGCATATATAGATCCGTGGTATGGGCTCCATGATGAAAGATATGGGTCGAAGCCGTAAGCCATCATTGTTACTGTATCACATTTACCCTTTAATACAGGAAGCTTTGCAACCATTGACTGTGTCTCTGTGAGCTGGTAACGTCCACCATATGGCATATATACACTGCCTGCTCCGATAGAGCCGTCGAACATCTCAACAAGTCCCTTCTGTGAACATACGTTAAGGTCTTCAAGCTCTGCCTCCCAGGCACCCTTCATATCTCCTGCCTCAACCATCCTGGCTACAGCAGGTGTGCTGATTTTGTCCAGATAATTGTCGCTCTCGCAAGGCATCTCAACCTCAACATCTGTCTCCTGATGCGCTCCGTTTGTATCAAGGAATGCACGAGAGATATTTACTACCTCTTTGTCTCTCCACTCAAGCACAAGTCTTGGATCCTCTGTAACTACCGCAACCTCTGTTGCCTCGAGGTTTTCCTCCTTTGCGTATGCAAGGAACTGTTCAACATCAGAAGGTGCAACTACAACTGCCATACGCTCCTGTGACTCTGAGATAGCAATCTCTGTTCCGTCAAGACCTGCGTATTTCTTTGGTACCTTGTCAAGCTCTATGCGAAGTCCGTCAGCAAGCTCTCCGATAGCAACAGAAACTCCGCCGGCACCGAAATCGTTACATTTCTTGATGATATGGCTGACCTCTTCTCTTCTGAAAAGTCTCTGAAGCTTTCTCTCTGTAGGTGCATTACCCTTTTGTACCTCAGCTCCGCATACTGATGTAGACTTTGTATTGTGTGCCTTTGATGAACCTGTAGCACCACCGATTCCGTCACGTCCTGTGCGTCCTCCGAGTAGAATGATTTTATCTCCCGGATCTGAGTTAAGTCTCTGGACAGCACGTCTTGGAGCCGCACCCATAACTGCACCGATCTCCATACGCTTTGCAACATAATTTGGATGGTAAACCTCCTTGACATAGCCTGTTGCAAGTCCGATCTGGTTTCCATATGAGCTGTATCCGTGAGCTGCCTCCCTGACAAGCTTCTTCTGTGGAAGTTTTCCTTCAATTGTCTGTGAAACCGGTACTGTAGGATCTGCTGCACCTGTTACACGCATTGCCTGATATACATATGTACGTCCTGAGAGAGGATCTCGGATCGCTCCGCCAAGACATGTAGCCGCGCCACCAAAAGGCTCAATCTCTGTAGGATGGTTGTGTGTCTCGTTCTTGAAGTTTACAAGCCACTCTTCTGTCTTTCCATCCACCTCAACAGGTACCACGATAGAGCATGCGTTGATCTCATCAGACTCTTCCTGATCATCAAGCTTGCCCTCTGCCTTTAATCTCTTCATGGCAAGAAGTGCAAGATCCATCAGGCAGACAAATTTGTCATTTCTGTCCTTGTAGATATTTGAAAATGTATTGAGATAATCCTTGTAGGTATTTTCAATCGGTGTGCGGTAGAAGCCATCGTCAAACTTGACATTCTTAAGCTCTGTAGAGAATGTTGTATGACGGCAGTGATCTGACCAGTATGTATCGAGCACACGGATTTCTGTCATTGAAGGATCACGCTTTTCCTCATTCTTAAAATAATTCTGGATATGAAGAAAATCCTTAAAGGTCATGGCAAGGTTCAATGATAAATAAAGCTCCTTCAGCTTGTCCTCTGCCATATCCTTGAAACCGTCAAATATGATGACATCAGCAGGGTCATCAAACTCCTGCACCAGTGTCTTTGGCTTTTCCATGCCGATAGCACGCGAATCAACAGGGTTGATGCAGTGCTTCTTAATAGCAGCAAACTGCTCATCTGTGATAGCACCCTCAATCACATATGTGATAGCACTTCTGATAATCGGCTCCTCATTCTCATTGAGAAGCTTCACACACTGCTCGGCTGAATCTGCTCTCTGGTCAAACTGTCCCGGTAAAAACTCTACAGTAAATACTTTTGCATCACCATAGTCAAATGTCTCCTCATAGATATCATCAACAGGCGGCTCTGAGAAAACTGTATACAAGGCTTTCTTGTATGTCTCCTCTGATATATTTTCCACATCATATCTGATTAATACACGTACTGCCTCCACAGTTGTGATTCCCAGATAATGCTTAATCTCATGCTTTAATTCCTTTGCCTTTACCGCAAAGTCAGGTTTTTTCTCTACATATACACGACGTACGTTACTCATATGTTCTCCTTTCAATTCGAGAGTATGTAACCAATTATTCGTTACCGTCCGGCTTTTTGCACAATCGGACTTTAAAACTATGGTTGTAGTATAACACTTTAGTTGTGATAAGTATAATTAATATATTTAATTTGTTTTATAAGTTGCGTTAATTATAGTTTTCTTATATAATGATATAAGGGTCAAAAGGTATTTTGCCCCTCATTGATAAAAACAGATGCAAATAACCATATTTATACGGAGGATAACAAAATGGATATAAATTATGAGCTTTACAAGGTCTTTTACTACGTGGCAACGTCCCTAAGCTTCTCTGAAGCCAGCAAGAAGCTGTTTATTTCACAGTCCGCGGTAAGCCAGTCTATTAAGACTCTCGAAAAGAAGCTGGGACAGACTCTTTTCATCAGAAGCACAAAGAAGGTACAGCTCACTGCAGCCGGTGCCCTGCTTTTAAAGCACATTGAGCCTGCCATGAATCTTATTGCCCGCGGTGAAAGCCAGCTTTTAGACTCAGGCACACTTGGACTTGGCCAGCTTCACATCGGCGCAAGCGATACCATATGCCGTTATCTGCTGGTTCCTTACTTAAAGCAGTTCCATCAGAGGTTCCCGAATGTGCCTATCAAAGTCACAAATGCCACATCTATCCAGTGTGTGGAGCTTTTGGAGCAAAGGAAGGTTGACCTGATTGTCACGAATTTTCCAAACTCGCACCTCAATCACTCATACAGACAGAAAACCATATGCAACTTTTCCGATGTTTTTGTAGCAAATCCCAATTATTTCAAGCTTCGCAAGCAAGAGATAGCTTTTTCCGAGCTCAATAAATATCCTATCATGATGCTCGACCGAAACAGCACCACCAGTGAATTCCTGCATAATCTGTTTTTACAGCACCAGGTTGACCTGATTCCGGAAATTGAGCTAAGCAGTAACGATCTGCTCATAGATCTGGCCAAAATCGGACTGGGTATAGCATTCGTGCCTGACTACTGCATCAACCATGAGAATAATGAGCTTTTCGTGCTGAAGACAAAAGAAAAGATGCCGTCACGCCAGATTGTTGTGTCCGTAAACACTACAATGCCCGTGTCAGCATCCACTGAGGAATTTTTAAATCTGCTCCCAGAAGTCGGCAACTAGTTTTCCGACATTTGCTATATTGCATGGCTTTCTGTCACTCCACTCGCGTGGATAGAGCAAATCATATTCTCTCTGCCAGAATCTCTCATCTAATAGCAAAATGACACCTGTGTCCTCCGTCGTCCTGATTACTCTTCCGGCCGCCTGGAGGACTTTATTTATGCCCGGATACCTGAAAGCATAGTCAAAGCCACAGCCGTTTTCGGCATCGTAATAATCCTTTAATATAGTTCTCTCATTGCTGATCTGCGGAAGTCCCGTTCCGACAACAATAGCACCTATCAGTCTGTCGTTTTTCAAATCAATGCCCTCACCGAATATGCCTCCCATGATACCAAATGCCACAAGTGTTCTATCCGATTCCTCACTAAACCTGTCCAGAAATTCCTCCCTTTCAGCCTCTGACATATTATTTTTCTGCAACATAAGCTCTGTTTCGTCTGCATATTTTTCACAGTAAATATCTGCCACATCATTCATCATCTTATATGACGGAAAGAAAACCATATAATTTCCAGTCTTTTGCGTGACAACAGCATTAATATACCCTGCAATGCGCTCATACTCACTCCTTGAGCGCCTCGTGTACCTCGTGCTCACATCAGTTGCCATCGCAAGCAGTCTCTTTTTGCTGTCAAACGTGCTGTCAGCATATATGGCATAGTTGTCTTTTTTTGTGCTTAGCAGGCTCTTGTAATAGTTTACAGGCAAAAATGTCGCCGAAAAAAACACAGCCGACTTGCCCTTATCCAGCCTCTTTTGTATATTAAGCGACGGGTCCACACAAAAAAGCTTTAGCATGAACCTGCCATCAGCCTCAAGCTCGGAATACATCACGTAGTGCTCATCCACCAGATCATAAATGTTCAGGAAATTGCGAAGCTCAAAATAAAAATCCATAACATCCTTTTTCCCCGGAAACTCATTAGCCTTCTGCAAAAACTCATCCAGAAGTGTCATAAGCCTCATAAAGGAAAATACCATATTGCCAAATGTATCATATACCGTATAATTCTCACACTCACGCTTCATCCCAAGCAGTATCTTATTGCACTTTTCAAGCGCTTTCTCAATAGAACGGCTGTGCTCCTTCATAATGCGCTTCACAGTAAGGAAATCCTCCTTATAAATCTGAGCGCTATACATCTGCCTGCTTCTTTCGACCATATTGTGAGCCTCATCAATGAGAAAAATATAATCTCCCTTTATCCCCTCCTGAAAAAATCTCTTAAGATAAACATTTGGGTCAAACACATAGTTGTAATCGCAGATGATATTATCACACCAGCTAGCCGTATCAAGACAAAGCTCAAACGGACAAACGGTATACCTATCCGCCTGTGATAAAATATCATCCCTCTCAATCATTTCACATCTGTGAAGCAGGTCAAAAACCGCATCATTTACTCTGTCAAAATGCCCCTTTGCATACGGACAGGTTACCGGATTGCATTCCATCTCATCACACGGACATAGCTTTTCCTTGGCCGTTATCTGAATAGTTTTTGCCCTGTAACCATTTTTTTCAAGCAGCGCAAACGTTTCCTTTGCGACTGTTGCGGTGATTGTCTTCGCTGTCAGGTAAAAGATTCTGTCTGCCAGCTCCTCACCAACCGCCTTCACTGCCGGGAAAATAGTAGAGATAGTCTTTCCCACACCGGTCGGAGCCTGCATAAAAAGAAGCTTCTGACGCATAATTGTCCTGTAGACATCCGAAACAAGCTTTTTCTGCCCCGGTCTGTACTCAAATGGAAAATCTAGTTCTTTGATTGAAGCCTGTCTTTGATTTTTCATTTCACACTGAAACGTTGCCCATTTGCCATACTCTTCCATCAGGTCATCAAACCATTTTTTTATCTCTTCAAATGAGAACTCCTCGCGAAAATACTTAGTCTGCTCCGTTTCCAGATTGCAGTAGGTCATCTGAATGCCTATCGTTTCCATATTATTTTGCAGAGCAAAAATATATGCATAGCACATAGCCTGCGCACGGTGCACAAAAACCGGCTTTTCAAACAGCTCAACCCTTCTGTACATTCCCTTAATCTCATCGACAAAACACTTGCCATCCTCCGTAAAGATGCCATCTGCCCTGCCCTCGACAGTCAGCTCATACAAATCACCTTCAACAACAAGGGAAAGCGGCACCTCTGCCTGATACTCCTTCCCCATGCTGCCCTGGATTTTCCTGTGAATGCGTGTTCCCTCCATCATGGCATCGGCACTCATAGCTCTGGATGACCGGTTGTCTATGTCACCCTCCCTGAAAATAAATTCCACAAGGTTTCTGACCGAAATATGTAATTGTGTTTTCTTTTCACTATAGTTATTTCCAGCTTCTGTCATGTACTCTCCCTACATATTCCGGATTATGTCAACGGTTTTGTGTTCCGGCAATATTTTCAGTCTAACTCCAGATATTTTTAATACACTGAACAATCGAGTAGGAGGGAAATTTATCTAAATTTCCCGACCTC
>UMHS01044239.1_pt1 | contig 24915 bp, 16 predicted proteins | sample 1965611 | NCBI WGS metagenome assembly UMHS01 (sample SAMEA4836106, study PRJEB28245) | human gut metagenome | biome: gut microbiome; material: fecal sample | place: Denmark | collected 2008
TAAAATAGAGAATCCTCATTTCAAATTTTCCTCCCAGAATTTTAAAGATTCAAATTTACTTAAAGCTTTAACATATTGAGACTTAAGTCTTGTTCGTTTGAAAATAAGTTGTGTTGTCAAATAAAATGATTTAACCATAATTTTAAAAAAACATAATGGGTGGCGTTTGAAAACATAAACTGCATGATTCTCCGGCGAATACTGATATATACACTTATGAGCGAATGCCACAAACGGTCTCGTTCCTAATCCGAAAACCATTTTCCCCCTTCTACATAAAAATGGAGGCAAAAGATTTCCAAACAAAGTAATTGCTGCAATTATTTTCTTGCCTTTCCCTACTAATGGCTCATCATCAACTATTGGAGCAGTAGGAGTCATATACATATTCATAGTACCAACTTTTCTTGATATTTCTTTAATATGCTCTCCCATTTCTAAATGATCTTCCCAAAACTTAGAACCCGCTAATATGTCTTCTAAAGCAATACAAAGTGCATTCGCAATCTGATATCGATAACCGCCTGCTTCCCTCATAATATGTGAGAATATATTTTTGAATAAGGCAAAATTTGATGGCTCTACCTCTAAATACAACAAGGATATCATTACGAAACTACGAAATGCAAAGTATTCAACAATTGGAGAAATTTTAGCATCAAAGGATTCTTGCCAGGAACAAATACCATTTAGGATAAAAGGCCTAAAGTTATTTCTCAAAGAAAAAGTGACATCGTCTCCACGCACGAAAAACGGGAAAGACATCTTTAAGTCATCCTTAATTGGAAATATAAAGAACCACCAAGGACCATAAGCACAATCTACAGTACGTGCATTTGTAATTAAAGAATATTCTTCTCTTAAATCTAAATTTGGATTATTTGACTCAATATTAAAAGGCTTTAGCTTTGCCCCTGCTTCATATTGGATCCATGGGTAATCCAAATAAAGCATTCCACCTGCAACAGATGAATTATCATCACTTGCATATTCTAAAATATTTATAGCCTTCTTTATAGATAAAGGCTCACAAAAAGCATCATCATCAATAAACATTACATGGGAGAACTCGTGTGTACGTCTGGCCTCTAATAAACCACGCATAAAACCACCTGTACCACCTGTGTTCTTATTTTGAATCACTCTACAAAAGGATGTATCCTTTAGATCAATAGCATTTCCATTATTTACGATGTAGAGTTTACACTTTTCTGATAAGTAACTATCTTCAGATAAGCGATTGAACAGCCTTTTTACATCATCTGGTCTATTGTATGTAGTACAACAAATGGCCAGTTTAATTGTACGCTTTTTCGGATCATCTGTAACCCATTCTATATTTTTAATAATTGATTTATCTAATGCTTTAAATTGCACATATACTAAATCATACTTTTCCTTATCAGATATAGTATTAAGCCAAAAGATTTCATCGCAAAAACCATTAATAAATTTTTCCAAAATTATTCGTTCCGAATTTTCTTTCAACAGAATAACTCTAAATAGAACATTCCCTTTGATTTTTACATGGACTCCAATATGAGTAATAAACGTATTTTCTAAAATGAATTTTAGGGGTAATGAATTGAAGTAAGTATTCGTACTCAAAGTTCCGCCCTCAAGAAGGACAAATTGTAGTTCGTTTTGTTTTAGGACGCCATTGAATACTCTAAAATATAGCTCATTCGCCTTTTCATTTTTCAAGTTGTTAAAGAAAAAATCTTGTATCACATTAATTCCCATTGAGCAAAGTCTCCTTTTAAACTACAAGTAGTTTTTATATTCTTCGCATATATCTTTAGCTTCCCCTATATCACATACGTTGCCATGGTCTAGCCACACCACTTTTGTGCACAATCTTTCAACCATTCCAATGTCATGAGAAACTAAGATGATCGTTACACCATCATCAATCATAGTCTGTATCCTTTTTTCACACTTTTCATGAAACTTATAATCACCTACCGATAAGACTTCATCTACAATTAATATATCTGGTTTCACCATTGTTGCAATCGCAAATCCAAGTCTGGCATACATGCCGCTCGAGAAGTTCTTGACCGGCACATCCACAAAATCCTTCAATTCAGCAAAATTGATAATCTCATCAAATTTACTGTCCATAAAAGCTTTTGAATGGCCAAGTATCGCTCCATTGAGATATACATTTTCTCGGGCAGTCAATTCAGGATCAAACCCGGCCCCTACTTCGATTAATGGTGCTACAGCACCTACAACTTTAACACTTCCTTTTGTCGGTGTTAATACTCCGGCAAGAATTTTCAACATAGTGGATTTTCCAGCTCCATTAAAGCCGACAAGCCCAACAATTTCTCCCTTTTTAACCTGAAAGGAAACATCATTCAGTGCCGTAAAATCGTTAAAGAGTAACTTCCCCTTCAGCAGCTTAACAACGTATTCTTTCAAAGAGTCCACTTTTTCCACCATCAAGTTGAAATGCATGGAAACATGGCTCACATCTATCACAATTTCAGCCATGGAACCCTCCTCAGATGTATAAAATAAAATGATTTTGGAACTTTCTGAATACTAGAGTCCCCAACAAGATTGCACAAGCAGCTAATATACCGCAATACATCAGCAAGTGTAAGTCTGGGAGCATATTTTCGTATAAAGCCTGCCTGACCGCTTTAAAGAAATAATACAGCGGATTTAATTTCAGCAGGAAGCTAAATTTTGCCGGAACAATCGACTCCGGATAAAAAATAGGAGTTGCATAACTCAATAGGTTTAATAAAACTCCATAAAGATGAAACATATCTCTGAAATAGACAGCCATCGTTGTCAATATCAGCCCCATACCCAGACAAAAAATAAAAAAGAGTGCAAGCGGAATTACAAATGTCAGCATTCTCCAGCTCAAAGGCTGCCCGGTAGCTAAAATAATAATCAACAGTGCCGGAAGTGTAAACAAAAGATTAACACCGCTTGACACTACGCGCGAAAGAGGAAACAAGTATTTTGGTATATAAATCTTACGAATCAGGCCACTGTTATCTATAATGGAGCTCATGGCAAAACTGGTACTTTCCGAATAGAATGTAAATAAAATCTGTCCGACTAAAAGATACAACGGGTAATTTTTGATGTCAAAGCGGAAAAGTGTGGAAAATACCATAGCCGTAACTGTCATCATGAGCAGTGGATTCAGAATGCTCCACAAAATGCCAAGAACCGATCTCCTATATTTTTTCTTGATATCACGAATAACCAACTCATGAATCAAAAATCGGTATTTATAGAGTTCTAAGATAAAGTTATTCATTGTTTCCTCTAAAATCCATAAATTTTTTCCAAAAAATAGTAGTTCGCAGCGAATTCTTCCTGAAGCTAATATAGTCTTTATGTGTCTTGGGGTAATAAATTAGTGTTTTTATGATATTCAATAACAAGCTGATAAAACACGATAGTGTTGCAGGAGACTGAATCATATGCAATATTTGATCCATCTTCTCTTCAGACGAAATAAGTGTAAGACCTGTAAGTCCTTTATTATAATCAATTAACGCCTGGTTCAAGCAACGAATACCGACTAAATTTCCCTGTAAGGTTCGTTTTATGCCCCTTCCAACTATAGCAATTGCAAATGTCAAGAAGTTACAACCCTCGGCATAATTATTAATAATCAGCATATTTCTATCGGAATAATAATTTACAACAGGACTGATTTTAGACTGAAAAGATTGGTGCCATACGCCAATTCCATTCATACTCATTACTTCTCGATGATTACGGATACCATATTCCATATCATCGCCTTTTACAAATACAGGAAGAGGATAACCAATATCTTCAATCCGATGCACCGGAATAGCACAATACCACCAGGCTCCATATCGATTTTTCTGTGACGGAACTTTTTCATTTTGCACAAGGTTACTTGCATTTACAAGATTTAGATTTTTACCTTCACCATGAAGTCTTATCTTTCCCCATCGAGCCGTGTTTTCATATTGTATACAGGGCTTCTCTAAGGACAGCATTGCACCACTCAGGAAGCTATCCCTACATTCCTCTTTTAGCCCGGAAAGCAGGGCAAAAGTTCTTTCCAAAGCTGATGTCTCAAGGACGATATCATCATCCATGAGAAGGACATAGTCCACTGCTCCCTGCTCCACATATTCTATCATACCACGAGTAAACCCGCCTGAGCCGCCAAAGTTTCTATTATGGATGACACGGAGCTGCTGACCGTTCAGTTCTTCCAGTGTACTTCCGTTATCAACGACAAGGACAGAGAGCCAAGGATGATTTTGCTGAAAGTCACGAAGCAGGCTCATGGTACGCTTGACATATTTTTCCCTTTTGAAGGTAGTAATGGAAATCCCTATTTTTTTATCTTCCCATTGCGTAAATTCGCCATTCCATTGTCCGCCAATATATTGACCTACATCACTCATACAATGAAGGGAAAATCCCAAGAGTACGCCATCCAGTTCTTCTATAGCAAAAGAATGAGTAAAGCAGGAAGATGCTGTCTCCATGCTGATATCTCGGACATTTCCATTTTCATCATAGAGATGGAAGATAACCCGAAAATGGCCTTCCATCTGAAGCGCCAGCTGCAAAGCCGCAAGAGTAGTATATCTTTTCCATTTCTTCAAACTCATGGAATTAAAGTAAGTAGTGAAATCCAACACTTCCCCTGCATGCATGAGGATACAATTGTCTTTCCGCCTCTTTACCCCTCGAATATAAAGCAGTTCTTTGGCTTTCTCGGTCGTATCAACCAGTGAATAGAGCTTATGTATCATAGACTCCTGCTTTCCTCATTTTCTATCTATACCTAAAACCTGACTAACGAGCAGTCTGATGTCTGCACACCATTTTATCATCTGTCTTATTGCCGCATTACAGGTCATTTCTTCGCTGACGCAAAGATATGCATTAGCAAAAAAATATGCAAGCTCGGTTATCTGATATTCTTCTGACTACCATTTAGCAGTCTGGCTATCTCATCGCCTAAAGTCTCAATTCTGACCGTCTGAAATCTGATAGTCTGACGTCTGATTATCTCAGCTCACTGTCTGCTCGCCGCAGTGCCGAATCAATCACCGCATCCATATCATAATACTTGTACTCACCCAGGCGGCCGCCAAAGATGACCTTTTCCTCCTTATCAGCCAGGGCTTTGTATTTTTTATAGAGACTGCCATTTTTCTCGTCATTCACCGGATAATAAGGCTCATCGCCCACTTTCCACTCCGACGAGTATTCCCGACTGATGACCGTCTTAGGCAGATCATTTCCGTCCTCATCCTTGCCGAATTCAAACCATTTATGCTCAATGATTCTTGTCCAGGGCGTCTCCCTGTCCGTATAGTTCACCGCTGCATTCCCCTGGAAATTGGGTTTATCCAGCACTTCCGCCTCAAAACGGACACTCCGGTATTCCAAAGGTCCCAGATCATAGTGGAAATAGGCATCAATAGGCCCTGTATAGATGACCTTATCTGCCAGGCAGTCCAGCTCTTCTTTATGTTCCAGATAGTCACAGCTCAGCTCTACCTCTATACCCTCAAGCATATTTTCGACCATCTTCGTGTAGCCACCTACCGGAATCCCCTGATAAAGCGCATTGAAATAGTTGTTGTCGAAGGTCAGCCGTACCGGCAGCCGCTTGATAATGAAGGCGGGCAGTTCCCTGCACGGTCTTCCCCACTGTTTTTCCGTATATCCTTTGATCAGCTTTTCGTAGATATCTGTTCCTACAAGGGAAATAGCCTGCTCCTCCAGATTCCTGGGATTTATAATACCGGCCGCTTTTCTCTGTTCTTCGATTTTGGCAGCCGCTTCTTCTGGTGTTACCACGCCCCACATCTTATTGAAGGTGTACATATTAAAAGGAAGGGAATAGAGTTCCCCATGATAATTGGCCACCGGTGAATTGGTGAAGCGGTTGAACACAGCGAACTGATTCACATAGTCCCACACATGCTTCAAATTTGTATGGAAAATATGGGCCCCATACTTGTGCACATGAATCCCCTCAATGTCCTCCGTATACACGTTTCCGCCAATCTGGGGACGTTTGTCAATAACCAGCACGTTCTTTCCAGCCCGCTTAGCTTCATGAGCAAAAACTGCACCGAAAAGACCTGCCCCGACAATTAAATAATCATAATGTTTCATCGTGTTCCTCCTTAATCTGTAGCATCTAATATATCATATAAAGTGTTTCATTAATAGGCTCCTTCACAGCCTGCCACTACATAAGCTGTCCGCCACAGCAGAACAAGGTCCAGCCACACGGACCAGTTATGAACATACCAGTTATCCATCTGCACTCTTTCCGGATAGTCAATGTTATTTCTTCCGCTGGTCTGCCAGATGCCTGTAATGCCAGGCCGAACCATGGCATATTCTTTGAAATACACGCCGTATCGTGGAATTTCCTCCTGCACGATAGGACGGGGTCCTACGAGGCTCATCTCCCCTTTCAGCACGTTCCAGAGTTGGGGGAGTTCATCGAGACTGGTTTTCCTAAGGAAAGCACCGCTCTTTGTGATGCGGGGATCTTCTTTCAGCTTGAATTCTTTATCCCATTCCGCTTTAGCCGCCGGGTCGGTAGCCAAGAGGTGTTCCAGTACTTCTTGCGAGTTCACGCACATGGAGCGGAATTTATAGCAGTTGAATTCTTTCCCGTCTTTGCCGACACGGCGATGCTTGAAGATGACTGGTCCCGGAGAGTCGTGATAGACCCATGCTGCGATGAGAAGAAGGATCGGTGAGATCAGAAGGCCGCCGCAGATGGTGGCGGCGAGGTCGAAGAGACGCTTGGCGATCTGATTTGATGTCCGGGCGAGGTTGTTCCGGATCTGCAGCACCATGATCTTCGCATCAAAGAAGGACTCTACGGTCACATTCGACATGGGGACGGCGATGAGGTTCGGCACGACGCCTACATTTCTCACGAGGGTCTGTGCCTGATAGATGAGGGAAGAGAGCTGTGTCTGCGGGATGCCGGGGGCGGCGATGATGACATGCTGGACGCCGGTATCACGAATGACGCGCTCCATGTCACCAAATCCACCAAGGATGGTGCAGGACTTGTCGTAGGGCTCATGATCTTCGATGAAGCCGACGATGCGATAGCGCATGCCGGTATCATTCTGTATCTGGCGTGCCATGACTTCGCCGGTCTTTCCTGCCCCGATGATGAGGATGGGGATCTGGAAGGCTTTCGATTTCTTCATCCCTTTCGCCAGAATGACACGGAAGAGGCAGAGCAGGGCAAAGGAGATCGCGGTGTAGAGGATGACGTAGAAACGGGATACGTCCCCTGCCACCTGCGCAAGGAACATGAGGATGATGGAGAAGACGGTGCCGCCCAGGGAAGCCCGGAACAATTTTTTCATCATCTGGTAGATGAGCATGCGCTTCCCATAGAGTCCCTCATAGAGGATAAAGGCCATATAGACCAGCGGCACCCAGAAATATTGGTAGATGGGGGCGATGTGATAGGTGGTGTGGGTGATCAGGAGGTTTCGAATGGCAAGGGAAAGTATCCCTGCCAGGACGAGGGCGATGTAGTCGCCGATGAGGTAGAAAAATGCGGCGCCGGAGGCGCAGGAAATGGAATGGTGGTGTTTAGGGGTTTTCATGTGGTGGTATTCTTTCTTGTATATGAGACTAGGAGACTGTGAGACGTTAGACTTAGAGACGTTAGATCCGAAGACTGCGAGACTGAAAAAAATCACCCTGCTATCTGATATCTTCAAGTCTTTTAGTCTCCTAGCCTAAAAAGGGGGCGAGGCATTGTTACCCCCCCCCGAAAATTTTTTCGCTTACGATACTTCCGTAGAAATCACTCGGTTTCTACTTTTTTCTTTGCCATTTTTACGTTCACATCATATCATATTTCGTTATAAAACGCAAAAAAAATCGCCAGTCTACATATATTTGTCAATGAAAGACGTAGAGAAGTCAGAGGTCAGAAGTCAGACTCCTGACCTCTGACTTCTGACTTCTGACCTCTGCCGTCTCTTCGTCTCCACCTCTCACCGGAATATCTTGGAAAGCTCATCATCCGTCATATTTCCTATCCAACTTTCGCCGACGGAGACGGTCATGTCGGCGAGGGATCTTTTCTTTTGGATGATCTCATTGATCTTTTCTTCGAAGGTGTTCTTGGTGATGAAGCGGTGGACGAGGACGTTGTTCTTCTGTCCGATGCGGTAGGCGCGGTCTGTCGCCTGAGACTCTACGGCGGGATTCCACCAAAGGTCGTAGTGGATGACATGGGAAGCGGCGGTAAGGTTGAGGCCGGTGCCGGCGGCTTTCAGGGAGAGGATGAAGAATCTCGCCTTCGGGTCTGTCTGGAAGCGGTCCACCATGTCTTTTCTCTCCCGGAGGGAGCAGCCGCCGTGGAGGAACATCGGACGTTCTCCCAGCCTGCTCTCGAGGAGATCTGCCAGCCTGTCGCCCATGCTCTTGAACTGGGTGAAGATCAGGGCCTTTTCACGGCTGGCCTGGATGCTTTCTGCGAGGTCGAGGAGTCGCTCGGCTTTGCCGGAGAGGGCGGGGTCCCAGTTGTCCTCTTTGGTAAAGAGGGCGGGATGGTTGCAGATCTCCTTCAGGGCGAGGATCATCTGCAGGACGAGGCCCTGGCGCTTGAAGAGGGAGGCTTTGTCTCCGTCCTTCTGCTCGCTGATGACGCGGAGGCTCTCTTCTACGGTCTGATGATACAAGGCGGCCTGCGCAGGGGTGAGGAGGGTGTACTCGTCCTGCTCGAGCTTATCCGGAAGGTCGCTGATGATGGTCTTGTCTGTCTTGAGGCGGCGCAGGAGCATGGGCGCAGTGATGCTTTTGAAGCGTTCGGCTGCTTTTCTGTCCTGCTCGTACTGGATGGGATTCGCATAGCGTGTCTGGAAGGTCTTTGCACTGCCGAGGTAGCCTTTGTTGGTAAATTCCATGATGGACCAGAATTCTTTGAGGCTGTTCTCGACGGGGGTGCCAGAGATGGCGATGCGGATGGGCGCCTTCATGCCGCGGACGGCCCGGCTCTGGGCAGTGTCGGGGTTCTTGATGTTCTGCGCTTCATCGATGATGAAGACTTCCCATTTCTTCTTTTTGAGAAGCTCCTGGTCGCTTCGAAGGAGTCCATAGGTGGTGAGAAGGATGTCCCCATGGAAATCAGCGAGGTCGCGCTTGGCGCCGTAGTAAAGGAAAACGGTGAGGAGAGGTGCGAAGCGAGCAATCTCTTCCTGCCAGTTGGAGAGAAGGCTCGTCGGCACGACGATGAGCGATTTCCTCTTGGCAAGGCGTCCCTCTTCGCGGAGCTTTTCGAGGAAGGTGATGACCTGAAGGGTCTTTCCAAGGCCCATATCATCAGCTAGGATGCTGCCGAAGCCGAGGCGGCTGTTGTTGTAAAGCCACGCATAGCCGCGCTCCTGGTAGGGGCGAAGTGTCGCACATACATTTTCCGGCAGCGCGACGGGCTCGCCCTCTTTCATGGAGGAGAGCAGTCGCTTCACCTCGCTCGTCATGGTGATCTCCGCGCCTTCATAGCTGCCCTCGAGAGCGATGCGGAGGAGCTCTTCCCTCTTGAGGGAGAGAGAATGCTGCCACATTTTTTCGAGCTTTTTTAGATCTGCCTCGGTCACGTAGAGGTATTGTCCTTTGAATGCGATGAGAGAGCCAGCTTTGACGGATAGTTTTTCAAAATCTTCCGGGGAGATACGCTCGTCCCCTAGGGCGATCTGCCAGTCGAAGTCGAGCATGTCTTCCAAAGAGAGGAGAGACGGTGCATGCGATGCTCCCTCTTCTTTCTTTTTGAGGCGGAGTGTCTTCTTCGGCCGGATGAGGTGCTGCAAGGACTTCGGCAGGATGACGCGCGCGCCCAGAAGACGCATGGCAGGGATGGCTTCCAAAAGGAAGGGGGCAAAGGTTTCCGCCGTGAAGGAGATCGGTGTCCTTCCTTCGCTGTCCATGTAGTCTTCCATGCCGGTCACGAGGGAAGAAAGCAGGTCCATATCCTTTAAGATCTGGTAGCGGCAGGCATCATAATCAGCCTTCGTGAAGACATCTGCGAGCGGCACTGCGTCCCCTTCACCGTCCTCACTGTCTACGACGGAGAGGTCCAGGCGGAAGGCTTTTGTTTTCGGATCATCTGACACGAGAAGCACTGGCTGCCAGCGGGCGGCGCTCAGGTGGAAATAGGATAGCCAGGATGCGATGCCGTCAGCCTCGGGGTGCGGCCTTCCTTCCCGCGCCATCAGGGACTCTCCCATGAAGAAAAGATCATAGATGGGGTCGTCTGCGAAATTTTTCTTCGCCATGTTTTGCATCAAGTGCGTGAGGAAAAGTGAAAGTGCCGCCTCGGCAGGCTCTCTGGCAAAGCATCTCTTCTCTCTGTACCGCGCGATCTCTGCCATGGAAGGGGTCACCCATTTCGAGAGGATCCCCATGGCTTCCGCCGTGCCTGCGTCCTGCTCGGTCGGCATCCAGCGGATGGCGAGGGCATTCTCATCCACACGCACCAGCTCGGGGATGGCATTCCCTGTCCGGAGAAGGTGTATAGCGAGCAGCACCACCTCGCGGAAGGCACGCACGGTGTAAGAGCTGTCCGCCGCTTCCTCTTCCGTCATATCGAGAAGAGCAGCGAGGAACCGGCTCATCGGCCACCAGTCGCCGCGATCTGTGTAGAGCTTCCCCTCGGAGAGCCCTTCGATCACGAGATGCACGGAAGAAACGGAGGCGAGCTCCAGGCTGTCTTTCCCGCCGCCCACGACGTAAACGGCTGACGAATCAAAGAGTGCTTTCTCGGCGACTTTTCTGACGCCCGTCATGGTCTTTTCATAGACGCGGCCGAAGCTACCGCGCCCATAGAATGCGGGCGAAGCGGGAAGCACACGCATCCATAAGGAAAAGAGGCTTTTGATCTTCGTGAAATCTGGAATTTCCGCCGTTTCCTCTGCCATGGGAAGTGCCGTATCCTTGACCAGTTCCCCTTTCACAAGGTCATCCCAGCGCGGGATCTTGGCAGACATCTCATTTGTGATCGTCACATGCCGCTTCTTTAGCTCGCTCACAAGCGACACGCCATGCAGGGAAAAGACTTGGAAAGGATCATTGTCGATGGCACGGCTCACCTCATAGATGACAGCCGCGATGTGCTTGCAGAGGTGCGCCCAGTCGGGACAGCTGCAATGCATCTCGATGTCATTCATCGAGGAGGGGAATAGGGAAAGACCTGCCTTTTCCGCAAGCTCCATGACAGCCGGAGACAGCTCCCGATGCAGGAGCTTCGTCACGATTGAAGGATGGCGCGATACATCATCCAGAAAGGCCTGGACTTTGTTTTCCGGAAAAGGAGGGAGCGTCAGCGTGACATGGTAGGGCGTGCGCCGCGTCCCCTGCACCTTCGCAGTCAGCGTCTCCCCCTCACGGTGCATGGAAATGACTGCGCCGCCTCGCGCATACCCCCGCCCACGCGGCAGACGGTTCGCATGGTCCGCCTCCTCGAGCGCTTTCAGCCACTCGCTTCCCCACCAGGTATTGCCATATTGCAGTTTCATCGTCTTTTCCTCACTTCTCTGCGTTTTTCTTTATTATATGAAATCGTCACGATGCAGGCAATCGGTTGTAACAGATTCCGCAGGGAAGGAGAGATGGTACGGCACATCAAATAAGAAACACTGCGGGAATGAAAACAGGGATGAGTGGCTAGTGACTAGGAGACATCAGACTCCTGTATCGTCATTTCGAGCAAAGTGAGAAATCTTTGTCATTCGCGGTCAGAAGCTCACGCTTTCCATACATGTGCCGCGCATCTCGCCGTTTTCCTCATCTGTCTTTCATACCGCCAGTGCCCTATCCGCCCCTTCGGGGCACCTTCCCCTCGAGGGGAAGGCTTTATGTCGGGGATAGCAACGCTCTCGTATACGATGCTCTTGAGACGATCTTCTCGCTCTCTTTCATCCCACTAGTACACTATCCGGCTCGCTTCGCTCGCCACCTTCCCCACGCGGGGAAGGGAGACCGCGTTAGCGGTGGATAGGGTGCTCTCGCAAACGGCGTACTTGAGACGATCTTTCCCGCTCTTTTTCATCCCGCTAGAACCCTATCCGGCTCGCTTCGCTCACCACCTTCCCCACGCGGGGAAGGCTTTGTTTCGGGGACAGCGGCACTCTCACAAATACCGTGCTTGCATTCTGCGCAACCAAAAACCGCTCTGCGAAGACTGGCTTTGCAGAGCGGTTCTGGTTCTATTATTCCACAGTCACGGATTTTGCGAGATTTCTCGGCTTATCCACATCATTTCCTCTCTTGATAGAGGTGTAGTAAGCGAGGAGCTGCATCGGGATGACGGCGAGGATCGGTGCGATGAAGGGATCGACTCTCGGGATACGGACGGTCTCGGTCGTGTACTTCGCGATCTCTGTGTCATCGCCAAAGCCGATGCCGAGGACTTCGGCGCCGCGGGCGCGGACTTCCTGGATATTGCTGTACATCTTTGCGCTGACGTCGTCCTGAGTCGCTACGGCGATGACCGGGGTCTCCGGCGAGATGAGGGCGAGGGTGCCATGCTTCAGTTCACCGGCCGCGTAGGACTCCGCGTGGATGTAGGAGACTTCTTTCAGCTTCAGTGCGCCTTCCATGGCGATCGCATAGTCGATGGAGCGGCCAAGGTAGAAAATATCATTCGCCTTGATGAGCTTTTCAGCGACGTCTGCCATGTGTTCGTTTTCATCAAGCACGGTATCGATCTGATCCGGCAGATCTCTCAGTGCGGTGGTGATCTTCTGGATGAGCGCGGGCTTCAGTGTGCCTTTCAGCTGGCCCATGTAGAGGGCAAGGAGCAGGAGCGCCACGAGCTGGGTGGTATAGGCTTTCGTAGATGCGACGGCGATCTCCGGTCCTGCCAGGGTGTAGACGACATTGTCAGCTTCACGCGCGATGGAGGAGCCGATGGAATTCGTCACGGCGAGGCTCTTCGCGCCGAGGCGTTTCGCTTCTTTGAGAGCCGCCAAGGTGTCGATGGTCTCGCCGGACTGGCTGACTACGATGCAGAGGGTCTTATCGGTCGTGAGCGGACGGCTGTATCTATATTCGGAAGCGATCTCTACAGATACGGGGATCTTGACAAAGCGTTCGATGTAGTGCTTCGCGACGAGACCGGCATGGTACGCCGTGCCGCAGGCGGTGATCAGGATGTGATCGATGCCGGAGAGACATTCTTTCGTCCAGCCGAGATCATCGAAATTGACAGAGCCGTCTTTATTGAGATGGATCTGTACGGTATCGTGGACAGCCTTGGGCTGTTCATAGATCTCCTTCAGCATGAAATGCGGGTAGCCGCCTTTTTCAGCAGCTTCTGCGCTCCACTTGACTTCCTGGATCTCCTTTTTGATCGATTTGCCTTCGGCATCGAAGAGGGAAACGCCATCCTTCTTCACGATAGCCAGCTCGCAGTCGTCCAGGATATAGATCTTTCTGGTATGGTTGATGACGGCCGGGATGTCGGAGGCGATGAAATTCTCGCCATTGCCAAGGCCGATGATGAGCGGATTGTCCTTCTTCGTGCAGATGATGGTGTCCGGCACCGCCTTATCCATGATGACGAGGCTGTAGGAGCCTTCGATCACGGAAAGGACCTTGCGGACGGTGGAGAAGAAGTCTCCGTCATCCATCTTTTCGAGAAGGTGTGCCACGACTTCGGTGTCGGTATCCGACTTGAAGACATGGCCTTCTTCGATCAGCTGCTTCTTGAGCGTCATGTAGTTTTCGATGATGCCATTGTGTACGATGACGAAATGATTATGGCAGTCGCCATGCGGATGGGCATTCCGATCCGATGGCTGTCCGTGCGTCGCCCAGCGGGTATGCCCGATGCCGATGTGTCCGGTGAGCGGATGCGCCTTCAATGCGGCTTCCAGATTTGCCAGACGACCTTTTTTCTTTTCGATAGAGATCACACCTTTGTCATAGATGGCGATGCCAGCCGAATCATAGCCGCGATATTCGAGGCGTCTCAGCCCATCGATCAAAAAACGGGACGCTTCGCCGCTGCCCACATAACCTACAATACCACACATACGGTATTCCTCCTTGCGTATTTCTTTGGAATGCTCTGCCGCTCCGGGCCGCCCCTTGCCATCAGGGCTGTCTTTGAAAGAAGGCTGTACGCCTTGCTTTCTCTGCTCATGGGCCAGAGGATCTTATTCTTATTATTAGTAAGAGAAATGCGATTCGATCGCAGAATCAGATATTATAGAAATGCGGACATCGCCCGCAGGTATTCATACAGAGTTTATTATATCACATGTCATAAAAATATGATATTTCCCGGTGGCACACAGAAAAAGGAGCTGTAACTTACGTTAAGCTCCTTCGCTACGTTTTTCACATTATAGCATAGCTTGGAAGAGAAGGAAAGTGTGTGACTGGTGACTAGGGACTGGTGACTGGGGAGACTAGGAGCCTTTAGACGTTAGACTTCAGATTTCGGACTTTAGACTTTAGACTTCTGACGTCTTATCTTATTCAAATCGATCCCAATACCGATCCGATTTCCTGCATCTCTTCCATTTCCGAAAGACCTGCCACGGCGGCGAAGACGCCGATCATCGCAAGAAGCAGCAGGAAAAAAAGGAGCATCACGTAGGGCGCGATGGCGATCAGGACAGATTTCCCGGTGGAGAAGAAATAGTTCTCGCGGATCGCAAGGACATCAAGGACGAAGGTCCACACGCAGATCGCAAAGGAACCAATGCCGGAGAGGAAGGAAAGCCCGATGCTTTCTGCCAGTGTGAAGAAGACGGAGAAAGCAAGCGGCAGCGATGCCACCATGAATCCGGCGGTGATGCCCTTCGCGCTCCCTTGTCCGCCGAGAAGTCCGGAGAGGTAGTCGGTCACGGCGCTGTGGACAAGGAGGGAAAGCCCCAGAAAGAGAAGCACGGCCAGAAACTCGACAAGAAGCCCCGGTCCTTCTGAGAAAGCGGATACCGCCGTCAAGAAAAGTGTAAAGAGCCATAGGATCCCCGCTTCGCGAAGGCGTTCGCCGCGGGTGATGTCATAGAGCGCCGCCCGCGGTGTCACGATCAGCGAGTAGACAAGATCAAGAAAGGTATTCATGGAATTACTCCTTTTGAATCGAATATTATGCTATTGGAAAGTCTTGGAGAGTCAGATCCGTCAGACTTGGAGACGTTAGACATTAGACATTAGACGTTAGACTTTAGACCTCTGACTTCTGATATCCCTTAGTCTCCTAGTCTAATACTCCTCACTTTATCGTGGGATTTTCCCCTTCTGTCAATGCCTTTTTCATGCTCCCTGCCATGGATTCTCCCATGACATTCGAGAGCCGGGCGGCTTCGCTTCGAAGGAGGGAGCGGAGTGTCACTGCGCTATTCGTATACGAGCGGGTCTCTATATGATCCACATCGAGTCCGCCGCTCGAGGCAGCGTAGTTCAGTGCATCATAATAATTGCCCATGGCATCGACAAGACCGAGATCCTGTGCCTGACGGCCGGTCAGGATGCGCCCATCGGCGATGCTCTTTACTTTCTCTTCATCCATATGGCGTCCGTCCGCTACGGTCTGGACGAACTGGTGGTAAATGTCATCGACCATGGTCTGCAGCATCTCGCGCTCTTCGCCTGTCATCGGGCGGTACATGGAGAGGATATCCTTGTGCGCACCGCTCTTGATCTTATCATTCTTGACGCCGACCTTATCCATCAGGTCTTCGATATTGGTATAGTCCATGTAGACGCCGATGCTGCCCGTCATGGTGGCCGGAGAGGCGAAAATGTAATTTCCCTTGCTCGCCAGCCAGTAGCCTGCCGAGGCGCACATATCGCCCATGGAGATCACGATGGGCTTCTTGCTGCTGCGGATCTTATCCATTTCTTCTGCGATCTCCTGGGTCGCTCCTGTCGAGCCGCCCGGGCTGTTGATGCGGATCAGGATGGCTTTTGCCTGCGGATCCTTTCTGGCTTCCTGAAGCTCTCGCATGATTTCCTCGGAGGAGGAGCCGGAAGAGCCGCTCAGCATCGAGTCTGTCTCCGGCCCGCCGTAGATCGCGCCATCGATGCGCACGACGGCCACATAGCCCTCTCCCCGCTTTTCTTTTTCTGCTTTCCAAAGAGATGTGCTGCCCACCGAGAGCGCCGCCGCAAGGAGCAGGACTGCGAGAAGCAGGATCCATTTTCTTTTCGTCTGTATCGTCATTAGAAGTCGTCCTTTCGTATGTATTGGCTGATAATTTCATTATATCACAGAAGAGAAGGGGTTCAGCAGCCAGGGATGGGGAGCCTTTATTGACTTGTGACTTCCATGCTGCTTTCGGGCATCACTCTTTAAAAAAATCGGCACTCGCCTGCTGCCGTCAATCGCCTGCTTGAAACGTATATCCCCACTCTCTTTCATGCCGCTAGTACCCTATCCGGCTCGCTTCGCTCGCCACCTTCCCCTCGCGGGGAAGGCTTTGCCGGGGGTATTGTTTTTCCACACATGCATGTATTCGCTCTGACGATGCGAGAAAAGCCGCATCCTCGTATCGCAGCCTTCCCCATTGGGGAAGGGGGACCGCGTCAGCGGTGGATAGGGTGCTCTCGTAAACGGCATACTTGTGACGATCGTCCCACTTATCTTTCATACCGCCACTGCCCGATCCGGCTCGCTTTGCTCGCCACCTTCCCCTCGAGGGGAAGGCTATTCATATCAAGCGGTGAAGCCACCATCACAAGTTTGAAAGCAGGGATGCGGGATTAGTAGCCGCAAGTAACTGGTAGCTAGGGATTGATGGCTAGGGATTAGGAGTCTCAAGTGACTGGTGACTAGTGACTGGCACGCCATCTCATGGCATCGCCATTATTTATACTTCGCGGCGCTTCCATATTTTTATGCGCCGCACCACCATTTCGCATTTCTCATTTCTAATTTCTCATTCAAGAGAGACTTTCATCCCCAAGCAAGGGGCAGCACGCCCCGTAGTCTGCCCCTGACCCCCAAAAGAAAAACGCACCGCGAAATCATTCGCAGTGCGTTTTTACATACTAACCTATTACGGCAAACCGTCGCTCATGAGATGCGCATAGTGTTGCTGGATCTTACGGGTGACAGGGCCGACTTCTCCATTGCCGATCGGCTTTCCGTCGATGGAGAGGACCGGGATGATGCCGTCCTGAGAATTCGTGAGGAAGACTTCTTCTGCATTCATCATATCTTCGAGGCGGACCGGATCTGCCGCATCATCAATGGAGGTGACACCGGCAGTCGGAGCGACGCGGGACAGGACGAGGGAGCGTGTGATGCCGCGGGTCATGAATTCATTCGTGCCCGTGGTCCAGATGACGCCCGCCTTGACGATGAGGACATTCGAGTGGGTGGCTTCGGTCAGAAGGCCGTCTCGGATGAAGATGCCGTCGTAGCAACCCTGCTTCAGTGCTTCCTGACGCGCGAGAAGGTTATCCACCTGAGAGAGGGAAAGAATGTCGCAGTGGTGTCCGCGATCATCTTTCATCGTGATGCACTTCACGCCGTCCTGCACTTTGGCAATGGCATCCAAGCTGATCGGTTTGGCGTAGACCAGGACATTCGGACGCAGCTGATTTCTGGCAGGGATCAGGAAATCATGATCGCCCTGTCCGCGGGTGACGATGATCTTCACATAGCCTTCTTCGACACCGCTTTCTTCGACAACGGTTTCCACGATCTCTGTGAATTCATCCGGTGCTGTCACCGGACGAATGCCCAGAAGGCGCATGGAGCGGTACAGACGGTCGGTGTGATAGGAAAGAGCAAACGGATGGCCTTTGTAGACGCGGATCCATTCATAGCATCCGTCACCAAACTGGAGTCCTCTGTCATCTGCCGCGATGATCTGGGAGAAATCATAATAGAAATTGTGATTGTAGTATATGGTAGTTTTTCTTTCTGCCATACGTCTCACCTCCGTAACAAATTGTTATTATTATGGCTTATGGGGGATATTACCACTGGGGCGTTCTGCCTCTTGATTGCCTGCGAAAGAGGCTCAGCGGTTTCTATAGGTTCAAGAGGTTCAAAGGGGGTTGGTGCGGCGCATAAAAACATAGAAGCGCCGCAGAGTATGGATGTGGCGATGCCCGAAGGTTTCTTAAAAAGCAGGTTTCCCGTTTGAGCTTTTCTGACAGGATTCGTTTGACCGCGAACAACAAAGATTTCTCGCTTCGCTCGAAATAACGATACGAGAAAAGATTTTTCTAATCCAGTCACCCGTCACTAGTCACTCGAGACTCCCAGTCCCCAATTCCTGAGCATTCATCCCTCACTTGCTTTTCAGTGCTTTGATCTTTTCAATGAGGAGCGGGAGGAAATCCTTCAGATCCGCTTCGACAGCGTAGTCTGCCATTTCCATGATCGGCGCCTTCGGGTCCTTATTGACCGCGATGACGATGTCCGCATTGACTGCGCACATGTGCTGCATCGCGCCCGAGATGCCGAGTGCGAAATAGATCTTCGGTGCTACGCCCTTGCCGGTCTGACCGATCTGGTGGCTATGCGGCTCCCAGCCGAGCTCTGTGATCGGACGGCTGCAGCCGACAGCTGCCCCCAGAAGATCAGCGAGCTCATGGAGCTTCGCCCATTCTTCCTCCGTACGGATGCCGCGGCCGCCTGCGACGACGACCTTCGCATTTTCGACCGGATGGCTGTCCTTCTCACCAGCGATGATCTCCTTCAGCACCGTGCCGAGATCCTTCTCTTCAAGGGAAACGGAGAGGGAGATGACCTCGCCCGTGCGGGAAGCATCGGCTTGCGGGTACTTGAAGATGCCCGGGCGGACCGTGCCGACCTGAGGACGATAGTCCGGAGACACGATGTCTGCCATGATATTCCCATCCATCGCCGGACGCGACCAGATGACGAGCCCCTTCTCGGTATCTGCCGAAAGCTCCGTCACATCTGCCGTGACGCCGCAGACGAGCTCTGCCGCCAGACGCGGGGCGAGATCGCGGCCGAATGGCGTCGCGCCAAAGATGATGGTATCCGGCTTCTTCTCCAAGAGGAACGGCGCCAGTGCTTTCTGGTACGCTTTCCCATCATAGTGGGCAAGGAGCGGATGATCGATCACATAGACCTTATCTGCGCCGAGGGAGATCAGCGAGGATGCCGGATCCTTGAGATCTGCACCGATGAGGACGACTGCGACCTCTTCTCCCAGCTGGTCAGCCAGTACGCGGGCTTCGCCGGTCAGTTCACCGGTGACCTTCTGGATCTTGCCATTCGCAAGCGCTCCGATGACATAAATACCTTTGTGTTCAGAAAAATCCATTTCGCCCCTCCTTAGATGACCTTCAGTTTCTGCATAGCCGAGAGGAAGAGATCTGCCGCTTCTTCCGTCGTCTTTCCTTCGATGCGGAGATTTTCTTTTTTCGGCGGCACGACCGGACGGACCTGACGGACCTGCGTCGGAGAGCCCTTCATGCCGATGCGCGCCGGATCGACCGGCAGATCGGCTGCCGTGAGATTTCCGATCTCCACTTCATCCTTCTTGAGGAGACCCTTGATGCTCGGGTATCTCGCATGGTTCAGCGCTTCTGTCGCAGTGACGACCGCCGGAAGAGCAAGCTCGAGCACCTCGATATTCCCACCGATCTGGCGCTTCACGGTCAGGAAGCCTTCCTTCTCATAAGAAATGCCTACGGCTGCACTCACATCAGCGATGCCGAGCGTCGCAGCGATCTCCGGCCCGATCTGTGCCGTATTGCTGTCGATGGACTCCTGCCCGCAGAAAATGAGATCGAATGTTCCCAGCTTCTCGATCGCCTTAGCCAGCGTGTAGCTCGTCGCAAGAGTATCCGCGCCGCCAAATGCGCGGTCCGTCACGAGGTATACTTCATCAGCGCCCATAGCGACCGCATCCTTCAGGACAGCGGCTGCCTGCGGGGGACCCATGGTGATGACCGTCACCGTGCCGCCCACTTCATCGCGCAGCGAAAATGCCGCTTCCAGCGCATGGAGATCCAACGGATTCATGATGCTGTTCGCATTATTTCTTTTCAGTCTTCCTGTGGTCGGATCGACTTCCATCTTCGAGGTGTCGACGACCTGTTTGATACAAACCAGAAACTTCATAGTGTCTCCCTTCTGTGAGGTCGAAATCATATGCCACGCAGCACGAACGCCGCGCCACAGGGTAAACGGGGCTATAGAGAAATAAGGCTTCGCCTACTGTCCCCATTATCCATATTTGTTTAAAGTATAGCATAAGTGGGAGCTTTTTGCGTGAGAAAGTTGCGAAAACTTATTGCCTTGCTCCGAAATGTAGCATAACAAAAAGAGGCTGCCCGCCAGGCTTGCCTCCTTTGTTCTGCCGCTGTTGTCTTCAGATTTTTTTCATCTTTTTTCATTCATGCATAGCGTTTGGCCGCAATATCATACACTTCATCATTCGCTCTCGCACCGATAATAATAATCAGCCTCTCACCTTCCACCTCAATCAGCGCGTAGACGATCCGAATGCCGGATTTTTTTAGTTTGATCTTATACAAACCATGCAGATGGCTCCCGCTCAGATTCGCCAGTGGCTTTCCATAGCCATCCGCCGTCGGGTTCTGCATCACTTTCTGAATGGCCTTATCAATGACTTTCTGATGGTAGCGATCAAAGCTTTTCCAATCCTTTTCTGCGAAAGTGGAAAAACGAACATGCCATATCATTCAAATTCCACCTCAGCATCATCAACATCCGCAAGATCTTCGGATGAGATCCCAAGTTCTTTTCGTACTTCATCCCAGTCTTTGGTCTGCGAAAAAGCCCCATTTTCGATCCGATGCAGCGCGAGTGCAAGCAGTTCAGCGTTTTCCAGTTTTTCAGTCATTGCAAGATAGCTCTCGGGCGACATGAGAACGCATTCCGGTACATTGTTCTTCATCACAACTTTGGAGCCATTTTCTTTGACACTTTTGAAAATCTTCCCCGCCATCCCTTTATTAAATAAACTGATCGGGATCGTGTTTCTTAAAGCCGGCACTAAATTTTCCATAGTCGTATCCTCCTGTTCTCATTGTACTATTTATCAATAAATTTATCAATCAATGTATTGTTATTAGATAAGAAAACATTTCTCCGCAACTTCCTATTTTCCATTTCTCATAAACAACAAAAACGCCCTGCAACGGAATCCCGAGATTCGCTGCAGGGCGCTGTTTATGCAATATCAATTATCATCGGCTGAGAAGTCAGCTTAGAAGTGAAACCCCAATCCCTAGTCACCAGTCACTAGCTACTATTTCTTAATTTTTTCTCCCCTCGACTGCCGCATTGCCGAGGAGCCCTTTCAGCACTTCTTCGGCTTCCTCGGAAAAGTCGACATAGAATTTTGGCACCATGCGGATCTCCTGCCTTGAGGATATGAGGTGGAGGATGACGGGTGTGCCGCCATGGTATTTCGCAAGGACTCTGGCGAGGGCGGCACTGACCTTGTCTGTCTCATGGCGGGGATCGACGTAGAGGTGGACTTCATCGACCGGCATTCGGACGGTCTTTTGGAACTGGGCCATCGGTATGATGCTGTCGGCTAAGATCTTGACTTCTCGCTCGTTCGACTGGACGCGGCCGCGGATACAGATGGGCGCGTCTTCGGTGAGGAAGGGACGCGCAGCTTCCCAGACGGAGGGGAAGAGGACGGATTCGATCTCACTTTCATAGTCTTCGATGGTGACGTAACCCATGGGCGCGCCCTTCTTGGTGACCATGCCCTTCACACGGGTGACAGTACCGCCCAAGGTGACGGTCTTCCCGTCGTAGCGGCTGCCTTCGGTCTCAAGCTGGTAGATGGGCGTGCAGGCGGCCATCTGCTTCTTGTACTTTTCGAGCGGATGACCGCTGACGTAGAAGCCTAAGAGCTTCCTTTCCCAGTCGATCTTTTCATCCGCATCCATGTCTTCGAGATCAGGATAGACGACGGAGCTTTTCATCTCATCTCCGCCGAAGAGAGACATCTGTCCGCTCTCCCGGTCGCTCTTCGTAGCGGCGACATCACTCATGACCTGCGGGAGTGCAGCGAGGAGCTGAGAGCGGTTGTAGCCGAAGCCGTCCATCGCACCGCAGCGGATGAGGCTTTCGCACGCGCGGCTATTGAGACCTTTGCCTTCGACCCGCTCTAAGAAATCCGACATGGAGGTGAAAGGGCCGCCCTTCTGTCGTGCCCGGATGATGGCTTCGACGGCGTTCTCTCCGACGTTCTGGATGGCATCGAGTCCGAAGAGGATCTTATTTCCGCTGACGGAAAAATAGGCTTCCGAAAGATTGACATCCGGCGCGGCGATCTCCACACCGGCTCTTCTAGTATCTGAAATGTAGCGGCTGACCTTGTTCTTGTCGCCATTGTAGCAGGTCATCATGGCAGCCATGAATTCAGCGCGGTAGTGCGCCTTGAGGTAGGCGGTCTGCCAGGCGATCCATCCGTAGCAGACGCTATGAGATTTATTGAAGCCGTAACCGGCAAAGTGGACCATGAGGTCGAAGACGTAATTCGCCGTCTTTTCATCGACGCCATTCTTCACGGCGCCTGTGACAAAGGTATCGCGGTTCTTCTGCAGGATCTCCGGCTCCTTGTGTCCCATGGCGCGGCGGAGCATGTCGGACTGGCCGAGGGAAAAACCGCCCATGACAGAGGCGATCTGCATGACCTGTTCCTGATAGAGGATGACGCCGTAGGTTTCCTTCAGGATGGGCGCCAGGGAGGGATGCGGGTACTCGATGGGGATCTCTCCATGTTTTCTCTTGATGAAATCTTCCGCCATGCCGCTGCCCAAAGGTCCCGGACGGTAGAGTGCGACCATCGGAATGAGGTCTTCGAAGCGGTCCGGGTGGAGCTTCATCAGAAGATTCGTAAAGCCGGAGGACTCGGACTGGAAAACGCCTGTGGTGTCGCCCGCGCAGAGCATCTCGCACGTCTTCTCGTCGACAGAAGGAATGCGGTCGATGTCGATGGTGACACCGCGGTTCGCCCGGATCATCTCGACCGCATCATGGATGACGGTGAGGTTTCTAAGCCCCAAGAGATCCATCTTGAGAAGGCCGAGCTGCTCGACCTGATCTTTTTCGTACTGCGTCTGGATGAAATCATCCGCAGTGAGCTGGATCGGCACGTACTCATCGACGGGCTTCGAGCAGATGACGACGCCGGCGGCGTGCGTGCCGGAATTTCTGGAAAGCCCTTCCAGGTCGAGGCAGTGATCGATCAGGGTGCGTACCGTCGCATTCGACTCGTAGAGGTCTTTGAATTCCTTCGAGCCGTCCAGCGTCTTCTTCAGCGTGACGCCCGGACCGCTCGGCACCATCTTTGCGATCTTGTCCACTTCGCGAAGGGGCAGATTCATGACACGGCCGACATCACGGATGACGGCACGCGCCGCGAGCGTACCGAAGGTGATGATCTGCGCCACCTGCTCGGCGCCGTACTTCTCCGCGAGATAGGCGATGACCTGCCCGCGTCCGCGATAGCAGAGGTCAGTATCGATATCCGGCATAGAGACGCGCTCCGGATTCAAGAAGCGTTCAAAGAGAAGATCGAAACGCAGTGGGTCGATTTCCGTGATGTGCAGGAGATAGGCGACAATGCTTCCTGCCGCGCTCCCACGCCCCGGCCCGATCGGGATGCCATGTGTCTTCGCATAGCGGATGAAGTCCATGACGATCAGGAAGTAATCCGAGAATCCCATCTGATTGATGACACCGAGTTCATAATCCAGACGCTCCTTCTCTTTTCCCGTGGACTCCGGATAGCGCTCCGGAATCGCCGCCTCGCAGAGCTTTCGCAGGTATGACTTGGACGTCTCGCCTTCCGGCACATCAAAGGACGGGAGCTTGTGGTCGCCAAAGGTGAAGGTCACATGACAGCGCTCTGCGATCTTTGCCGTATTCTCGATAGCGCCCGGATACTCGCCTAAGATCGCCTGCATCTCCTCTCCGCTCTTGCAGTAGAATTCGTCATTCGGAAAATGGAAATGATAGGGATCATCCAGTGTCTTTCCCGTGGAGATGCAGAGCTTGATCTCCTGGCTCTTCGCATCCTCTTTTTTCGTATAGTGGAAATCATTCGTCGCGACTAGCCCCAGCCCATACTCTTTTGCCAAAGACGCCAGCACCGGACGCACATCCGCTTCTTCCGGGATGCCATGATTCTGCAGCTCGAGGAAATAGTTCTCCTTCCCGAACGTATCGATGTAGTAGCGGATCACCTTTCTGGCTTCATCCATGTCGCGGTTTAAGATCGCCTGCGGAAGCTCGCCGGCAACACAGGCCGACAACGCAATGAGCCCTTTGTGATACTTCGACAGAAGCTCATGATCCACCCGCGGCTTATGAAAATAGCCCTCCGTCCACGCCTTCGAGCAGATCTTGATGAGATTCTGATAGCCCTCATTCGTTTCTGCCAAAAGGATCAGATGCCCCAGCTTCTCCTTCTCGCCCTTCGCCCGCTCGAAGCGGCTCTTCCTTGTGACGTAGACCTCGCATCCGATGATCGGCTTGATGCCCTGCGTGATACACTCTTTATATAAATAGACCGCACCGTACATGACACCATGGTCCGTAATCGCGACCGCCGTCTGCCCGAGCGACTTGACATAAGAGACAAGCTCCTTGATGCGGCATGTGCCGTCGAAAAGACTGTACTCGGTGTGGACGTGGAGATGAACAAATGGATCCAAGCGGAAACGCCTCCTTCACTCCTTTTTCTTTCGAATTCTAAGGAAATGCTGATCCGATCGCAGGATCAGTGCTGCCTTAGAAACCACTTTTTCTTATTGTATCATATTTAGTGATCGGTCATTCATCCGCTCCTGCTGAAAAAGTGCGAAGTGAGGAGCGTAGCCAGAGATCAGCGGGTTCTATGGGTTCAGTGGGTTCAAGGGGTAATGCTATTAAGTTAAGCGGCAGAACGTTCTTGGCTC
>UMHS01042134.1_pt1 | contig 24831 bp, 21 predicted proteins | sample 1965611 | NCBI WGS metagenome assembly UMHS01 (sample SAMEA4836106, study PRJEB28245) | human gut metagenome | biome: gut microbiome; material: fecal sample | place: Denmark | collected 2008
ATCTCGGCCGACTATATTTGGCTAAATTATTCCGGCGCTAACACTTCTTCGTTAAACGGGCGCTAGGGCGCCACTTTTAAACCAACATTATCGACGCAATCTACACCCAAACTGCATAGGCAGACCGCCAGCAACAAATTGGCACCGGAGCCCACATCGGCTCCGGTGCCGTAGCGCAATAACAGCGGCTCCACATTGAAATTAGAAACGGGCTTTCTTACTCAACATAAACAAATGACTGTGGGGCATGTGTCAAATCGGGATTGTATTCAGACAATAAAAGTGGGTTATCGAAAAGCCTGACATTACCGAGTTCAATAGCACAGGCTTGCTCAAGCCCAGAAAAATAAGAAAAGAAAAACTGTTCAGTAATTCCTGAGTCTTTATGAGTTTCTTCCCATAGCGCGGACGGAGTATCTTTGAGAACCTTTTCGACTTCGACTTCAGCAACAACGCGACCAACTGGAAGCGTCTCATAAATTACAATCGCTTCAACATCGTCGCGGGCAAATACACGACGCCGGTATTCATATTTTTTTTCACCAGATAAAATCCGCTTTACAAACTCGGATTTAATCGACAATAAAGCTTTCATCGGCATTCCCCAGCGCCATTATTCCGTCCATTGCATCTTGCGATATGCGCTCACAAACAAGACGCCCGTCATCAATAAACCCGCAATCCAACAATTGCTTGCGGTTAGGATAGCGCTCAAACGGAAAATTGAACAGAAGGCAAATTAACCAAGGGTACCTTTTTGTTTGCCAGAATCGCCTCAGTTCTCCTAACGTGAATACCGTTTTACCGTAAACCTTATTCAGGAAATCCGTCTCATCCCTGAAAGAGTTAATGTTGACCACCTTAACAACCGTGCACACCGAAGTCACGACTGAACGATAATATGCCGCGCCTTTACCATCGGAGGTGCGGTATATAACAACCTTATCGCCTACCACCATATCCGCAACGTTCTGCGAACCAGAAAGATATATTTTCTCAATCGAGTTCAAGCATCTCTCATCATAAATGGGCTGGCCTGACTCACTTGTTAAATAAACATCGCCGAACAGCCTCTTATGGTATTCAGGCAGTATGGACAGCACCCAGCAGTTGCCCAAGGATCGACTAACGAACGGATAACGGCTGAAAGCATCATCGTCCGAACAGGGCAATGTCTTAAACAGAACAGTTTCCTGTTCTTTGAAGCCCCAGTTGCTAAAGCCGTATTTCTTTAGCAACTTAGCCAACGAAGAGGTATTTTCGTTTTGATGCATTGTGACATAAACGAAATTCTGTCCGGATCTGGCAAATTCGCGTAAAGCAATTGCAAGCAGGCGCTTTCCAATTCCCGTATGGTGATCGAAATCGACCTTGAATGTACCAATCTTCAGACGAGGAAAATCCATCCGAGGAGATACGCCCTCTTCATGGCCACTTTCTTCTTTAAGATAAAGCATCGCAATCAGATTGTTGCGCGAGTCGAATGCGAAATAAGCGCACTCTCCGTCTAATACTTTTCTGCTGAACCATTCACCAAAACCAAGATAAGAGTATTTAAGGCTATCGAAAAAAGGGTCGTCCAGGTTAACTTCCGAAAACGACAGCCGTTGGATATAGTCATCTTGAACCATAGCCTCAACCAATCCCTAGTGCATCATTGATATCAACAGGTTTTTGAAGTTTGGCGACCCACAAGGCGTCAGGACCGCCAACCGAAGCAGGGGGAAACAATTCATAAAAGGTATCGACGTTAACACCGGAGCGCTCAATAGTCTGTTGATCGACAGTTCGACCAACACGCTCAACGCCATCAACAGAATAAGAACCGAGGAATGCACCCGTCTCGCTATCCAGATAACATATAACGTCAACCCCCTCTAACGAAGAGTCTCTGATTTCATATTCTTTTATGCCGTTGCGAATCAAATCGAAAATAGATGGTCGAATTTTAAGCGTGGCTACCGTGCTCTTCGTCATGACAATCCAATCATATAAAGGACGACCTATTCGGCGATCACAAAACCAAACGAATTAAGACTTCGCTCAGAAGGTTTAATAGAAGAAGAATAGCAAGGTAAAAAAGTAAAGTAAGAAAGGTGATGCGTTTCCGCGAAAACTCTAGCTGTAACGAAGTATTGGTGTCAGATATTAGCCACTGATATACAAACATGTCGCAGCCACTTGAGTGCAGGATTGCATTGCCGCTATTCAACCGGGGCTGATATTTTTCCCAAGCGACATTTTCCAATGGCCTAACCCTATACGGCGCAAGAAAGGAATTTACCTCCCATTGATGCGGAGCAATTACCGCGATGTGCGTTTCGCCAATATCGGTTTTCGAGTCAACAAGCTTACTAACAACTGAACTTGGAAGGCCCCTAACTTGATTGACAGCGATTGAGTTCATAGTGCGGAAAGGAACAATAGGCCCTGTTATTACCTCCCTCATATCATCGGGACCAGACAGCAAGTCATCAAGCGACACGAAGGGCAATCGTATTCTGAAGTACAAAGACGAATAGTCGTGGGGGTAAACCGAGGGGTCGTAGCAAAACGAAAGGATTGTTCCTCCCTCCAGTTTATCGACAGTCAACCCACCCTTCTGCGAAATAGGAAGGACCAACAACGAATCACCACGGGCATCCGTAACTACCGTTCGGTTAAGACGGCATGTGGTTTCGCAGTCCCGATTGAATAAGACTTGGTTGAATTCGTTATCACGAAACGAGGGGGTAAGGTCAATAACATCGTTCTTTTCAATTTGGAACGGAACGAAAATGAAAAATCCGGAAATATCATCCCTGTGTGGAATCTGGATACCAAAATCTATCTCAGAAGTATGTCCAACATCAGCCCACACATTGATTGACAAACTAAGCGGCACAACTGCATTGCCATCATTTAGCACTCCAATAGCGAAGCTATCATACTCACGTTGTGCCATTCTCGTCTCCTCTACCCCACTTTCAATGTCTCCAATCAATCTTAACCTTCAATAGAGCTCACAATCGGTACAGCGAGTCGAGTGCCCACAGCAATAGCCCGAGGCGGACAGCAGCCTTCTCACTCCCCCTTCTTCTTAAACAGCACCTGCATCGCGTGTTCGCCCAAGATTGCCGTGCACAGCTTCAGCGCGGCACCCTTAACGGCGCTGAAGAAGTCCTCAAGAAATGGCGCATTCATATCGTAGTAGTTCATATTCCTAAACAGTGCATAAATCGCGAGGAACGTTTGGGCAATGACCACTGCAACGCTCATTGCAAGAGCGTTATACGGAGACTGGGAAATCCAGATCAAAGGCCTTAAGCATAGCTGGGCAAACCATTCTCCGACGAACAGCGATCCATCTTGGGCAGTCTCGATAAACCCATAGGGCAAATAGTTGCGCATGAGGAATTCGATAACAGATAGGTAAAAGTCAGAACAGACAAGCGAGGCAACCAATGCAACGCACTCAACAATAATCAATGCAATTGAAACAATAAAAACCATATTGAGAACACCCTTGTTGGGCACACAATCGGCCAAAGCAAACAGTACAACACTTAATCCCAAGGAGAAAAATGAATAATAGCAGGGAAGAAGCCAAATGGAGAACCAGTGCAAAAGAAGGATCGCCAGCAATGCTGTCCAGTTCCAAGGCTCAATCAAGCTCCACCGCACCCGCAGTGGGTAAAGGTCACACGCTCTCGAACCTAGTCGATAGCCAAGATACGCGATATGGGGCTTTTTGAATTCAACTACATGAAACTGCTTAGCAGATGACCAAATGACCCCTTTAACATCTTCCTTTGCTTGCGGGCAGCTCTCAGCAGAGGCCCTTTTAGCCGCAGACGCCTCATAGCTCCAGGTTATATAAACAAAAGCACAACCATACAAGGCGCAGGCAACAATCAAGAGAAGCAGCATACCTGCCCTATAAGGAAACTCTGAAATTCCACCGGACACGAGTCCGAATAAATGCGGGTCAAAAGCAAGAAGACCAGCACAAAAACGTAACGGATATCCATAAAGAACAATCCTAAGAGTCTCAAAACACATCTTAAAGACGTCATGCGAGCGCGATTCTTCTTTAGGATCAATGTATCCGAAGTATTTCGCAGATTTAAATATATTCATCCCGCTCAAGGACGACGAACCATCATGACGCTGGACATACTCGTTCCAGAGCCGCTCGCCTTTAGCCCTAGCGCTCTCATAGAAGTAGGCAATAATGAAGACCAAAACGTATGCAAAACCCAGAATAAAGGCAAGGTAATGGTCACCGGGATCCGGCTCGCCATGTAACGTGGCACCGTCTGCCCATATAGTCGCACAAACCAAGAAAGCGGCAATTGCCTTAGCAACGACAACGAGCATGGCAACAATTATGGTATGCCGCTCATTACCGCCGCCAAGCAAAGGTAGTCTATTCCTGCCTTCGCTCTGCGGGTTTGTCCTGTCTTCCGCAATGCCCCTAATATCATTGATGAGATAACGCGCTTGGTAGCCACAGATGTCAACGACAAACACAAGCAAGAAAAAGCGGAAGAACCACTCTCCAAGAGAATAGCCCCCTCCCAGGGAAGTGCCCAACAAAGCCCCACCTAAATAGAAGAAGCTTTTCATCGAGTCGCGAGGACGCGTGTACAACAGACGAAGGAATTTACCTCTAAATTGTGAGAAGTAGTGGCCCGGCCTATTCTCCTCAGACACCCCACCACTATTCGCTAGATATCCCTTAGGGACACCTTTTACATTAAGGTTTAATATCTCTTCAAACGTCAGCCGACTATAGTCAGTAGCTATGAAATAGCAGTACAAAAGATATATAAGAGCGGACATAACAACCAACGGCAGTAGAAGCCTGACCCATTTATTATGCACGGTAAGCAGCAATAGCAAAGAAAGCAAAACGCACCCGATGACAAGCGATACAAGCGCAAGTGCAAAATGCACATAGTGTCTACGCGCACCCCTATTTGTAAGGTGATGAATATTGGCAGTAATTAAACGAGAAGAAAACTGGTTCCAGCCCAGCGCAATATTCTCATCGCCCGTTGGCACTATCTCGGAAATCCTCTTTTCGATCATTTCCATATAGTGATAGCGAAACATGCGTTCCTGGCCAATGCTGGAGCCGTAAAAACCCGCAACAAGAATCACACAGGCTGCAATCGTGGCGATTCCCTCATTCTTCCAGGGAATCGCATTTTCAGAACCGCCAAATCCGGCCGCAACAGAATACAAAATGGCGAGCGCAGCAATACAAGCAACAAGGACCTGAACGATATGATCCAAAGACACTCTCTGGTCTTCGCGGGCTTCATCAAGCTCAAATAGAAGCCACTCAAGCTCTTCTTGATTGCCATCTTCTTTAGGGTCACTCATACTTGGCATCCTTATAAGTAAGGGACGAGCAGTTCGCACAAATCACAGCGCGCTCAAGCAAAAAAGAACACAATAGCTCGACCCCTACGAGTAATACTGGAGACACCGGTTCTTCGCTCAGCAATAATTAAAGAACGCTATTGATCGTTTGCACCAAAAGATTGGTTAACCGGCATGATAACCCCCAATAAACAGTCGACCAAATTGAAAGGTCAACAAGCGGATGTTAACGTCATGCACCAGGCAGTGAACGCCTGAGGTAATAGTACTCCCTGACACTTCTGAGAAGTGCAGTGGTCTATTACTATTCGCCAAAAGGCAGTCTGAAAAGCATGCTGTCAGAGCACAACTCGTAGTCTACCTAAGTAGAGCGCCCGGCAGGTGAAAGAAGTGGAGACGACCTTAATGAACTCATTAGATCAGAAACGTCTGTACTCTGGTGGCGATCATTTTTAATTAGATAGAATGTTAGTTGGAGTCTTTACCGTGAATCTCTCCAGACAACATTGGTACCGCGTTGAAACTGTTGCGAGTGAGGCTATATGCGACTTGATGCCCCGATTAAAGAACTGACGTTTGCTGATGGTCAAACCTTGAAGCTACGCAACGATTCGATTGTTGTGTTCGTTGGACCAAATAATGCAGGAAAGACAACCTGCTTGCGCGATATCTACTGCCATCTATCAGGCGACAGCAACTGCAACTTAGTTTCCTCAATTGATTTCACAAAGCCCAGTATCGAGGATGTGAAATCGCTTCTGAATGAGATTGCGATCGAAAAACATGACCCCCTTTTAAGCTATGAAGGCATGGGGTTTAGGATCTCAGATTACGACATGGGAAATTACAGCAAATTCAGCTATTACCCAAAGTCTATTAAAGAAATGCTATTTCACTTCTTAACGACGGAGACACGACTTTCTGCCTGCTTTCCCCAAAAAAGCGTCCCGCGTAAAGACCCAGCCACAGGCCCCATCGCCCTGCTGGCCCGCGACTCATCCTATTTGGAAAAAGTGTCTTCAGCTTTCCATTCCGCCTTTTCATTGGAAGTGATACCGAATTATTTTAATGGTGGTGAAATACCCCTGTGTTTAGGAAGCACGCCCGTCGCGCCAAAAGATATGCCCGTTCCTCAAATAAATGATTTCATGTATGAAACATTAAGTAGCTATCCCCTTGCGCATCATCAGGGAGATGGCATGCGAAGCTTCCTCGGTATCGTGTTATTTATATACGCAAATCAATACACCTCAATGTTTATTGACGAGCCAGAATCGTTTCTTCATCCGCCACAAGCCAAGCTTATGGGATCTCTAATTGCTTCAAATGAAACTTCGGGACGCCAGCTGTTTATTAGCACTCACAGTAAAGAGCTGCTTAATGGAATGCTTGAGTCTGGTCCCGACCGCATTCAAGTAGTACGAATTACAAGAGCCAATGATGTGAATGATTTCGCCCTGCTGGATGTGGATGACATTTCAAAGATCACGTCGAATACGCTGTTAAAGTATTCTGACTTAATTAACTCCCTGTTCCATGAAAGAACCGTGCTCTGCGAAAGCGATAGCGATTGTATGTTCTATCAACTTATTTGGGATACCGTAAGGGCTAGCGAACCAACTCCACTGTTCCTACCCGTAGGTGGAAAGGGGCGGTTTAAAACTTACGTCGACCTTCTTTCGAAATTACATATCGATTATTCGGTCGTGGCCGATGCAGACATCTTGCGAAATCCCACCGATATTAAAAGTGTCCTTCTGCAGGACAATGTAGTTTGGGAGTCTATCAAATCGGATTGGGAAACAATTAACCAAGAGCTTGGAAGCGATGAGGGATTAAGCGTGGCTTCCTTAAAGGCTGAAATAGATGAAGTTTTCAAACAATGCAAAGGCCCAACTTTTTCAAAGACTAATTGTGGGAAGATTCGAAAATTGCTCGAGAGCAAATCGCGCTGGGACGAAATGAAAAGACATGGCATTAATGCGTTGAGTGGTGGTGCGAACAAAGCATGTAAACGAATAGTCAATACGCTTTCGCATCATAACGTTCAAATCGTTCCTGTTGGCGAATTAGAATGCTTCATTCCCTCTATTGATTCCCACGGTCCATCTTGGGTCAACGATGTCCTTCAGGAATATCCCGACCTGAACGATGAAGTCTACGATATAGCCAGGGACTTCATTTCCTCCTGGTAATTCGAAGATGCTTGACATGAATAGTAATGGAGACTGGAAATGGAACCATGCCTTTATGTGAATAATGTCTACATCAGGGGTTTCAACAAAATTCGCCTCGCCTACCAGTTTTTAGTTGATTTCAGATCTCAGCCGAGCACATCGAGCGGGTAGGCCGTTCCAACAGCTAGCCGAACGCCTCCAGAGCCCTCACGGGCTCCGGAGGCACCGTTTCCCCAGTTGAAGGAACGGTGGAGATGTGTTTTGATAGATTCGACTGCCATGCTCCGCCCGCTGCCCGGCAATCAAGCAAATGGATATGCACGAATCAAATCGACAGCGATTCATAGGCAACACCCCGCGCCACTAATCTAACTGGAGCAAATACCTTATAAAGAAGCAAGCGCTGCGCATCCGAAGACATCTTTATTCGCATCTAGTTCACGGATTAGATCGCAGGACGAAATAAAGACATTCGATAATCTGAAGTAGGACCACGGCCGATATGGTCGAAATGAATTAGACTAACGAAAGGGCACCGGAATCCGCGTTAGCCCCAGTGCCCATAAGAAATATCGACGATGCCGCTTCCGTTATTGTGCGTTACTCATATAAACAAATACGCAATGCCAGCTCAAGCGGCCAGTCACTCTTGAATCAGCTTAACGTTACTAAGCAAAACCGGAATACCGTTGCCGGCGTATCCTCTAGTGGTGTAAACCCTGAACTCAAGCCAATCGAATTCAGATAAGTCAATTTCATCCGACGGAATATCGGCGGGCGCTGTGTTCATCGTAATGCGATCTTTTTGCCAAATAACTTTTGACTCGGACCCATCGATGGAACCCCTTAATTCAAATCTTGCCTCATAGTCCTTAAGATTGCTCGTGTCCTCTAGGTATTCAACAGCAATTATGCCATTCAAAGAACGGTATTTCTTGCCAATATAAAATGAAATGATCGATGGAGAATCGACTCTATAAGGGCGGCCTACCCAGGTATCATCGGATGAATAGCTATTGCCAGCATTATCTTTCTGGGACCCTTCAATCAACTCGAAACAATCGGAAGAAGCAACCGTCAGCGAAGTCAAAGCTACTTCGGAAACGCCGTCAAGTTCATCCAAAAGGTCATTAATTCTTGCTGGATCTTTCACGATCTTCGAGGCAGCTTTCAAAACGCTCTTTGCTTCATCGTACTTTTTAGATGAGACGAGCTCATTAGCCTTAGCTAAAACCTCATCAGTGTAAGTGGAAGAGTACTCAGCAAAAGCAACAGCACAGTCTCCAGATTTCTTAGAAGCCTTTTTCAGTGAAGTTAAAGCTTCATCATGTTTACCAGAATCCCAAGCAGCACGAGCGTCCGCAAGAACCTGTTTACCCGATTCCTCATCCTTGAGGGTGTTAAGCTCGGCCTCGGCGTTTGCATAATCTTTATACGCGCTTTCGAGGGCGTCGTTAAGGCTCATACTTTCTTCCACGGAATCGAAGCGCTTGGACAACTCATCAACTATCTCAGACTGACCATGCAAGTCGCCAAGATACGCTGTCAGAAGGCACGGAATTATTGCAAACAGGATACCGAAAATGACCGGATGTCTAGCATAAAATCGAGACTCTTTAGTATTGGAATCTTTATCGGCCATTGACTCCCCTAACGTAAAAAACGATGTAAGTACAACGCCCTGCAAAGGCAAAAGCAGGTCGGACACTACCAAAGAAAACGGTATGCCGATCCGAAAGATCTGCCGGGCGAGCCAGCAATCAACTCATTGCTTCCAACATGTTGTAAAACTCTATTGTTTAGCAGCATGACAACCCCCAGTTATAAGTCGACCAAATTGAAAGGTCAACAAGCGGATGTTAACGTCATGCACTAGGCAGTGAACGCCTGAAACAATAGTACTACCCGACACTTTAGAAGAGCGCAGCAGTCTAGTATTATTCGTTGAACGGCAGACTGAAAATCGAGCTGTTTAGAAAACCATTTGGAGATGCTTTCAAGTAGCACCCAACAGGTAGTCCACACCTACACATAGAAGACATCGTGAAAGTTTGCGAGGCCATACGAATAGTTGGGCTTGATGCCCCTCAAGGTGCACACGGCCCTCAGCTCGACAGCAGGAGACGGAGTTCAGATCGGAGCTGCTAGAGTATATGGATTTGAGGCGCGGAACCGCCTCGACCGTCTTCTATGCGTAGCCCGTAAAGAAAGGCTGACACTCGACGCTCGGCAGCAGGGTCCATGCCTATGCATCTGAGGATAGGAACGTCCACAAGACGATCTTGGTCGACATGGGCTAGGCCAACATGAAACAGCGCCGAGGGGCGCACCGCTAGCACAAAACGGCCCCGGGACCAATGTCGGCCCCGGTACGAAAACGCAATTTCAACGGTGCTGTTTCGCGATAGTCAGCAGTGCTCAAAAGAGCAAATACTCAGATTAATGATCATCAAGGGCCAATAACCAATCCAGCGTGCTATTGAAGCTCTCTGTAAGCGTAATCCCGCTTCTCGTGAAACAACGCATTCGCAGGTACATCTTTACAAACAACACTATTGGCAGCGATGACCGCATTATTGCCAATGGTTACGCCTTTGAGCACCACAACATTCGCACCAAGCCACACGTTGTCACCAATATGGACAGGCGCAGTCGTAGTCGGCTGGTCCCGATACATAATTCCATTCTGGGACATTTCGTGGTCAAAGTCATACACATGAACATTTGGACCAAATAGACAGCCTCTGCCAATCTCAATTCGTTCATGAGCAATCAGGACGCAACCGTAATTGAAAGACGTTCGCTCACCGACGCTAATAACGCCTTTATCCGATACACGACAATTAAACGGTCGCCTGAAAGCCTTCGTCATGGCTATCTGACCAGGAAATCTCCCTGCAAGAAACGCCAACTTCCCCCGGACATAAATCCAGGTCGCTGCACGTTCGACAAACTCCATTAGATTCAAGAGAAACACCCCACCCCAGTAACTAATTCCTTTTAATGAGACGCTTCACAAAAGTCTTGAGAGATTTCACGAAGCCGTAGGCGCCAACAAACCGAGCAGTGCCCTCGAACCCCTTATGCTCATAAGCCTTCCAGAAACCATCAACGTCGCCCTGCGGAGAGGACGACCTCTCCAGCATCGGATTACCGGGCAGCACCTCTTCAAGAGATATTTCAGTTACGCCGAGCTCAAATACACCAGATGCAACAATACGCTCGGCAAGCTCGCTATTAACCATAACAACAGAAAGTCCCTTATGATCATTAAGGCCTTTGCGAACTCGATCGACGCCAAGAAAATCAGCAAGAGTGAAGTCGGAGACCCTGTTGACGTCGGTATAGGCGCAGTTATAACAGCTGGAATTTAAAGCGTTATTGCTATAGAACACATCTCGCCAAGTATTAGATTCAATCGTGTCATAGAGAGCAGTGCCGTCGTCCAAGAGAGCCTTCTCGACATGGACTCCCCAACCTCTGTCCTTGGGGCGATGAAAATATTTAATGACCTTCTTTCCGGACTTTTTTTCCAAAAAGGAAATGTAATCGCGGAACATTCGATTACTAGGTGTGCCATGACAGATTAAATCGCAGGTAACCAACTGTCCGGAATAGTTTTTCTTAGACAGGAAACTCCTAAGACCCGCAATCTGGCATGGGGTTCCGCTGTAGAGCACGTCAAGACCTTGTTTCAAGTCGTTATATGCTTCGACAAATGAAGAGCCAACGAAACCCTGCGAGTATTTTGAACCTCGACAAGATTGCGCGTCATCAACAGAGGCGCAACGCCGCTGAACAACGCGGAAATCTTCATCGAAGCAAGCGCCGTATACGACGCCGCCACTATTTAAGACATAAGTAGCCAAGGTCCAAAACGCGGCACCCGAGGAACTTTTTACGCGTTCGGCGTCATCAGCCTGATAAGCCAATACCCGACGAGGACTCATCTTCAAATCGTTGCTCGTCAAACCATTAGCCGGACACACCATCTGGCACAAACCGCACTCAACACATTTTGATTCGTCAATCTTCGGACGGTAAAACCCATGAGAGTCTTCTACAATCTGAATCGCCGATCGAGGACACATAGACAGACACGCAGAGCACCCGGTGCAGCGTTGGCTATCTTTGCAGATATCCATGGAATCCCTCCCTATCGTTAAGAATCATCTTGTCTGAGCCGCAAATAGCAAACAACGCCACACATGAAATGAAATACGGTATATAGCACTGCGGATCGTATAAAGGGTTGCCTGAAAAGCAATAAAGTAGAAAGAAAATCTGCACACCCAAACAGGCCCACAAGCAAAAGGAGTCCCCATAAGGACCCTCCTCTAAATGAGATTTAGATTGATGTATGGCTGCAAAGATGGAGAGAAACGCAGGCAAAACAAAAGCCGCAAGGCCAATCACACCCGTCTCGGCAAGCAGTTGTAGGTATACGTTGTGCGCGCTCATCGATGAGAAGCCAAGATTGTTGTACATTGCACCAAGAGAGGTAGTGGCAACATACTTCGAATAAGTCCCCCAGCCACAACCAAGCAAGGGTTTTGCATAAAACATACTCCATGCGCAATCATACAAATAGCTTCTGCCGTTGCCCGTTTCATCATCCGAAAGCTCAATAAACCTCTCGAGAGTTGCCTGAACAGCGGGAACAAACGTTGCAAGAACACCGACGGCTATTACAGCGATCGCAGCAACAGTCAAAGTCTTGAGCATCGTCCCGGTAAATTTCTTCCTATTAACGAAGAGGCACGAGATGACAATAGCGGCAACAGACGCCACCAAAGGACCCCGCTTGGTGGTCAAAAAGAGCGCAAGCAGGAGCATCAGGCTCAGCATCAGATCTTTAATCCGAACCTTTTCCCTGCTACCAACAAGACCACAGGCCCAAGAGACGAGACCCAAACTCAAATAAATCGAATTAGTGCTGTAGTGCGCCGTAAAGCCAGAGCGATAGTCCCTAGCCATATAGCTACCTGAAAAGAAGGCAGATTTAACTGGCGGATAAAGTGCGGGGACTAGCCAGAAGATAATGGTGCAGAACGCATGAAATGCTGCAAAGGCGACAAGAACCCTAAGGCATGAAGTAACCCAGGATCGCTCGCCTGCCGCAACATACATGCACAGAAATAGAAGCATATAGACTACGAGCAGGGTCAAATTAGCCACACCGTATATGAAACTATGAATGAAGAACAGCACAAAGAAAGGCGCCCAAGCCAGCTCAAGGCCAAATCTCTTGCAAGCAAATCTTCTGTTAGTCACAAAATGTAGGAGAAGCGCCGTAGCGGATAGCAGGAGGCAGACATCAAGTACAAGCGCAGAAGCAGCAAGCGATTGGCAGAAAAAGGCGTAAAAGAGCAGTGGAATGAACACCATGGACCCATCATTTAGGGAAAAGCGTCGCTCTAACTCAGAGCAAGACTCAACACCGGGCCTAGACGCGCTGAAATAATTCATCCTATTTAATCCTCATAAAACGACCAATAATCGAACTATAGCTAGGCCTGTCGAAGAAATAGAGCGTCGCGCATGCGGCGACTGCGCCCCAAATGACAAGGCCGATGGCGACCGCAATCCATCCTGTCCAGCTTCCAGCGAAGCAAGACAGTAGATAGCCAGGCATGGCCACGAGAACGGTCAGTAATACATACACGCCAAACGACCAAAACGAACTCGAAAGAGAGTCCTTCGAGATTTTAAGAGGCTCGTAGAACAAAAGGTCAATCACGCGGTATAGATTGGATACGCAGGACGCAGCAATTGTGCCGACGACCCCAAACCGCATCGTAAGCGGGATACCCAAGACGATAATGATTGCGGCCTGCAAGCAGGTCTGTGCCCTAGTCTCACGGTACATACCAGCAGCAATTACAAGTAAGCCCTGGGACGACTTGCCGTGATAGAGAAAAACATTAAGGACGACGAGAAAACCGAGCAGGCCATTGTGGTAGTTTGCATCGTGAAATCCGCCTGCATACAAATCCACAAAAGGCAAAATCAATGAAAAGGCGCACCCGCACGCCACGGCGGAGACTGCGTACACAAGTGCTCGATATGGCTTATACGAAGACCGAAGACCCTCATAATCTCCCTCAGCAATTTGCCGGCCAAAGAGCGCCTGAAGTCCTGTACCGAGGACATTCGGAATCATCTGCAGCCCCGTAGATACGAGCATGTAAACAGCAAGAACGCTGACTTCACTCATGCTCCCACAGAGGAAGGTTGCCAAAATAACAGGCGCGCCCGACTGAACGGCTCCCAAGACTTGGAGAAACAACGCATCCCATCTCTGGGGTAGCTGATAGTCACCGTAATCAACCTTGCAATTGAGTTTCGGATAATGACGGCGTGTATACAGAGCGAGAATCAGGCTGCGCGCAAAAACCGCAGAAAGAGCCAACGCATAGACAGCGACAACAGGAGCATGGAGATAGGCAAACAAGAAAATGACGGCCGTGTTAACCAGCGTGAAGACCGTCGATGCAAGTTGAATAAGCCAATTCTTTTGATCGGCGGTAAGGAAAACTTGGTACTTGGCGAGGGAAAAGAAATCCACGACGATCTTGGCACCCAACAGGAAGGTAAGCACCATGATCTCCCAAGGCGCAAGCGAACCTGCCGAGACAAATATCGGATAAACGACCGAAAGGCCAACCAGCAAGACAAGAAACAACATGCCCGACTTCTGATAAAAGACCTTCGAGGCCGATGCCACGACGTTAATCCCATCCCAGTCGCCCTTAGCAATAGGCTTATATAGAGCGAAGGTTGCCGCACCAGAAATACCAGCTTCGACAAGTGCGAAATAACCAATAAACTGAGTTAGAGAGGTCACCAGACCGTTAACCTCGGATCCATATACGCCGATAATCGCCCTTGGGACGAGGAAACCGGCAACGATAGCGGTCAACTGGTAGACCAAGTTCCAAAAAGTGTTCTTTGCAAACATAAGCCAGAAACGACACCTACAATCCAATGCAGCGAGCGATAAAGGCACGCGCTGCATCACGGTCATGTGAGAGGATCTGGTTTGCATGACCATAGTCAACAGCCGTAGTAACGACCTCGTCTCGATACAGACAACCCTCAATTCCATAACGTGCGAGCAGGTCGGTAATCCTGACGTTGCTCTGAACGGCGGAGTCCGACGTTTTAACGACAAACGACTTATTGAAATTCATGGAGAAGCAGGCGCCGTGGAAGGAGTCCGTGCAAACAAACGACGCCTCACTAACAAGCTTCAAGAAAGCAGCCGGACCGATGCCCCTCACGTTAATCATACCGGGGAATTTCTTCGTGTTGTAATGAATGCAGACGACAGGAACGCCGAGCTCACTGGCGATTTTCCTAGCTCGATCCACGAGTATTTGCTCAGAGTTAAGCGTATAAAGTAGCACATAGGATTGAGGCATCATATCCAAGCCGTCATCTGAGGCTAACGCCGACCAGTCATCGCCCGTAAGAAGTAGAGTCGGATCGGGCATAAATACAGATTCGAGCCCCATCTCGCTAAGGACCTGCATAGAGCTCGGTTCCCTAACGGAAAGACCAGTGAACTTTTCCAGCCTGTCGGCCGCGCCTTCATCGCATGCCGAAATGGATTCCGCCGTCGCATCTCCCAAACTGGCAGCATAAGACGCGACCTTTGTAACTTCAGCGATACCTTCACCCAAAAAGACGGGGTCATGGCCATTAACCCGAGGATTGAAAACCTGATCGCTGCCAATGAGAACGCAGTCGAGGCTCTTGGATCTATCAATAAGAGCTTGCTTATCCAGCTTTCCCGTAGGGCTTAGATTGCGATTAGCAAATCGACTGAACGAATTAAGCCTCTGGCGCTCAAAACCCCTGCGAAGGAAATAGCGAACGGCATCCGAAGGATTGAACGAGAAGCGCGTACCCAACTCTCGATCATCGAGTTCCTTATTGCTGTAATTGAGCACTTCGCAGTCGCAGCCCAACGACATCACGGTCCTGCGCAGAGCACATGCTTGTAGCGAAGCACCATAATTTACGGTATTCGAAAATGTGAGGATGCCTATGCGTTTCAATATCTTACCGCCTAACTATTCGCAAGCTCGTTAAACCAAATTGATGATGTAACCTTCAGTAGCGTTATCGGTTTCGATAACCTTGCACGGGTTGCCAATGACTATCGAATGATCGGGAATATCCTGGTTAACAAAGGTATTGGAGGCAATAAAGACATCGTTTCCAATGGTCACATTACCTGCAACCGTCGAGTTAATACCGAGATATACGCGGTCACCAATCGTAGGGACGCCCTTTCTATGGCCACGGTTTTCTTGACCGATGGTGCAACCCTTATGGATGTTTACATTACGGCCCAACTTCGCACCGGCGTTAACTGTAATGCCGTAAGGGTGACCAATATAGAAGCCTTCACCAATTTGAGTTGATGGCGAAATCTCAAGTCCACACTTCCTGGAAAGATGTTTCCTCGGAAGCGTGAAGAGAAGTTTTCGCAATCCCCCTGCTTGACACATCCTTAGATAGAAAACATAGCGGTAGCCAAAATCACCGAATAGTCGGCCGAGCTTTACGCCTTGCGTACCGAAATAGTGATAAGTATCTTTAGCGAATACGTCCACTCTAACTTCTCTCTCCTCTAGCAATCTTTTCGCGAACAACGCCAAAGATTCTCTTAGTTCCTACAACCAAGCCACCGTCACTAAGCTCCATGAGAATTCGACCCAAAATCTGCGAAAGCCTTCGCCCAATGAAAGGGGAACACTTACGCACAACCTTCCGCTTGATGCGATATTTGGGCTCAACCCAGCTTCCCGAAGAGCGATGGATGCTGTAGGTTTCACGCTTGATGTGATAACCGCCGAAACCGTAAACGGGGTTGAACGCTTTGGAGTCCAAGGCAAGCCAGCCACCGAAATGCTGCTCTTTATTCACGCGTTCAAAGCCGATTTTTTGAAGCTCAGCGGTGAATACCTCATTCACCGTGATCTTGTCGAGAAAATCAGGATCACAGGAGAACTCCATCGACTCATATCGTTCCACGCATGCGCGAATTACAGGGTCATGAGGCTCAACAGCAACAATCAAGCCGGTAGTGGCAGTCAACGAGGATTCTTCGATTGCAGTGAAAGGAATGCTTTCCATGAGAGGCGATATGTCTCGTATGAGCTCGCTACCGATATCCATATAGATGCCGCCGTACTCATACAAGACCTTAAAGCGAGCGTAGTCCGACACAAATGCCCAGATGCCCGCCGCATACGCACCCCTTGACCAAGAGCACGATGCGAAGTCGAAGTTATCCTCATTCCACTGCTTGACCTCAAACCCAGGCGCAAACTTCTCCCACGAAGCCAAGGACCTCACAGCAGTCTCAGAGAGCGGATTGCCTCCGAACCAGCAGTAATGAATAGTCTTATCCATCGTCACGCTCCTAAATGTGCAACTTGGAAATAAGAAACGGAGTCTGACGGGTCTCCAATATCGCCCAAGAAAGCGAGTCTCACCGGCAAATATCTTCGTAAACCATGCAAAGCCGGTTCATAAACGCCGTAAGGGAAAAGGCATCTTTTATGCGAGCTCGTCCCTGAATTCCAATCATTTCCTTGTAAGAGGTATCGCTCATGAGATTCTCGAGCTTAGTGGCCAACGCATCAACATCATCAACTGGAAACATAATTCCGTCTACGCCGTCGGTAATGACCTGTGGAATACCCCCGACAGGAGTCGCAATGGTAGCAAGTCCGTACGACATTGCTTCAAGCACACTCATAGGCATGCCCTCATTCTTCGAAGGAAGGCAGAACATGCTACTGTTGCGAAAGGCTTCGTCTTTTTTTTCACCTTTAGCCCAGCCTATAAAGCTGCACCTGTCACCAATTCCAAGTTCATCCGCCAGTTGTTCATATGCTGGCACATCCCCGTCTCCGCCAAAGACAAAACGCGCATCGGGATAAGTCTTAAGAACGTGCTTAGCGGCACGCAAAAGTAAATCCGGACTCTTGCGCGCATCAAGACGCCCCATGAACAAAACCGTATTGCACGAATAATCAATAGCGTTAACCTCAGGAACGTCAACGGCGTTATGCAGCACCACGATACGATCCAAAGAACAGATGTGCCTTTTTAGAAGGAATTCCTTCCACTCCTCCGACAGAACGACCACCTTTGAGCAACATTCAAAGGAATGCGAGATATCGCGTCTCTCAGCCTCGCCACATTCTTCGTCAAACCAAACACCGAACTCGCTACCATGCAGATGGAGAAGAACGGGTTTATTTCGAAAGAAGGCCGCCCTCATGAAAATCTTCTTTCGGCGATAGCTGCCACGAGACGCCATATGCACATGTACGAAATCGCACGCGTTGAGCCTACTGAGATATTTCATATAAGCCACAAGGGCTATGGACAGCTTCTTGAACTTCCCGCCCTCAGCAGTTGTCGAAATGAATTCTATTGAACCTTCATTACGATTCGACCACTTCATAATGTTGTTTTCAACCGTGGAGATGCCACCCATAGCATCAAGACTCGGGCCTATCATCAGCACTTTAGGCATTATCAGCACCTAAAGATCTTTTAGAAGAAGTGCAAGACCAATCGCAGTACTTTTCTAAATCGGAAACAGTTGGCAAAACAAACAAATCACCAAGCTCTCGGTCAAGTCTATCGGGTTGTTCCTCTAGTGCATAGAAGGGATCGTATCCGCCTCCGGTATAGAAAGTCATCTCGCCAAAGTAAGGTTTACCGCAAATGTTGTACCAGTCAACTCGCACGTGAGGGAAACCATTAGAGAGTTTTTCGGAAAGCTCAAGCATAAGTTCGTAGTTCTCGGGCTTTACAGTAGGCTTATGCTCAGATACCTCATGGTCGATATCGCCACGCTGCTCCCATTCAGTAGAAAAGTACTGCATTTCATGATTAGTGAAACGATCAGCGTCCGTCTGAACAAGAGCTGCCTTACCGTCAAAACAATAGAATTTATAATCAGTCGGAGTCGCTCTTCCCGGTTCATCAAGAAATGCTTCCGCCACAATGCGAGGCGTGATACCGAGATAAGCCCACTCCCTGCCCTGCCAATACCAGTTTCTATGCAAGGCAACATTCAGACGTTTCTTGGCCTCAACAAAATCAAAATTCGACTTATCCGTGCACACAAATGTGCTCTGCGAGTCGTGAGTACATTTAAGCACAAACTTCTCCGGCAATTTATCGAGGTCGATATCTTCAGCTGCATTGAAAACACCGAAAAGTGGCACAAGGTACTCGGACCCAATACGTTGTTCGACGAAAGAACGCACGCCATATTTATCTGCAAGCTGAGTCAAAACTGGATTATGGTAGTTAAGCTTGTACCACTGCAGCTTCTCATTAAATGTCTTAGGACACTCGAAATCAGGCTCGTAATGAAGTTTGGCTTTGAAGTAGAGACGCATATATGCCTCATCAGGAATGAAGCGCAGGTTGTTTTTAAGAGAAAGAGTAAACCTCTTTTTTAGCTTCACTATTTACCTCCAATAACGTCCGCAATTCGCTCACTCGCATGTCCGTCACCGTAAGGATTCGACGCATGGCTCATGGCCTCGTACTCGGCCTGATCGCTGAGCAGGCGACTAAACTCGCGGTAGATGACGTCCTCCTCGGTGCCGACGAGCTTCAGCGTGCCGGCGGCCACGCCCTCGGGACGCTCGGTGGTGTCGCGCATGACGAGCACCGGCTTGCCCAGGCTCGGGGCCTCCTCCTGGATGCCGCCAGAGTCGGTGAGGATGAGGTGGCTCGCCGCCATGAAGTTGTGGAAGTCGAGCACCTCGAGCGGGTCGATGATGTGCAGGCGGTCGAAACCGTCGAGCTCCTCGTGCGCCGCCTTGCGGACGAGCGGGTTCATGTGGATGGGGTAGATCGCCTTGGTGTCGGGATGCTCCTCCATCACGCGGCGGATGGCGCGGAACATGCGGTGCATGGGCTCGCCCAGGTTCTCGCGGCGGTGCGCCGTGATGAGGATGAGGCGGGAGCCCTCGGCCCAATCGAGCTCGGGGTGGGAGTAGCCCTCGCGCACGGTGGTGCGCAGGGCGTCGATGCCGGTGTTGCCGGTGACCCAGATCCTGGACTCGGACTTGCCCTCCCCGAGCAGATTCTCCTTGCTGGCCTCGGTGGGGGCGAAGTAGTACTCGCTCACGATGTCCACGGCCTGGCGGTTGAACTCCTCCGGCCAGGGGCTGTAGATGTCGTGCGTGCGCAGCCCGGCCTCGACGTGCCCCACGGGGATCTGCAGGTAGAAGCAAGCGAGCGCCGCGGCGAAGCTGGTCGTGGTGTCGCCGTGGACCAGGACCACGTCGGGCCTCTCGTCCTCGAGGACCGCCTTGAGCTTGAGCAGCACGTCGCACGTCACGTCGAACAGCGTCTGGCCCGGCTTCATGATCGCCAAGTCGTGATCTGGGATCACGCCGAAGACGCGCAGCACCTGGTCGAGCATCTCGCGGTGCTGGCCGGTCACGGTCACGACGGTCTCGAACTCATCCCTGCGCGCCTTCAGCTCGTTGGCGAGCGGGCACATCTTGATAGCCTCCGGTCGGGTGCCGAAGACGAGCATTACCTTCTTCAAAACGGATTCCCCCTGAAGAGTCACATGGTCTTACAGCTTGTAGACGTTCTCTCCGTCGCCGCAGACGTTGCGCGGGTCGATGATGACGCGGTCGCCGAAGATGCCGGGGTTGTCCTTGACCTGGGAGTGGCCGACCATCACGATCACCATCTCCAGGCCGTCCAGGAACTCCTCCATTGAATGGACCTGGCCGGGAACCTCGTCGCGCTCAACCCAAGGGTCGTAGACCTTGACGGAGCCGGCGCAGAGGTGCTCGGACATGGACTCGAGCATCTGCAGCGTCGGGGACTCGCGGACGTCGTCGACGTTCTCCTTGTAGGTGAGGCCGTAGATGCCGACCTTCGAGGCGTCGGTGATGCCACGCTCCGCCATGACCTCGTGGGCCCGGTGCATGACGTACTCGGGCATGGAGGCGTTGGTCTGAAGGGCGAGGCGGATGAAGTTCGCCGTCTCGGGGTAGTCGCCGACCAGGAACCACGGGTCGACCGGGATGCAGTGGCCGCCAACGCCCGGGCCGGGGTTGAGGATGTTCACGCGCGGGTGCTTGTTGGCGATGCGGATGACCTCGGCGACGTCCATGCCGCCGATGCGGCAGATCATGGCGAGCTCGTTGGAGAAGGCGATGTTCACCGCGCGGAAGGTGTTCTCGACGACCTTGGTCATCTCGGCGGTGCGGATGTCGGTGACGGAGATCTCGCCCTGGCAGAAGCTGGCGTAGACCTTGGCCACGGCCTCGCCCACCTCGGGGTCGTCGGCGCCGATGGTGCGGTTGTTGTGCAGCAGCTCGTAGACCATGTTGCCCGGGATGATGCGCTCGGGGGCGTGGACGAGCCTGACGTCCCCGCGGCCGGCCTCTGTGAGCAGCGGGCGCACGAAGCGGTCGATGGTGTTGGGCGAGACGGTGGACTCGACGACGAGCACGGCGCCCTCGGGCGCGACCTCGAGGACGGTCTTGCAGGCAGCCACGACGTAGCACGGGTCGATCTTCTTGTCTAGCTTGTCGTAGGGCGTGGGGACCGAGACGATGTAGGTGTCGCAGACCTGGTAGTCAGTGGAGAACTTGATGCCGGACTCCAGGGCGTCGGCGAACAGCTCGTCCAGGCCCTCCTCCTTGAAGGTGGTCTTGCCGGCGTTGAGCGTGGCGACGAGCTCCTCGTTGTAGTCCGTGCCCACGACCTCCACGCCGTGGGATGCCATCATGAGGGCGGTGGGCAGGCCGATGTAGCCGAGACCGATAACGTTAACCATTGCTATTCACCTTTCTTAGCGAACTTGTATTTATACGTGAGGGCTACGAATTTTAGGTTGCCGATGATGTAGCGTTTCCACAGCCTTCCGGGCTCCTGGATGAAGCGGTAGAACCACTCCAGGCCGTGCTCCTGCATCCACGTCGGAGCTCGGTCGGTTACACCGGCAACAACATCGAAGCTGCCGCCGACGCCCATTACAAAGGGGATTCCGATCTGGTCGATGTACTTGTGGACCCAGTACTCTTTCTTGGGAGAAGAGAAAGCGACGAACATCATGTCGGCTCCCGAGGCGGCCATATCGGATACGATCTGGGGCTCGTCCGCCTCGGTAAAGTAGCCGTTGCGATACCCTACGATCTGGATGCCTGGGTACATGTCCTCGAAAATCGCTTTGACCTTGGTGACCACCTCTTCCTTTGCCCCGAAAAGGTAGATGCGGTAGCCCTTCTCGGACGCCAGCCCGACAAGCCTCTGGAACAGGTCGATGCCCGTGACGCGTTCCCCGAGAGGAACCCCCAGCTTTTTCGCCGCCCAGACGATCGAGGCGCCGTCGGCGTTGATCAGGGGGCATTCGTTGACGATTGACGCGAGCTCGAGATCCCCCTCCATCAGGTTGACCTTGGAGGCGTTGATTACGACATGCTGGGTCGGTACGCCCCTCGCGATGATCTTCTCGATTTCATCCACCGTCTCGTCAAGCGAGATGGCGTTTACATACGTGTTCAGAATTGGATAACGATTACCGGCAGACACTAGCACGCCCCGCTTCCCGTAATTACCTCGACGACAGTGAGTAGAACGATCTTGAGATCCGTGATGACGCCGCGCCTGGCGATGTACTCCAGGTCGCGCTGGACCATTCCGTCGAAACCCGTTGAATTGCGGTCGGTCACCTGCCACCAGCCGGTGATGCCGGGCTTGACGGCCAGACGCTGCAGGTCGAATTCTGTGTACTCGGCCACCTCGTTAGGCAGCGGCGGGCGCGGGCCCACGACGGACATCTGGCCCAGGAACACGTTAAGGAACTGCGGAAACTCGTCGATGGAGTGCTTGCGAATGAACCTGCCGATCTTGGTGACGCGGGGGTCCTCCCTCATCTTGAACATGGCGCCGGCGATCTCGTTCTGCCCCTTGAGCTCGGCGAGGCGCTCGTCGGCGTCCTTGTACATGCTTCGGAACTTCCACATGCGGAAGGTAGTCAGGCTGCCGTCGGGGCGGGTCTGGCCAACGCGGATTTGGCTGTAGAATGGGCTGCCGTCGCTCTCCAGGCGGATGAGCGCCGCCAGCACCAAACTGGGAATCGCGATTACGACGAGCACAGCACCGCTGAACACGATGTCGAACGTGCGCTTGACGGCCCTATAGACAAGGCGCGAGCGGTCCCAGTCCATGATGGATTGCATAGCCTTGTACCGGCCGGCGCCCTCACGCCGGTCCATGGCCTGAGCAATCAGCGCCGCCCCCGCGGGCGCATTACTCTCTGTTACTTCTTTAGCAGCCACAATAAAACTTACGTTCCTGTCCCCAGGACCCCCCCCATCTATGAATCCAAAATCAAGTAATTTGCCGGCGCAACGTCTCCCTTACGTTTTGCTGGGCACGTCTAACGGAAGCAGCTCCCTAAATGTGGAGTCACCCTCGCCCACGTCTACCAGGCACCAGCGTTTATGGCGGTCGATCTTTTTAACGCGGGCCTCTTGTCCTACCAAGGGACCCTGCTCTATGTGCAACACGCCGTCTTCTATGCGCGCGATGCTGTTGCGCACCACGCCGTCGTCGTCCAGCACGCTGCGGTACCAGTCCTGCGCATCGTCCGGCATGGGCATGTACGCCCGCTCCCTGCTGCCGGCGATGCGGCAGCCAAAGCTCAGCTGGGCTAAAGCCCTATCGAGCGCGGCGGCATCGTGCGTGGCGACGAAGAAATATTCCTTGTACATGGGTTTGGTTTGGAGCGACCAAGCACCATCCCGCTTAAACCAGAACTCCTTTTGCATCACAAAAGCGTTCTGCATCAGCTCGTGCGGGATAATACGGCGCACCTTTTCGCAGGTCTCGCGCTCTTTACCATTAGGGGTGTGGACCAGATACCAGCGGACGCGGCCATGCTGGCTGTTGGTGGTGGCACCGTTAAATGCGCCCGGCAGCTGCTCTTGGCGCCGTGCCGTCTGTTCCATGTCTTCGCCCCCTCTTTTTGGCTTTGCGATGCACGCAAATGCAGGGGCGTTTAGAACAGGCTTCTCGCTCTCAGCTAGGCGCAGTCGCAAAAGTACAGGTTTTTATAGAGGGGTATGGAGATGTACCTACTAGCAGTACATTTTGCGTAATCTGGGCAAACGCTGATTAATTGCTCGTATAATGTCGTCTGTCGAAAGATACAAAAACCTGTACCTTTTTGTGCAACAAAAAAAGCCGCTCAACCAGCGGCTTTTCTAATTTCGTCATGAAAAAAGGCGACCGCCCTTTGTAGACGGTCGCCTTTGTTAATTGTTGTGAAGTTTGCCTTAGGCGCGAGTCTTGATCTCCTCGGTCACCTTCGCAACAAACTCGTCAACGCTCATCTGAACGGTCTCGTTGGAGCGATCGCGGACGGAGATGTTGCCGGCCTCGACCTCCTTCTCGCCCAGGATGAGCATGTAGGGCACGCGGTCGATGCTGCGGGCCTCGCGGATCTTGTAGCCGATCTTCTCGTCGCGGTCGTCGCAGACCACGCGAATACCGGCCTCCTCCAGCTTGGCGCACACCTCGTGAGCGTAGTTGCGGCTCTTCTCGGACACGGGAAGCGCCTTGACCTGCACGGGAGCCAGCCAGGTGGGGAACTTGCCCGCAAAGTGCTCAATCAGAATACCAATGAAGCGCTCGATGGAGCCAAAGCACACGCGGTGCAGCATGATAGGACGTTTCTTGGTGCCGTCGGCGTCCACGTACTCCAGGTCAAAGTTGAGCGGCATCTGGAAGTCGAGCTGAACAGTACCGCACTGCCAGGTACGGCCGAGCGAGTCCTCCAGGTGGAAGTCGATCTTGGGGCCGTAGAAGGCGCCGTCACCCTCGTTGACCTCGTAGTCCATGCCCAGCTTCTCCAGAGCGGTGCGCAGGCCCTTCTCGGCGCGAGCCCAGTCCTCGTCCGAACCCATGGAGTCCTCGGGGCGGGTGGAAAGCTCAACGTGGTACTTAAAGCCAAACTTCTGGTACACGGAGTCGATGAGGTTGACCACGCCCACGATCTCGTCGGTCAGCTGGTCGGGACGCACAAACAGGTGGGCGTCGTCCTGGTTAAAGCAGCGCACGCGGAACAGGCCGTGCAGGGCGCCGCGCAGCTCGTGGCGGTGTACCAGGCCAATCTCGCCGGCGCGGATGGGCAGCTCGCGATAGGAGTGCGGCTTGGAGGCGTACACCAGCACGCCGCCCGGGCAGTTCATGGGCTTAATGCAGT
>UMHS01034538.1_pt1 | contig 24713 bp, 24 predicted proteins | sample 1965611 | NCBI WGS metagenome assembly UMHS01 (sample SAMEA4836106, study PRJEB28245) | human gut metagenome | biome: gut microbiome; material: fecal sample | place: Denmark | collected 2008
CAGTTGTTTTTCTATATGTAAAGGAAAAAGCAACTGTATCTTTTTTTGCGTGCAAATACCTGGCAAAAAAGAAAGCACAAAGAAAAATCAAAAAATAAAACCCAAAAAAAAGACACAAAAAGTGTGGAAAGCAATACCTGAAAAAAAGACACAAAAATCAGAAAAATACCATCTAAAAATAAAGTACACATTTCAAAAGATTCTCCCAATGCCGGAACAGGCGGATCCTTAGTATTATATAGTTACAAAGAAAAACATGAAAGACATAGAAAAAACATCATAAAGAAAGAGGTAAGAAAAATGTTTGACAAAAAGAAAGTAAAACTTGGAATCGCACCAATCGCATGGACCAATGACGACATGCCGGACCTTGGAAGTGAGAATACATTTGAACAGTGCGTAAGCGAGATGGCACTTGCAGGATTCACAGGATCGGAAGTCGGCAACAAATATCCAAAAGATACGAAAGTCCTGAAACATGCACTGGATCTTCGAGGTGTAGAGATCTGCAACCAGTGGTTCTCAGCATTCCTGATCACAAAGCCATTCGAAGAAGTAGAAAAAGAGTTCCGTGCACAGCTTGCATACTTAAAAGAAATGGGAGCAAAAGTGATCGGAGCTTCCGAGCAGAGCTACAGCGTACAGGGCATGCTTGATACACCGATCTTCGGACACAAATATGTGATGAATGATGAAGAGTGGAAGATATTCTGTGACGGAATGAACAAGCTTGGAAAGATCGCAAAAGAGGAATACGGAATTGCACTTACCTTCCATCATCATATGGGAACGGTTGTACAGAATGCAGATGAAGTAGAGCGCATGATGGACAATACGGATCCGGAATATGTAAGTCTCTTATTCGATACCGGACATTTCGCATACTGTGGAGAAGACCCACTGGAAATGGTGAAGAAATACGCAGACAGAATCAAACATGTACATCTGAAAGACATCAGAAAAGACATGGTAGAGAAAGTAAAGAAAGAAGAATTAAGTTTCTTAGACGGAGTCAGAATGGGAACGTTCACAGTACCTGGAGACGGCGATATTGATTTTGATCCAATTTTCAAAGTTCTGGAAGAATCAGGATATACCGGATACATGGTAGTAGAGGCAGAACAGGATCCGGCAAAAGCCAATCCACTGGAATATGCACTGAAAGCAAGAAAGTTCATTTCTGAAAAGACAGGATTATAGAAGAAAAATACAATCTGCAGACAAAATCATCCAGGAAAAATACCGGGAGATTTTCCAAAGGGATAAAAACGGAACTGAACAAAAATATAGAAATAAAAAGATTATAAACGCGAAAAGGAGAAGAAAAAATGGTTAACGTAGGAATTATCGGAGCAGGAAGAATCGGAAAAGTACATGTAGAAAGTATCTGCACACAGGTAAAGGATGCAAAAGTCAAGATGCTTGCAGACCCATTCATGAATGATGAGACTGCAAAATGGGCAAAAGACATGGGCGTAGAAGCAGTTACAAAGGATTATAAAGAAATCCTTGCAGACCCGGAGATCGATGCAGTGCTGATCTGCTCATCCACAGATACACATTCACCAATTTCGGTAGAGGCAATCAAAGCTGGAAAGCATGTATTCTGTGAGAAACCAATCGATCATGATGTAGCAAAGATCAAAGAAGTCATCGATGCATTAAAAGGCAGCAATGTAAAATACCAGGTTGGATTCAACAGAAGATTTGACCATAACTTTGAAGCAGTACAGAAAGCAGTAGCAGACGGAAAGATCGGAGATACACATATCATCAAGATCACATCCAGAGATCCGGAGCCGCCATGTGCAGACTATGTAAAAGTATCCGGAGGAATCTTCCTTGACATGACAATCCATGATTTTGATATGGTACGTTTCCTTGCAGGATGCAATGCAACAGAAGTATACGTAGAGGCAGCCGTACTGGTAGACCCTGCAATCGGAGAAGCCGGAGATGTAGATACGGCAGTCATCACACTGAAGATGGAAAATGGTGCGATCGCAGTGATCGATAACTCCAGAAAAGCAGCTTACGGATATGACCAGAGAGCCGAAGTATTCGGATCCAAAGGAATGGTTGCCGTATCCAATGACTCTACATCATCCGCAGTCATCAGCAATGCAGATGGCGTAACAGGTGAGAAACCATTATATTTCTTCCTGGAGCGTTACATGGCAGCTTATGCAAAAGAGATCAAGTGCTTCATTGAAGCAATCGAAAATGATACAGACACACCGCTTGGCGTTATGGACGGACTGCAGCCGGTACTGATGGGACTTGCAGCTAAGAAATCTCTGGAAGAACACCGTCCGGTTAAAATATCTGAGATCACAGTCTAGAATATAAGTAGTATAAGGCATAAAAAAGAAAAGATCTGTGAAGCATGAATTTACAGATCTTTTCGCATATCAAGAGAGACATGAAATGAACCGGAAAAGGAAGTCATTTTATGGAGGAAAAGGAGAGAAGAGACGTGGAAGAAAAAAAGGCGAACAATGCAGCAAACGGAAAACTGTCATGGCCGGTCAGATTATCTTATGCCGGAGGCGACGTGGCATGTAATGTAGTATTCGGTATGGTCGGAACACTTCTGACATTATTTTATACAGACTATGTAGGAGTGGCAGCAGCAACCGTAGGTCTGATCATGCTGTTATCCAGATTCTTCGATGGATTTTCCGATATGATCATGGGAATCATCGTAGAAAAGACCAATTCCAAATGGGGAAAATCAAGACCATGGATCTTGTGGATGAGTGTACCATATGCGCTGTCTGCGATCCTGTTATTTACTGTACCGCATACGATGGGAGTGGTTCAGTCGATCTATATTTTTGTAACTTATAACTTCTGTACAACTGTATGTTATACAGCAATCAATCTTCCATACGGAAGTCTGTCGGCCATGATGACACGTGTATCATCCGAAAGAGATATGTTAAGTGTAGTACGAATGGGATTATCACCGCTCGGTAAGATTATTGCCGTTACCTGTACCACTCCGCTGGTTAAACTATTCGGTAATGACCAGGCAGCATGGGTAAAGACGATGACGGTATGGGCAGTCATCGCCCTGATCTTACTTCTGATCTGCTTTATAAACTGCAAAGAGACTGTTGTGATCGCAGGACAGGATAAGGCGGAAAAGGTTCCGGTAAAGAAAGGGTTAAAACTTCTTCTTACCAACCAGTATTTCTGGGCTGTATTATTACTTTGGATGTTCCAGAGTGTGTCATTTAGCGTATCAGGAACGATCTTACCATATTATTGCAAATACATTTTCCACAATGATACATGGCTTTACAGTGCACTGTATCTGACAGAAATTCTGACACTGGTTGTATGTATTTTCTTATGTGCACCGTTGATCCGTAAGTTCGGAAAGCGAAACATTGCTCTGGCTGGAAGTATCATTGCCCTGGTGGGTCATCTGTTATACTTCCTGAATCCATACAGCATTCCATGGATGGTGATGAGTTGTGTTGCAAGAGCAGTCGGCCTTGCTCCACTGAATGCAGTTGTATTCGGTATGATTGGTGATGTAGTAGAATTCGGACAGTGGAAGACACATGTACGTCAGGAAAGTCTGATCTTTGCCGGTGGTTCGATCGGAACGAAAGTCGGTGCCGGTGTGGCATCTGCAGTTATGACAGGACTTCTTTCTATGGGTGGATACATCAGTACGGCGGCCGGAAGTGTCACTCAGCCGGACAGTGCATTACATATGATCGTGAACATTTACAAAGGCGGTCCATTGATCGTTGCAGGTGGTGTGCTTGTAGTACTTCTGTTCTATCATCTGGATAAACAGTATCCGGATATCATGAAAGAACTGATCGAACGTGAAGCGAAAGGAGAACTGTAAAATGAGAGAACATACGATTGTTACCATCAGCCGCCAATACGGAAGCGGCGGAAGAGAAGTTGCAGAGATTCTTGCAAAGAAGATGCAGGTGCGCTGTTATGACAGACAGATCGTATATCTGGCAGCAGAGAAAATCGGAAATGGCGATCTGGATGTGGAAAGCATTCTGGAAGAAGCATATAAGGTGCCGGGCAGTCACAGCGGTTTCTTCGGCGGACTTGGAATCGGAAGCGATGTCATCCCGGACTATAATAAGATGTATAAAGAGCAGGCAGCACTGATCCACAGACTTGCAGATAAATTCGGAGGAGTATTCCTGGGACGCTGTGCAGATGCAGTACTTGCAGATACACCGGACTGTTATCATATCTTCATTTATGCAGACGATGCATTTAGAGAAAAAAGAAGTAAAGAAGCATACGAGGGCATTTCCCTGAAAGAGATGGATAAAGAAGATGTATCCAGACAGAGATATTATAATTATTATACCGGCAGGACATGGGGCGATCCATTGAATTATGATCTGATGATCAATACCGGTAAGATCGACCTGGAAGATGCGGCAGATCTGATCATAGATTATATCGAGAAAGTACAAAGTGAATAAAGAAATAAAAAAGCAGACATAAAAAAGATGAGCCAGTGCGGACGTGAAAAATATATTTTTTCTGTCCTCATTGGCTTTTTTATACCATAGTATGCAAGAAAAGTTGCCAGTGGCAAGTTTTCTGTATTACCATGTGTTTGAAAGAAATTGCCAGTGGCAGGTCTTGCAGATACGGTTATATTTGAAAGCTTTTTGTGAAAAAGTCAGAATATAAAACGTTTTGATATGAATTGTGGTAAAATAATGGTAAGATAAGAATGTACAGAAAGGAAGGATCGGTATGAAAAACTATTCAGAAGATGCAAGCAGACAGTATCACATTCAGGTTGCAAAAGGTGAAGTCGGACGTTATGTGATCATGCCGGGAGATCCGGGCAGATGCGAAAAGATTGCTGCGTATCTGGATGATCCGGTGCTGGTTGCAAGCAACCGGGAATTCACCACTTATACCGGAATGCTGGACGGGGAAAAAGTCAGTGTGACGTCGACAGGAATCGGAGGACCGTCGGCAGCAATCGCAATGGAAGAACTGGTACGCTGCGGGGCAGATACATTTGTCAGGATCGGAACCTGCGGTGGAATGCAGCCGGAAGTAAAAAGCGGCGATATCGTGATCGCGACCGGTTCGATCCGCATGGAAGGGACAAGTAAAGAATATGCACCGATCGAATATCCGGCAGTTGCCAATCTGGAAGTAACGAATGCACTGGTGCAGGCTGCAAAAGAAGATGGCTGCACCTGGCATACAGGAGTGGTACAGTCAAAGGATGCATTCTACGGACAGCATGAACCGGAAGCAATGCCTGTCGGCTATGAGCTGCTGAACAAATGGGAGGCCTGGAAGAAGATGGGATGTCTGGCTTCCGAGATGGAATCAGCGGCATTGTTCATCGTGGCCGGTAAATTACGTGTCAGAGCAGGTGCATGCTTTCTTGTTATGGCAAATCAGGAAAGAGAGAAACTCGGACTGGAAAATCCGGTGGTACATGATACTGATATGGCAGTTAGGACAGCGGTCGGGGCAGTCCGGAATCTGATCCGGCAGGATAATGAAAAAAATAAGTAGAATCATTCGGAAAATCATGTATAATACTGATTACCAGAAATGGAATACGAATATAAAAGCGGGGAAACAAGATGGGGAAGACAGAACAAAGCAAAACATATCATACAAGTCAGTTGATTGAGACGGCGATAGAACAGTTGAAATATTCTTATACACCGTACTCCGGCTTCAAGGTCGGGGCAGCACTGCTGGCAAAAAATGGAACGGTTTATACCGGATGTAATATTGAAAATGCGGCATACACACCGACAAACTGTGCAGAAAGAACGGCATTTTTCAAGGCGGTAAGTGAAGGCGTGAAGGAATTCGATGCAATCTGTATCGTAGGAGGAAAGAACGGAGTCCTGACAGAATATGCACCGCCGTGCGGAGTGTGCAGACAGGTGATGATGGAATTCTGTGATCCGGAAGAATTTCAGATCATTCTTGCAACGGATGTAGAACATTATGATATCTATACGTTGAAGGAGTTATTGCCGTTGGGCTTCGGACCTGGAAATCTGAAAGAAAAGAAGACCGTATAAGGGGGAAAGGCAATATTCAGGAAAAAAGTGGAATGTTGAAATAGAAGAAAAATGAAGAATGTAAAATGGAGGAAATGATAAAAGCAATATGACAACAGAAGAATTAACAGCACTACCAAAAGTAGAACTGCATTGTCATCTGGACGGGTCGCTGAGCCGTGGATTTATAGAAAAGAGGCTGGGACGGGAAGTATCACAAAGTGAGCTGAGTGTATCCGAAGACTGCAGAAGTCTGAATGAATATTTGGAAAAATTCGACCTTCCGGGCAAATGCATTATGGATGAGACAGGACTGAAAGAAGCCGGTTATGATGTATTAAAAAGTATGAAACAGGAAAATGTATGCTATGCAGAGATCCGTTTTGCTCCGCTTCTGTCCGAGACTCCGGACATGAACTGCAATAAAGTGATCGAAGCACTGCTTGCAGGACTGGAAAAAGGAAAACGCGATTTTGGCATAGAGTACGGAGTGATCACGTGCGCGATGCGCCATCACAGTGAAGAAGAGAATGCCCGGATGCTGCGGACTGCCAGAGAATATCTGGGACACGGCGTGTGTGCGGCAGATCTTGCCGGGGCGGAAAGCCTGTATCCAATGTCAGAATTCATGGAACTGTTCAAAAAGACGAAAGCACTTGGCATGCCATTTACCTTACATGCCGGTGAATGCGGAAGTGTACAGAATATCCTTGATTCTGTGGAAACCGGAGCCGGAAGAATCGGACATGGAATCGCAATGAGAGGATACGCAGATGTGCAGAAAGAATTGCAGAAAAAGGGTATCGGTATCGAGATGTGTCCGATCAGTAATCTGCAGACCAAGGCAGTGGAAAGTACAAAGAACTATCCGATGCGGGAATTCCTGAATGCCGGATTAAAGGTAACAGTAAATACCGATAACCGTACAGTCAGCAATACGACACTGACAAAAGAACTGGAATTCATCCAGAAGAATTATAGAATCACCGATGAAGAGATTCATCTTATGATGCGGAACGCAGTGGATGTGGCATTTGCAGATGATGCGGTGAAAGAAAGGATGTTGAAGTATGTATAAAAAGCTGGAAAAATGTTTAAAAAGCATAAGAGAAAAGACGGATTTCAAACCAGAAAAAGCAGTCATCTTAGGATCGGGCCTCGGAGATTATGCCGAGAAGATCAAGATAGAAAAGATCGTAAAATATACAGACATCGAAGACTTTCCGGTATCGACTGTTCAGGGGCATAAAGGTCAGTTTGTATTCGGATATGTGGAAGATGTTCCGGTTGTACTGATGCAGGGAAGGGTACATTATTATGAAGGTTACCCGATGCAGGACGTTGTACTTCCGACCAGACTGATGGGGATGATGGGAGCAAAGAAGATCCTTCTGACCAATGCGGCAGGCGGAGTCAATCCATCATTCAGACCGGGTGACTTTATGCTGATCAAAGACCACATTACGACAGCAGTACCAAGTCCGCTGATCGGACCGAATATCGAAGAACTCGGAACCAGATTCCCGGATATGAGTGAAGTATACAGTAAAAAACTGCAGGATATCATCCGTAAAAGTGCCAAAGACTGTGGAATACCACTTCAGGAAGGCGTATACGTGCAGCTGACCGGACCAAACTACGAGACACCGGCAGAAATCCGCATGGTCAGAAGCTGGGGCGCAGATGCAGTCGGTATGAGTACCGCCTGCGAAGCCATGGCAGCAAGACATATGGGAATGGAAGTGTGTGGAATCTCCTGCATTACGAATATGGCGGCAGGTGTCAGCAATGCGAAACTGAATCACGCCGAAGTTCAGGAGACAGCGGACCGCGTAGCGAAAGATTTTGAAAAACTTGTGACAGATGTGATAGCTGCTATTTAACTGATTAACGAGATTAGTTTCATGGATCTTGGATGTTTATAAAAATAGAGGTAGCATCATGACTAAAAGAGAAAAAGAATTAGAAGATTTATTTCAGAGATGGATGAAAAAACAGGGAGAAGAGAAAGGATGGGAAAAAACTACTGTAGGAGGACGTGAAATATTACGGATACATTTTACAAAGGATGGAATGGTGGATCCTGAAGCTTATGAAGTTTCTTCTTGTAAAATTCTGGTCGTACTTAAGGAAGCTAATATTGCGGATAATAAAACGGAAGAATGGTTAAAGGAGCATATGATAGACGATCAGAGATACTGGTATCGGGAATTTGTTAATGGCACTATACAAGAGGGTGTTTGGACAGATGAAAATGGGTGTAGAAAAAAATCTGACAACATACCGCAAAAAGAATCAATTGGAAGAATGGCATACTTGTTACAGAAGTACACAAAAAATCAAAAAATAGATGCCAATAGACCTAGCGGAAAAGAAATTCAAGATGCTGTAAAGCAGGTCGCATTTATGAATTTAAATAAACGTGGCGGATCACAGAAAGTTAATGAGAAAGTACTTAATGATTATGTAGAAGAATATAAAAACGAGATAAAAGAAGAAATTGAAATTTTGCAGCCAGATTATATTATCTGGTGTGCGGGTGAAAAGCCAATGGGAAAAATCTTAGAAAAGAAAAATGGGATTGAAATGTTACACCCGGCAGCAGGAAGGTATATTTATAGAAATAATGAAGAATTGGGATTTGAAGGAAATGTTGAAAAATGGGAGAATTATTATAGAGAGTTGGAAGAGTCTCAAAAAGGAGCAGAATATTTAAAGGTGTCTAAAGGTGTAGAAAAATATATAAGAGTCTTTAAATCTAGAGTAGAAAAGTTCAATAATAAAAATAAAATTTCTTGTTAAAGAGAGCGTAAATATGTTATCAATATTACAAAGGCTACCGCTTCTGCCACTTAATTCTTCAGGCATTCTATATCCACGGAATAAAAGTCAGGAACTCTTTCCAGTGAATGTGGAGAAAGTGTTCCTGACTTTTATGGAGACCCGGGTATCCGCCAGCCTGATAAATTAAATGGAAAACTTCAATTCAAAAACCTCCGCCGGTATATAATGCTTACTAACCACAAGTATCTCCTCATTCTCATCATACACATTCTCCTGTGTCATAAGGAAAGAATCGTGGCTGGAAAGCTTATAATTCTTTGCAGAGAAGTTACCGGCAGTAGAATATGTAACACAGCGGCTGCAGTGATGTCCCTGTTCATAGCAGGTATGCTCCAGAAATTCCAACAGTGCATCTGTGCTGTTCAGGTCGATCTGCAGCCTGCCGACCAATTCAATCGGAATAAAGCTTAAAGAATATGCAATGGTATGTCCTTCATGCTTATACCAGCGGTCGACGATGACAACAGCGGCGGTGTAGTGGTCGAAGTTGTCTAAAATGGATTTTGACGGCGGCTCGATACGGAAATCCAGTTCGACACTGTCCAGTTCTTCCTGACAACTGTCGTAGACAGGATGTGTCATACTGCCATCAGAAGACAGCATTTCATCTGAAGCGCTGTCTTCCGCATCTGCAACAGCTGCGGAATCTGCAGAACCGGCTCTCTGGGGATGTTTGCGTCCCCTGGAACCGGCAGCTTTAGGCTCACGCACAAAATGTCCGACACCCTGTACATCTTTGATCAGTCCGTCTTCTCTTAATAAAGTAAGTGCTTTCCGCAGTGTCATACGGCTGACATTCATAGTCGCGGAAAGTGTAGTTTCTGACGGAAGCTGTGAACCGGGTTCATAAGTTCCGTTCTGGATCAGTTCATATAATTCATTGTATATTTTTACATGTTTTAATTTTCTTGTTTTAGACTTGTCTGTTTTTGTTTCCATAAATTCAGTTACTCCTGTAGATTAAAGATATAGAAATAGCAGGGGAATAAGATCTATATAGAAGCTTCTATTTATATATTATGAGCATGTATAATCCGATTCAAACCCTGTTAAAATAATAAAAGCAAATATGGCAAAAGTCAATGTTATTTCCGACTTGTCTAATTTACACAACCAGACATTGTAAAAGATGCACAAAAACAGACAAGGATATTTGTAAAATATTGCGTGTTGCAAATATACAAGTATAGATATAGAATAGACAACAGCGAGACAAGTAGTAGACATGTATAAAACAATATTTAACATTTTATTTTCAGGAGGATGAATATCATGCAGAATTATTCAGGAGAAGAAGGATTACAGTATCATTTACAGATCAGACCGGGAGATGTTGGACGTTACGTTATCATGCCTGGTGATCCAAAGAGATGTGCAAAGATCGCAAAACATTTTGACGATGCAAAACTGATTGCAGACAGCAGAGAGTACATCACTTACACAGGTTACTTAGATGGAGAAAAAGTAAGTGTAACATCAACAGGTATCGGCGGACCGTCAGCATCTATCGCACTGGAAGAACTGACACTTTGCGGAGCAGATACATTTATCCGTGTCGGAACATGCGGAGGAATTGAACTGGATGTCAAAGGTGGAGATATCGTAGTTGCAACAGGAGCAATCCGTATGGAAGGAACAAGTAGAGAGTATGCACCGATCGAGTATCCGGCAGTTGCAGACCTTGATGTAACAAATGCACTGGTTGCAGCAGCAAAAGAACTCGGACATACATACCATGCAGGTGTGGTACAGTGTAAAGATGCATTCTACGGACAGCATGAGCCGGAGAGAATGCCGGTAAGCTATGAACTGCTTAATAAATGGGAAGCATGGAAACGTATGGGATGCAAAGCTTCTGAGATGGAGTCAGCAGCACTCTTCATCGCAGCAAGCCACTTAAGAGTACGTTGTGGATCTGATTTCCTTGTAGTAGGAAACCAGGAAAGAAATGCACTTGGAATGGAAAATCCAATCGTACATGATACAGAAGCAGCTATCACAGTTGCTGTAGAAGCAATCAGAAAACTGATCAAAGCAGACCGCAAGAAATAAGATCAGAACGGAAGAAACAAAGGGAAAGCAAACGCAGATAAAGCGAATGCAGCTGAAATAGACGGAGGAACGAGATGAAAGTCTTTTTAAATTTATTGGGGATTGTGGTTGTAATCGGACTGATCTTTCTGATTTCCTGGGATCGTAAGAATATCCGCTGGAAAGCAGTAGGAAAAGCAATCATTGCACAGTTTGTCATTGCAATCTTACTTGTAAAAGTCCCGGTTGGTAAGATGGTTGTGTCTGCCATATCGGACGGTGTAACAGCAGTTATCAACTGCGGACAGAATGGTCTGTCATTTGTATTCGGAAGCCTTGCAGACAGCAGTGCTTCAACAGGAAGTATCTTTATCGTACAGACACTTGGTAATATTATCTTCGTATCTGCACTGGTAAGCTTACTTTATTATCTTGGAATCCTTGGATTCGTAGTAAAATGGATCGGTAAAGCAGTTGGAAAACTGATGGGGACAACAGAAGTAGAAAGCTTCGTTGCAGTTGCCAACATGTTCTTAGGCCAGACGGACAGCCCGATTCTGGTCAGCAAATATATCGGAAACCTGACAGACAGTGAGATCTTAGTTATCCTGGTATCCGGTATGGGAAGTATGTCAGTATCCATCCTCGGAGGATATCATGCACTTGGTATCCCGATGGAATATCTTCTGATCGCCAGCGCACTGGTACCGGTTGGAAGTATCCTCGTTGCAAAAATGTTACTGCCGCAGACAGAGCCTGTACAGTCTATCACAGATGTAAAGATGGACAACAAGGGCAATAACGCCAACGTGATCGACGCCATCGCAGAAGGTGCCGGAACAGGTATGCAGATGGTAATCGCTATCGCTGCATCTCTGGTTGGTATCATCGGTATCGTTGCAGTAATTAATATGATTCTTGGATTTGCAGGAATTAGCCTGGAGCAGATTTTCTCTTATGTATTCGCACCGTTTGGTTTCCTGATGGGACTTGATAACAATCAGGTACTGATGGAAGGCGCATTCCTTGGAAACAAACTGATCGTAAATGAGTTCGTTGCATTCCAGGATCTGGGAAAAATCTTATCAACATTAGACTACAGAACAGGAATTGTATGCTCAATCTCCCTGTGCGGATTCGCAAACCTTTCAAGCCTTGGAATCTGTGTATCTGGTATCGCAGTACTCTGTCCGGAAAAGAAGAGCACTCTTTCAAGACTGGTATTCAGAGCAATGCTCGGTGGTGTATTTGTAAGTATTTTAAGTGCGATGATCGTTGGACTGATCACGTTGTTCTAATATAAGATCAGTTAATAGAGAATTCTGGAACAGGAATGCAAATACGTTACTGTTCCAGATATTTGACATATGAGAATTAAGAAGGTGTATAATATGAACGAAAAGAAATATAAAAGAATATTTACCGTAGTCATAGATTCACTCGGCGCCGGAGAGATGCCGGACGCCGCTTCTTATGGTGATGCGGGGACAGATACCCTGGGACATATTGCGGCAAATGTAGAAGAGTTTAAAATTCCGAATCTGCAGAAACTTGGAATTGCTAACTTAAAAGATCTTGCAGGTGTTGCACCTGTAGAAAAACCGTTGGCTTATTATGGAAAATTAAGAGAAGCAAGTAACGGAAAAGATACCATGACCGGACACTGGGAGATGATGGGACTTCACATCACTACTCCGTTCAAGACATTTACAGAGACAGGATTTCCAAAGGAACTGATCGATGAACTGTCAAAGAGAACAGGCCGTACGATCATTGGAAATAAGAGTGCCAGCGGAACCGAGATCCTGGACGAACTGGCGGAAGAAGAGATTGCAACCGGTCATATGATCGTCTACACATCTGCGGATTCTGTTCTTCAGATCTGCGGAAATGAAGAGACATTTGGCCTGGATGAATTGTACCGTTGCTGTGAGATCGCCCGTGAGATTACGATGAAAGATGAGTGGAAAGTCGGACGTGTCATTGCAAGACCATACGTCGGCAAGAAAAAAGGCGAGTTCAAACGTACCAGTAACCGTCATGACTACGCATTAAAGCCATATGGAAGAACTGCGTTGAATGCATTGAAAGATGCAGGTCTGGATGTCATTTCCGTTGGTAAGATCTTCGATATCTTTGACGGAGAAGGAATCACAGAGTCAAATAAATCCAAGAGTTCCGTACACGGAATGGAGCAGACAATCGAAATCGCAAAGAGAGATTTCGAAGGATTCTGCTTTGTCAACCTGGTAGATTTCGATGCACTGTGGGGACACAGAAGAGACGTCAAAGGATATGCACAGGAACTTGAAAAATTTGATGTCAAACTCGGTGAATTATTAGGAGAACTGAAAGAGGATGATCTTCTGATCATTACAGCCGATCATGGAAATGATCCGACACATACCGGAACTGACCATACAAGAGAAAAGGTACCGTTCCTTGCATATTCTCCATCTATGAAGGAAGCAGGAGAACTTGAGGAAACAGACACATTTGCCATTATTGGAGCAACGATCGCAGACAACTTCGGTGTTAAGATGCCGGAAGGAATGATCGGACATTCGATCCTGGACAAGCTGAATTAAAAGAACTGAATCAGACAAACTGAAAATTAGTAAACCTATCACAATGAATGAAAAAAGAAAGGCAAGAGATTATGAATACAAGTGAAGTTTTAAAAATTGTTGACCACACATTATTAACACAGACAGCTACATGGGAAGACATCAAGACAATTCTTGATGACGGAATCAAATACGAAACAGCTTCTGCATGTATCCCGGCTGCATACGTAAAACAGGCAGTAGAATACGTAGAGGGAAAACTTCCAATCTGTACAGTTATCGGCTTCCCGAACGGATACAGCACAACAGCAACAAAAGTATTCGAGACAAAAGATGCGATCGCTAACGGAGCATCTGAGATCGACATGGTAATCAACATCGGATTCTTAAAAGACGGAAGATACGATGAAGTAGAAGAAGAGATCCGTCAGATCCACGAAGCATGCGATGGAAAGATCTTAAAAGTCATCATCGAGACTTGCCTTCTGACAGAAGAAGAGAAGATCAAGATGTGTGAAATCGTAACAAAAGCCGGAGCAGAATTCATCAAGACATCTACAGGATTTTCTACAGCCGGAGCAACATTTGAAGATGTAAAACTGATGCATGATCATGTCGGAGAAGGTGTGAAGGTAAAAGCTGCAGGCGGAATCAGCTCATTCGACGACGCAAAAGAATTCATGAGCCTCGGAGCAGACAGACTTGGAACAAGCCGTCTGGTAAAGATCATGAAAAATACAGATAACGGTGCAGGATACTAAGATATGAGTTCTTTGTGTGCATTAAGCATTGTAACAGCAGCCCTCTGTGGTATCTGGTCTTATCTTGCAGGAATTGCCGGACTGATCGGCTGGGCCGGCTTTGCGGGATGTACCACCTACTTTGCCTGTGGAAAACATGGCATGAGCGGGGTGAAAAAGACCATGATTACGAATCTGACAGGCGTCCTATGTGGAATGACGATCATCACACTTAGCAAGATCAATCCGTTATTCGGGAATCTTGGAATCTGGTGCGGGATCATTACATTCGTGATGTGCATCATTGCAAAATACGAGTGGTTTGACTTCTGTCCGGGAACATTCATGGGATGTTTTACAACATTCGCAGCGGATGGAAACTGGAGTGTGCTAGTGGTATCGCTGGTGATCGGGGCATTTTTAGGATTTGCCTGTGAATATGGAGGAAACTGGCTGTATCAGGCAGTGACTGAGAAAAAGAGATGTAATACATATGTGGGAGAAAATGTATTGCAGGAGAAGAAAGAGATAGAGTAAGAAAAAGCTTTGCTGTTTTGTGGGGATGAGACGGCAAGGCTTTTTTACTTGTAATAAAATTATAATAAAGTTAATTAAAAAATAAAAAAAGATATAGACAGGACAAAAATAAAATGCTACAATCCGAATAAGCATTATAGTTCTGGAATCCATAATGGCAGAAGCCATTCTGTAATCTGTGCAATCAGCATCTAAAAGATTTTCAATGCTTGAACTCAAAATTATCAAATTAGGCAGAGAGGATTAGTGAATGTTGAATACATAGGAAAGTCCTCTTACAAATTAAAAAGGAGGACACTGAATGGTAAATGGAACAAAAAGAGGACCGAAACAGCTCGGAGAGATTATTCTGGATACAGCAAATGTAAATGGCATTTCTACGGAATTTTTAGAAAAATCAATTCAACGCTTGATTAATATTCTCGGAACACCGTCAGCAACATATAAAGACCGGATATTTCGAATGCTGGTTAAGGAAAAGAAAATTGCATTAGAAATTTATAATGCAATTAATGATACACATTATGACAATCCGGAAGATGTGATTATTACAACATTGGAAAATGCAGTGTATCTGGGAATGAAAAATGATGTATCATTTATTATAGGTTCAGAGCTGGTTTTATTTGAGCAGCAGTCAACCAATAATCCGAATATGCCACTTAGAAACTTATTTTATGTAACCTGTATGCTTGCTGCATTAACAATGAATACAAATATATATGGTTCTAAATTAATCAGGATACCAGAACCCAAATTTATAGTATTTTATAATGGCTTGGAGGAATTACCGGAACAGTTTAATATGTCATTGTCAGATGCGTATGAAAAGAAATCACAGGACATATCTTTGGAATTGAAAGTAAAAGTCTTGAATGTAAATCGCGGATATAATGACAGCCTGATGAAAAAAAGTCCTACGCTATATCAATATATGATGTTTGTGGATACCGTCAGACGATTCCAAAAAGAGTATCCGTTTGAACAGGCGATGGAGCAGGCAATTGACGAATGTATACGAACGGGAATACTTTCGGATTTTCTCAGAAAAAGCCGTGCGGAGGTTATGCGAATGTGGTTATTTGAATATGATCAGGAAAAACACATAGAGATGGAGAAAGAGGAATCGTACGAAGATGGTAAAAGAGAATACCTTATTACACTGGTAGTAAAATTGAAGAATAAAGGAAAAACAGTAGATGAAATTGCAGATATACTCGAGGAGCCGGTAGAAAAGATACAAAAGATATGTGAAATATCTGAGAATTATGCACCGGATTACGATGCTCAGAAGATATATCAGGAATTAGAAAATAGTGAGTACTAAAATGAATATAAAAGCTCAGGAAATACATGTAAGATTTTCTGAGCTTTTTTGAATAATATTACTTGCTTAATATCCGTCAGATGATATAATGAGAAAAAGCGTGCACGTAAACGCAAAAAGCGGAGGAAGAAGTTATGGGAGTGACATTACAGCAGATTGCCGAAGCTGCCGGAGTATCCAGAGGAACAGTAGACCGGGCACTGAATGACCGCGGAAGGATCAAGCCGGAAGTAGCGGAAAAGATAAAAAAGATAGCAGAAGAGATGGGCTACCAGCCGAACCGGGCAGGAAGGGCGCTTGCCATGGCAAAGCAGTCTGTACGGATCGGGGTGATATTACAGTCGGCAGACACACCATTTATGAAGAAGGTACTGAACGGAATTGAGGATGCCAAAGCGGAAGTAGAACGTATGGGAATCGAAGTCATAGTGAAAAAGCTGAGCGGGATTGATTCCGTGAAGGTTATGGACACAATGAAAAAGATGCGTGGGTCCGGATGCAAGGGGATTGCGATGGTTCCGGTAGAAGATGAAGAATTGAAGAAACTCATTCATGAATTTGTAGAAGAAGATATACCGGTTGTGACCTTCAACTCAGATTTGGAGGACTCCGACAGACTCTGCTTTGTAGGACAGAATGCATTGCAGAGTGGTAAAGTGGCAGCAGGGCTGATGGCAGAGATCCTTCCTAAGGGAGCAAAAGTGCAGGTGATCTCTGGATATCCGTCGAATCAGTCGCACAGGAACAGGAGCAAGGGATTCATCAGTGAACTTAATGCAGTCCGGAAGGATGTGGAGATCCTGGATATTCAGTATGCTTACGATGACAGCAAGATTGCCGGAAAGATAACGGAAGAAATGTTAAAGCTGCATTCGGATCTGCGTGGCGTATATCTGGCAGCTTCCGGTACGGATGGGGTATGCAAGGTATTGAAGAACAAGGGTCTGGTAGGAAAAGTAAAAGTTATCTCCAATGACCTGACAACCCGGAATGAACAGGAATTAAAGCGCGGACTGATCCAGTTCCTGCTTGGACAGAATGCATATGTACAGGGGTATTCTCCGGTGATGATCCTGTTTGATAAGTTGTTTGACGGCAAAGAACCGGAAGAAGAGTATCAGTATACGGAGATTGTGATTAAGACAAAATATAATCTGTGAAGATAAAAGGATGGAAGATGTGTAATGTTTTCTGTCCCTTTTTAGTTTCTGTGTATTTGTATTGTGAAGGATATAAGACAATAAAACAGAATCAAATTGGAAAAAAGTAACAAAATTAGTGTGCAGAGTGCAGAATCAGCTGAAAGCTGGAACAGCACTTTGCACATTTTTCTTGTTTAATCTTTATCAATTTGTGATTCTTCATAAAAATTCCAGTTTTAATTTAGTTATTTTGGATATTGCGTTCACGTGCACGCAATGGTAAGATACAGGTACAGACAAGGAAATACAGCAAAGCAAAAGAACAAGAAAAACAAAAGCCGGCGGTAAAATGTTCAGGAAAAAGTTCAGAAAAATTCAGGATGAGAAAGAACTACTGGACGGATAAGAAACAAAAAATATGATGCAAACAAAAACTCAAAACTAAAAAACAAAGATCTGAAGCAAGAAGTTCAGAATCACGAAATGAAAAGAAAGGCGGAAAAAATTATGTTAAACGTAGGAGTAATCGGATGTGGCGGAATGGGAAGAGATCATATCAAGAGAATCACAGAGAGAACACAGGGAGCGCAGGTGGTTGCAGTATCTGACGTGTTTGAAGAAGGAGCTAAGAAAGCAGCTGAGATCGCAGGCGGCGCAAAGGTATACACAAACGGCAAAGACCTGATCAATGATCCGGAAGTAGATGCAGTACTGATCGTATCACCTGGATTCGCACATGTAGATGACCTGTTAGAGGCAATCAAAGTCGGAAAAAGAGTATTCTGTGAGAAGCCGCTCTGTACAACAGCCGATGACTGCAAGAAAGTTATGGAAGCAGAAGAAGCAGCAGGAAAGCATCTGATCCAGTTGGGATTCATGAGACGTTACCACAAAGGCTACAACCAGATCAAAGATGCGATTGCAACAGGAGAATATGGAGAACCGCTGATGATGCACTGCACACACCGTAATCCGGAAGTAGGAACCAACTACAACACACCAATGGCGGTACATGATACAGTTATCCATGAGATCGACCTCTGCCACTGGCTGGTAAATGATGATTATGAGAGCGTACAGGTTATCATGCCAAAGGTTACAAAATATTCTCACTCAGAGCTGAAAGATCCACAGATCATGCTGATGCGTACAAAGAGTGGTATCTGCATCGATGTAGAATGCTTTGTAAACTGCAAGTTCGGTTATGATATCAACTGTGAAGTTGTATGCGAAGACGGCGCACTTAAAATGGGAACACCAATGGCACCTTCTATCAGAAAGAACGCACAGTGCTCTACAGAGATTACAACAGACTGCTTCGTATTATTCAAAGATGCATATGATGCAGAAATCCAGAACTGGGTTGACTGTGCAGAAAAAGGTGTGATCGAAGGACCTACAACATGGGACGGATATCTTGCAGCGGTTACGGCAGATGCTCTGGTAAAGGCTCAGGAGACAGGAAATATCGAAAAAGTTGTAACAGTTGAGAAACCTGAATTTTATAAATAAGGGATAAAATTATTGAGAAGTGCGTGCACGAGCACACAAAGATGAAAATAAGATGGAAAAGACATAAACAGGAGGATATAGAAAATGAAAATAGGATTTAACGAAGCAACAGCCCTGGAATGCAAGGGACAGTCACTGATGGCAGACCTGGAAGCATGTGAAAAATATGGATTTGATTATATCGAGATCCGTTTTGACTGCGTAAAAGATTACCTGAAAGAACATACATTAGAAGAACTCGCTGACTGGTTCAAGAACCATCATCTGAAACCATGGGCTTACAATACACTGATCTTTTTTAACCAGAGAGACGAAGCAGGCGTAAAAGAAATCGACGAAGAGACAGATTTTATCATCAAAGTATGTGAAGCAATTGGAATGAAGATGCTGATCACAGTACCAAGCTTTGATGTAAAAGATAAATCTGTAACAGAGATCAAAGAAGAAGCAGTAGAAAGACTCCGCTATCTTTCAGATAAAGTCGGAAAAGACATCAAGATTTCCCTGGAGTTCTGCGGAGCACCAAACTGCTCGATCAATCAGTTCGGAACAGCATACGATGTAGTTAAGGCTGTTGACAGAGACAATGTCGGAATCACAGTAGATACCTTCCATTTCCATGAGATGTGCTCAAAACTGGAAGACTTAAAAGCAGCAGATGGCAGTAAGATCTTTGCTTATCACCTGAATGACTGTGAAGATCTCCCGCTTGGATCATGCGGAGATGACAAGAGACTGTGGCCTGGAGAAGGCGTGGTTGACCATGCAGGAATCGCAGGAGCATTAAAAGAGATCGGATTCGACGGTGTATGCACGATCGAAGAATTCCGTCCGGAATATTATGCAATGTCTCACGACGAAAATGTGAAGAAAGCTGCAGAAGTGACAAGAGACTTTGTGGCAAAATATTTCGCATAATCAGTATCAGATTATATATTCACCTTACGGCTGTCGCAATGCAAAGCGGCAGCCATTATAGAAAACAGACAAATGTTAAAAAGTTATCAGAAAAAAGAACCGGTATAGAAAAGTTGCTGAACCAACAGTAGCAGATGCCGGAAGGAGGATTTAAGATATGTTAAATAAAGAAAAAGTATCTTTGGGAATTGCACCGATCGGCTGGACCAATGATGATATGCCGGATCTTGGAAAAGAGAATACATTTGAACAGACAGTCAGTGAGATGGCACTGGCAGGATTCACAGGATCAGAAGTAGGAAGCCATTACCCGACAGATCCGGAAGTGCTGAAAAAAGCACTGGATCTCAGGAAAATGACTATTTGTAACCAGTGGTTCTCCTCATTCCTGATCAGTCGTCCATATGAAGAGACAGAAGCCGCATTTATCGAACAGTGCGATTTTCTGAAAAAAGTAGGAGCAAAATGCATCGGCGTATCCGAGCAGAGCTATAGCATTCAGGGAAAACTCGACCATCCGATCCAGGAAGGTAAATATGTGATGAACGACGAGGAATGGGACAAGCTTGTGACAGGTCTTAACAAACTTGGAAAGATTGCAAAAGACAAAGGAATGGTACTGACATTCCATCATCATATGGGAACCGTGATTCAGACAGAAGAAGAGATCGACCGCTTTATGGAATCGGTAGATCCGGATCTGGTATATCTGTTATTCGACAGCGGACATCTTTCCTTTGCGGGAATCGATCCTGAAAAAGTACTGAGCAAATACGTAGATCGTGTGCGTCATGTACATTTGAAAGATCTCAGGAAAGATGTTGTAGAGAAATCAAGAAAAGAAAAATGGAGCTTCTTAAAAGGTGTAAGGGAAGGAACATTTACCGTGCCTGGAGACGGGGACGTGGACTTCGGACCGATCTTTAAGATTTTGGAAGAAGCAGATTACGAAGGATGGGTAGTCGTAGAAGCAGAACAGGATCCGGCAAAAGCAAATCCGCTGGAATACGCAATGAAGGCAAGAAAATATATTGCAGAAAAAACAGGTTTGTAAGAAAATGAAAGGAGCAAACATATTATGAAGATAGCATTTGATGTAGATGTACTGGCAAAGCAGTCTATGGATATCAACTGGATGGTTCACCAGGTGGCTGACTGGGGATACAAATATATTGAACAGTCACCGCATCCAAGGATCAATCCATTTTACAAACATCCACTGTTCTCAAAAGAATGCGAGAGGGAATACAGAAAAGCATTGAGAGAGACAGGCGTGGAGATATCGTCATTCATCGTTGTATACCGCTGGTCAGGACCGACCGAAGAGCAGCGTCAGTTTGCAGTAGCCAACTGGAAACGTATGATCGAGATCGCGGCAGATATGGGGGTATCTGTTATCAATACGGAGTTATCCGGAGATCCGAATCAGCAGGAAATCTGCAATGGCATGTGGTTCAAATCTATGGAAGAACTGCTTCCGATTATTGAGAAGAATAAGATCCGTGTAGAGATCCAGTCACATCCATATGATTTCTGTGAGCTGAATAACGAGACATGTGACATGGTCAAATCTTTCCGTTCTCCATATCTTGGATACGTATATTCTTCACCGCACGGATTCTTCTATGATGAAGGAAAAGGGGATGTCCGTTCGATGTTAAAATATGCTGGAGATGAGCTGACACATGTGTTATTTGCAGATACTTATAATCAGACACTGGACTGCCGTTACATTGCCAATCCGCCGTGGTTAAATGGAAGAGGAAAAGCTGATGTGACCATTCACCAGCATCTCGCAATGGGAGAAGGAGATGTGGATTTTGACGGAATCTTCGAGACTTTAAGAGAAATGGATTTTGCTAACAGACAGTTAAAACCGGATGCACCAAAAGCCGGTGGGGATAACATTGCCTGTGTATCAATGTTCGGATTCCCTGAGAAGATGGACAAACAGGCGCCGGAGGCGAGAGAGCGGATCGAAAGAGAATTATTGGAATAGTTAAGGGGAGCTTTAGCTCCCCTGACAGTTGGAGGATACGATATGAAATCGGTAGCGGAAGTATTGAATTATAAGCAGAAGGGAAAGGACATGGATGAATTCATCGTCGTGCCTTTGTCGGAGAAGCTGGCATACTGCTTCGGAGACCCGGCACTTACGTTGATGTATACCATGACCTCAACGCTTCTGATCTATTTTTACACGAACGTAGTTGGAATATCGGCAGGAGCAGTTGGAATGATTATGCTGATTTCCCGTGTATTCGATGGTTTCTCGGACGTACTTATGGGAACCATCATTGACAGGACACATTCCAAATATGGGAAAGCAAGAATCTGGATCTTAAGACTGGCAGTGCCTTATGCACTTGCGGCGATCGTATTATTTACAATGCCGGGACTTGGTCCAATCGGAAAAGTAGTCTATGCATTTGTTACTTATAATATTATGAACACGGTTGTCTATACGGCGATCAGCCAGCCGTTCCATGCACTTGGTTCACTGATGAGCCGTGACAGAAGACAGAGAGATACCATCTGTAACATCCGTATGGTATTATCCATTACCGCAAGTATGATCATCACAGCATTTACCCTGCCGCTCATTAATATCGTGGCAGATATGATCGGTAATACACAGGCTGCATGGATCACAGTAACCGCAGTGTATGCAGTCATCTCCGTATTCGTACTTGTAAATACCTATATGACCTGTACGGAACGTGTACAGACAGCACAGAAAAGCAAAGAAGAAGATGTACCGTTCTGGACTGCATTAAAAGCAACCGTAACCAACCGGTATTTCCTGATTGCGCTGGGACTGATGTTGTTCTACACCGTATATCAGATCATTATTGGAACCGATCTGACGTATTATTGTCAGTACGTATTGGGAAATGTCAATCTTGTGACACCATTATCTGCATCAGAAAAGATCGCGACGATCGTAGGAATCGCCATGATTCCAAAACTTCTTCCGAAATACGGAAAGAGAAAACTGATCTGCGCCGGATGTCTTCTTGGAATTGCCGGACAGCTGATCTTCTTATTAAATGCAACAAGTGTATCCCTTGGAATGCTCACCTGTATCATGAGAGGATTTGGAATTGCTCCATTCTATGGAGTACAGTACTCGCTTCCAAGTGATGCCATCGAATATGGCCAGTGGAAGACCGGATACCGTATCGAAGGGCTGATGTTCTCTTCTATGAGTATGGGACAGAAAGCCGGATCCGGATTCACATCTGCTATCATGGGTGCCGTTCTTTCATGGGCAGCATTTGACGGATTAAAAGAAGTACAGCCAGCATCTGCAATCCGTGCGATCAGCGTCTTCTATCTGTATGTACCGATCGCAATCTGGGCAGTCATGTTCTTGCTGGCAGCATGCTATAAGCTGGATAAGCAGTATGACCAGATGATGAAAGAGCTGATCGCAAGAGAAGGCGGTGAAGCGGAAGCACCTGCAGAAGAGATCCCGAACATAGCAGCAATAAGTGAGAACAAGATTAACATTGCCATCGGACGTCTCTACGGAGCAAGCGGAAGAAAGATCGCCGAAGGTCTTGCCGAAGCGCTAAAATGTCGTGTATACGACAGACAGATCATCTGCCTGCTGGCAGAAAAACTCGGCATGGAATCTCAGGATATGGATAAAGTTGTAAAATATCTGGATTCCTATAATGAAAATGAAGCATTCGCATTTTCTCCATATGCATATCCGGCAGCGGGAGTTGCCGAAGATGTGACCGATATGCGGATGTTCGAAGAACAGACGAAGATCATCCAGACACTGGCCAAACAGGCTCCGGGCGTATTCCTCGGACGCTGTGCCAACTTTGTACTGGGAGGTCAGCCGCACAGTTATTCCTTCTTCGTATATGCAGATGACGAATATCGTGAAAAAGAAGGAAAAGAATACTACAAAGGTCAGACTTTAAATGAATTAAAACTGCGCGATATCCAGAGAAATGAATATTATGAACGATTCACAGGCATGAAACGAGACGATCCGAAGCATTATGATATGGTTGTCAATGTGTCTAAGACCGGCGTGGACGGAGCTGTGAAGATGATCCTGGATTATGTGGAGCAGAAAGAAAGCGGAAGCAAATAATATTTGACAGGGGAAAATAGTAATGTTAATATAAGAATATAAAAGGTGCTACCGATATGACGGTTCGCCTGATTAAATAAGGGTTTTATAAAGATAACCGCTCATTGTCAGGATGGGCGGTTATCTTTGTGTCTTGGAGTCATGCTTTCCACGCACATACCCAAGACTATAAAAAGTCGCACACAGTGAAATTACTGTGATCAGGTCAGTTATGGTCAGCATAGGCAATAAGTCTCCTTTCGTAGATTTCTCTGAAAGAGATATGTATGTAATCGGAGCTATTGTATACTCTCCGCACAAAGCGAACCGCCATTCACGTCAAAAGTGAAGTAGCACCTTAGGCAGAAGCCTAAATCTATTTTATCAATAAGAAATCCCAAAATCAATACAAAGTTTATAGAATGAATAAGAAAAATATATTATATTTGTGCTTTCGTATATCTTAATGATTAAGTGTTAAAACATGAAACTTTCGGTATCAGAAAGCCAACATTCCACTGTTGAATTTATCATCATTAGCCAATCACGACATGAGAAAGACCTGGTATTGTGTTTGCTGCGTATTTTGGCGCGATGTGTAGAAGTTCTTAGACAGTTTGCTGCCCCGTTAAAGGTACGGAGCGAATTGTTTGAGGCGAATGCCGAGTTTGAGCGGAGTACCTTTTGTCCTTAGGGGCGGCGGACTGCCTTAGAACTTCTGCATCGTGACATCCAGCAGCAAACACAATACCAGGTCTTTCTCATGGACCGAGAGGCCAAGCTGATAAATCCAATTAGAAAATGAGTCTCCAAATCTCCTTCCTGTATTCAAATGCTGCGTGCTAAAATGCGTGCAATGTGAAATACGATTGTGCAAAAATAACAATAACACACACCGTAAATTGTGAACAATGCGGGAAATAAAAAATAATCTAAAATCCTATTGCACATTTAAAAA
>UMHS01060600.1_pt1 | contig 23961 bp, 37 predicted proteins | sample 1965611 | NCBI WGS metagenome assembly UMHS01 (sample SAMEA4836106, study PRJEB28245) | human gut metagenome | biome: gut microbiome; material: fecal sample | place: Denmark | collected 2008
TAAAGCAGTGTACATCTTATGAACTATCTATCTTATCTCTTTCTTGTCATCATCGCCCTTCTCTTGATGATCCTCTACGACTTATACGCAGCCTTCCTGCTCGCCGCCACGCTCCTTCTGGTGCCGCTCCTTGCACTTGCGCTGGGATATGCGGCGCGCCGATCGGTATCGGTGACGTTTTCTGCCCCGCACCGCGCACATAGAGGAGCGGCCGCCGAAGTATGCCTCACCGCCAAAGGCCGCTTCCTCCCCCTTGTCTCTTCGCTCACGGCGACGATGGCAGGGAAGGAATACGACAGCTATGAAACAGAGAAGGACGAGACACGCTTCTATTTCCGGGTAGACACCGCGCATGCGGGACGCATCACGCTCCCCGCTCCCCGCCTTTCCTGGAAAGACCCGTTCGGACTTTTCCATTTCCAAAAAGACGCGAAAGCCGCCACACTCCTCGTCCTGCCCCGTCCGATGGGCGACTACGCACATACGCTGAAGAGTCTCCTTCGCCTCTCCGGCAGTGAAGAGGTGGAATACTTCGGCGCGACGCCCTACCAGCCAGGAGACAATCCCCGCCTCATCAACTGGAAGGTCACGGCCCGCACAGAGGATGTCTATGTCCGCGACCGCATGCCTGCAGACGATGCGCGCCTTATCCTCGCGGCAGACTATGAAGAGGATGATGCCCTGCGGGATCTTCTCGCCGATGCGCTCCTTTCCTGCGGCCTCGCTCTCACGGCAGCGCGTATGCCATTTCGTTTCGCCTGGATGACGATCCATGGCGAGGAGATCATCACCTCCGTCAAGGACAAGGCCGGCTGGGAAGAGGCTGTCGCCACCTTCCTGGGAGAGGGCGGCGGCGACGCGCTGAAGACGAGCCATCTCTCTCCGTATATTCCGATCTGCTACCTGACAGGAAATCCTACGCCCGCCGTCTCGCCTGTCCTGCACCCCTCCATCTGGTGCGTGCGTGATGCCAAGGGCGCTGCCCTTTCTGGAAAAGCCGCCATTGCCCGCGCGCTGGGAGGTGAAGCATGATGACATGCCTCCTCTCTTCTCTCGGCGCCTTCGGCGCTTCTTATGCACTCTTCTCCTACTTCGGCGGCGGTGCGCTTCCCTATGCGATCTGCGCTACGCTCCTTGCGCCTCTTCTTTCTTTCGCTCTTTCCAGACTGCCCGGCAGACACCGGCTGTCGCTTCTTGCGCTCCTTGCCCTCCTCCTTCTCTCGCTCCCGCTCCTTGTGAGAGATACCTTCCTTTCGAGCCTCCTCTCTGCGCTCATTCCTCTCGTTGATACGCTCAAAGAGCCGTATGACATCGACATGACCGCACCGCTTGCGAAAGCCATCGCAAGCCCGGCTCTTGCCAAAGGGTGGCTCGCCTGCCTTCTCTCCCTCTTCTTTACGGTCGGCGCATGGTCGAAAGCGGCCCGCGCGATGGCAGCGCTTCTTTCCTTTTTCCTCATTCTCTTCGGCTTCTACTTCGGCGTGAACCCGCCCGCTCTCGCCATTCTTTGCTGCGCCTCCTACGGCCTTTCCGTCTTTGCCTCTCTCAAAAACCACGGACTCGGCATGCCGGAGATCCCCACCCTTGCTCTGACCCTGCTTCTGGGCGCAGGGCTTCTCCTCGCGCTCCCGGAAAGCCGGTATGAGCAGCCGGCGATCTTCTCCCATATGCAGGAGAAGATCATTGGCTGGACGGATCCCTATGACCCGATCTTCCACGCCGGCAATGCCTACACAGGCATGATGAAGGGCGCCGCCGGACATCAGCGCCTCGGCAGCAGTGCCAGCATCCGCTATACCGGCCGCGTCATCGCAGACATCGAAGCGGCAAGCGATAAGCACCTCTACATCCGAAGCTGGACCGGCGGCCTCTACGAAGACAGCCGCTGGAAGGACTTCACGGACAGCACCTACGACGGGACAGAAGCCCTCTTCGCCAAGAATCAGGGCGAATGGTATGACCAGGGGGCCTGGCTCATGGAGGTCGCAGCCAGAAATCCATCGATCTCCCAAAAGCTCTTGAACTACACCAAAGAGAATGACCTTTCCGCCTTCAAGAAGCCCTTCACCCTCGCGGCCCTCTACGAAAAGAGCCGCTTCCTGCTCCTCCCCTATGATGCCGACTTCGGCGGTCCCTACTTCCAGTATGACCGCTCGCCGATCTCCCGCGAGGGCAAGGCCTACAGCACCGACGTATGGGAGTTCCCTGCCGGTGCGCTCCTCTCGATGATGGCCCGCGAATCCATCCAAGACCCCTACTACACGACCTATCTTGAAGCGGAAAAACGTTACCGCCGCTTCGTCTACGCGCACTACCTCACCATTCCGGAAGAAACACGCGACGCCATCGCCTCGCTGGGCAAGACCCGGCCCGCACAAAGCCTTTCCGAGAAACGCGCACGCATCGACGCTATCCGCCATTTCTTGGAAACGAACTACACCTATACGAAAAATCCGGGCAGAACGCCTGCGGATAAAGACTTTATCTCCTACTTCCTGACAGAAAGCAGAAAAGGCTACTGCACCTCCTTTGCCTCTGCCGCCGTCATGCTGCTCCGCGCCTCGGGGATCCCGGCCCGCTATGCAGTCGGCCTTTCCGTCGACAGTGAAGATCTCCAGAGCGCCCCCCTGACGAAGGAAGGGCTTCACGCCCTTTCCGTCAATGATCACCACGCCCACGCCTGGGTCGAAGTCTATGTCGATGGCCTCGGCTGGCGTCCCTGTGAAATGACCCCGGGCAAAGAAGGAGTGGAGAATCCCTTCCCGATCCCGCCCGACAAGCAGAAAAATGAACAGGGCGCGCCGGACAAACCGGCTGACGAGAAAAACACACGTGAGGAAGCACCGAAAGAGCAGCCGCCTGCGCCGCAGCAGCCACAACAGCAGCCACAACAGCAACCAGAGCAGCCGCAGGGACAGCCCCCGCTCTCCCAGCCGAGGACGCCGGACGCCCCCGTTTCCCGCCCGCTTCTCCCGATGCTGCTCGCCGTCCTGCTCGTACTTGCACTTCTTTCCGCCTATCCGCTCTACCGCATGACAGCCGCCTCCCGCCTCCTCGCCAAAGCACTCACGGATGACGCCCACTTCAAGGGCCTCATCGCCTACACGGACCGACTCTCCCTCTGGGCAGGCCTTCCGACCCGCGGCTCCTACGAAGACAGGAAATCTGCTCTCACCAAAGACCCGCGCTTCGCCCCCTTCGCCCTCATGCTGGACCTTCTGGTCACCGCCCGCTTCTCGGGAAAACCGCTGACAGAAAGCGAGAAGGCCGACATCCTTGCCATCGTGAAGGAAGCAAGGAAGCAATGCCTCAAGGGACTTTCTCAGATGGAAAAGGTGAAATTCCTGTGGAAAAAATTGTGATTCATCACTTAGGATTAGGAATTTGAAGCACCAAGTGACTGGTGACTGTCAACTGGTATTTCCGTTTTCCCATGAACTAGTAGATAGCCTGCTGCTTGTTTATAGTGAAATGTGCTGCGGATCTTATATAAAGAGGAATATGGGGGACGCTCTATAAATATAGCACCCCTTCCACCACTTCTCACTTCTAACTTTCGAAAGGACTTCCATGGATATACTTTACATCATCTGGTTCGACGTGCTCCCCATCCTGGTCTTTTTAGGCGGCGGATGGTTTCTGGCGGGCAAGTTCAAGATCGAGGTCAAGACCTACGAGATCGTCATCACGCGCGTGGTACTGCCCTGCTTCGTCTTTTTCAACCTGTATCAGGTACCGCCTACCGCCTCTGATCTCCTCCTGCTTCCTGCGGCGCTTCTTCTGACAGCGATCCTTTTTGTGCTGTCCGCGCTTCTTGCCAAAGGGCTCTCCCAAGATCCATCCCTCCGGCAGGCCATCTGCGGCATGGCCTCCTGTCCGAACATCTGCTACCTTGGCGGCGTCCTCACCTACCTCACCTTTTCCCACCTGCCCTTTGCCTCCGCCGGAGAAGCAGCAGAGCTTCCGAAAGCGCTCGCGCTCCTGTCTCTCCTCATGACCCTTTCCCACCTGCTGCTCCGCACGGTCGGACACGCCATTGTGAGTAAGGAGTCCTCTTCCCTCTCATCTCTCCTGCTTCGCGCGCTTACGACCCCTGTCCTCTACGGCGCGTTTCTTGCCTTTGCTGCTGCGCACTTCGACATCCCGCTGAAAGGCACCTTCCTCTATCCCGTGCTGCACCACTTCACCGGCGCCTTCATAGTACTGACTGCTGTCACGACCGGCGTCATGATCCGGCGCAGCCACTGCTTCACGGTCAGCAAAGACATCCTCCTTCCCGCACTGGTGAAGCTCCTCGTATCGCCGCTTCTGGCACTGGGGCTTCTCGCCATTTTCCCTTCGATGGATGACCTGGCAAAAGAGATCCTCCTTCTCTTTGCTGCCATCCCCTGCGCCATGGATTTCTCCATGGTGGGCACCACCAGCGCACAGAAGTCTATCTTCCAGAGATCCCTGATGACGCAGATGTCACTTTCCATCCTTACCCTACCCCTTGTGATTTTCCTCTGCCGGCTCTTCTTCCCGGCTTCCATGTAAGGAGGCAGACATGGCTTTCCTGCAAATCATTTCCGATAATATCGTGCCGCTTCTGGTCTTCGTCGCCATCGGCTACCTGCTCGATCTCAGATACCATCTCGATGTCATCTCGCTCAATAAGCTCACCTTCTTCGTCGTGCTTCCGAGCTTCATCTTCTACAGCATCTACGTCGCAGAGATCGATATGACACTCCTGAACGTCTTTCTGATGGCATTCGTCCAGATGTTCCTCATCGCCCTTGCCGCCTGGTCCTACGGGAAATTCCGCGGGATGCCCGTCGGGAAGATCGAGTGCCTCAAAAACGGCACCATGTTCTCCAATAACGGAAACATCGGCATCGCCCTAATCGCCCTCGTCTTCGGCAATGCCCCCTACGTCATCGATGGAGAGACGCCCTATCTCGCGCAGGCGGGCGCCTGTGCCACCATCCTCCTCGTACAGATGAATATGACACTGAATACGCTGGGCCTCTATCAGGCCGGCAAAGGAAAGCTGACACCACGCGATGCGATCTCCGTCATCTTCCACATGCCCGTCATCTACACCCTCGTCGCCGTCTTCACCATCAAATTCTCCGGCTTCGACATGACACAGGTCTTTCTCTGGCCTGTCTTTGAAAACTGTGCCAATGCCCTCGTCTCCATCGTCATGCTTGCCCTCGGCATCCAGATCCATCGGAGTACCATCGTCTTTCGAGACATCGATGCCTGGGCCGGCTGCACGATCCGCCTCGTCATCGCTCCGCTTCTGGCCTACCTTCTCCTTCTGCTCTCTGACCTCGCAGGACTTCACCTGTCCCCTGTCCTGAAGCAGACCATCCTCATCATGGCCTCTGTCCCCGGCGCCGTCAATTCCGTCCTCTACGCCGTCGAATTTCACAATTTTGAAGACTTCGCAACCGAGCTCGTCATGATGAGCACCTTGCTTTCCTGCATCACCATGACCGGCGTCATCTATCTGGCGCGTGTCCTGTTCCCGATCGTGATCTGAAGAAATGGTCGTGAGCCGGTTGTCCGGGTTGACTGCACGCAAAAAGCACGTCATTTTCAAGAAAGAGAATGACATGCTTTTTGAATGGCTGCTAAGCGTCAGCACTTGGATAGGCGGCGCGCCGTGCGGCTCCTTCAGGCATCGCCCGCCGCATCATCGGAAAAGACTCAGACTACATTCCTCCTGCCCTCATGCATGAGCTGCCCCTTCGCCCGCATTCTCCGCCTCCCTCGCGCCTTCCCCTTTACTTTTTCGAGAAAATGCGATATACTATGAAACATCATCTATGGCGGTGTAGCCAAGCGCTAAGGCGTGGGGCCTGCAAGCCCCTTATCCCCGTGTTCAACTCCGGGCACCGCCTCCAATCATCACACTCCTGCACTTGCAGGAGTTCTTTTTTTGCAGAAACGGGCTATCTTTGATAATTTCAAAGATAGCCCGTTTCTGCAAAATGGCCTCGCCTGCGATAGTGAAAGCATCGGCATCCGTATAGCCATAGTGGCAGTTGCCCTCCCATTTTCTAACGAAACGCACACGCTCTCAGACCGCATCCCCCGCCTCCTGCTTCTGCCGGCTGCGATGATGTGTATCCTGGTCGATTCCCTTCGGCTTGAAGACCATCAGCATGATCGAACCGGCAACAATTAGCGCGCCGCCCAACCATGATGCAGGCGCCATGATTTCATCCCAAAAAGCCCAGCCAAAAATGACATGAAACAAGATTTCACTATACATCAAAAAAGAAACGACCAGCGAATTGACATGCTGAAACGCCCATGTCATAAACATCTGCGCCGATAAGGTAAAAAGCCCCAGCCCAATGACAAAGAACCAGTCTCTCCCCTGCGGCAAGATCCATGACTCATTCCCGGAAATCGACAGCCCGACAAGAATGCTGAAAATCTGAAAATAAAAAACAATTTCTGTATTTGAGCGAAATCCTTTCTCTGCAAGACAGCTGATCACCACGTAAGCAGCTGCAGAAAAAAAGCCGCCGCCGATTCCAAAAAGCGTATACATATTAAATGCATTGAAATTCCAGATCTGCACCACGCAAAGGGTCCCGATCGCAATGGAAAGCATCCCAGGAATCGCCTGACGGGGAAGTTTTTCTTTCAAAAAAATCGGAGACAGGAGACACATAAAGAAGGCAGCGAGCTGTGAGAGGATTTGTGAATCCCCCAGCGTCAGCCCTTCTATAGACAAAAAATAAAAAAAGAGTGCAATGCTGCCAAAAAGCCCTCGAAGGCATAACATGCACTTATGCTTCCCTGAAAAGAAATGCTCCTTCGTCTGCAGGCAGAGGAGAGGAATAAAGAAAAGTCCTACGATCCCGCGAAAGAGCGTCATCTCTCCTGATGGCATCTCCGGTAGCCACTTGGCACAGGCTGACATGAAGGTGAAGGACAGCGAGGCCAGTATCGTTGTCACGACCCCCATGGTAATGCTGCTGCGTTTTCGTTTCTTAGACCTCAAAGCCATTTTTAACCGTTTGAATGGCTGATATATCACCCTCGGTTGTTCCATCAAATCTGCCTCTTTTCTTTCTGCTTTCTTGATTATAATGTTTGTATGAGAGCTAATTCAATGGACAATTTGTAATTTATGTGCTTTATTGTTCACTTTCTTTCATTTGTATTGGAAACAAATAAGCAAGACCTGCATGACTTCCCATAAAAAAAGAGGTCATCTTTGACTTCATCAAAGATGACCTCTTTTTTTCCCTAGTCCTTCGGAACCGGACCATATTTATTTTTGTTATTCTGCCCGGGGAAGAACGCAAGCAGGATCACCGCTGCCATGAAGATCACCGCGATCGTCCGTGTGGCGGTGAGCTGCGATCCGAGGTACTCTCCTCCCAGCTGATTGATAGCAAAGAGGATCGCGAAGAAGATCCAGTAATAGATATGAGAAAGCCCCAAGTCCGACATACGCCGCATCGCAAGGCTGATGAGGGAAATGAAACAAAGCGTCCCCAGGATCAGAAACGTCATGATGTATACATTCGCATCTCCCACAAAAAGCTCAGGCTTGAAGCAGGTGAAGGCGAACATGAAGGCAACCGGAATGCCGACAGTCAGCATCTTAGGGATATAGGATCTGCGACTGATACGGCCCACGGGATCAAAGAACGTGGAAACCAGGCGTCCCAAAGGTCCCTTTGCCTGTTTCTTTTCTTCCGCTTCGACAGCCGCCTGATCAGAAAGCGCTTTCGCTGCCTCGCTGTCCATGAGAGCGATCGTGAAGCTCTTATCGCCCTTCGCCGGGCGTGTCACAAAGATCGAGGTCACAGTATCTGCGAAAATATCCATCGCGCTAGATGCCTGCGCGACGCCCGCTTCCTTCGAGAGCGCCTTCATCAACGCCGCTCTCTTCTCCGCCCGCAGCTCTGCGTAGATCGCTGCGGTCTTCTTACGGTAAATGCAGACGCCCGTGAGGGAGATCTCTTCCCCGTAGAAGGATGCCTTCTCTTCTCCGTCCGAGAGAGAATAGAACGCAATATTCTTGTCTTCGTCCCGACTCTCCTCGGTGCATGTGAAGTGATTTGCGATCATCCTAAGCGAGTCTCCGAGACGGAGTGCGCCGATCTTTCTCGTCTTTCTCTTCTTTCCCCCTGTTACGGCCTTACCCGCTGTCTCAGAAATGTCCGGAATATCAAAATTCATTGCCATAGCCTTCACCTGTTTTCTAAAAATTTTCACTCTATCTATTATACCTTCTTGCCGGCAGGAAAGAAATAAAAAAGAAGCCGCTCCGGAGAGCAGCCTCTTTTTCATTTCGTATTTAGTCCACCAGGGCAATGATGACCTGAGGAGCGTTGTCGCCAAGACGAGCTTCTACCTTGACAATGCGGGTATAGCCGCCATTGCGTTCGGTATAATTCTTAGCGATTTCATCAAACAGTTTCTTTGTAACAGCTTTATCCATGATGTAAGCTTCAGCCTGACGACGAGCATGCAGATCGCCTCTCTTAGCGAGGGTGATCATCTTGTCTGCGACGTGGCGAAGTTCTTTGGCCTTAGCTTCCGTGGTGGTGATGCGGCCATACTGGAAAAGAGAAGTTACGAGACTGCGCAGCAGAGCCTTGCGAGCACCGCTGATTCTTCTGAGTCTACTACGTGCCATTTCTTTCCTCCTATAAAACTATCAATCCTTGGCGTTTCCATCCTTCAGACCAATTCCGAGGCCTTTGAAGTTTGTCAGTTTTTCTTTAATTTCATCTACCGATTTTTTACCAAGGTTGCGTACACGAGTCAATTCATCTTCTGTCTTATCCATCAGTTCGCCGATGGTATTGATCTCGGCTCTCTTCAGGCAGTTGAATGCACGAACGGACAGTTCAAGATCATCGATCGGGAGTTCGCGGATCTTATCGATCTCGCTTCCCTCTACGCTGACATCAGTGTCCTGTGCTTCATCAGAAACAGCCGGGACTCTATTGTCCTGTGCGTCTCCGATGTTCAGGAAATTCGTGAAGCAGCTGATCAGGATGTCGGCAGCCGTTGCGACAGCATCGTCTGCATTGACAGATCCATCCGTATCCAGTTCAAGAGTCAGCTTGTCGTAGTCCATTTCATTTCCTACGCGGGTATCGCTGACGTTGTAGTTGCATTTAATGACAGGAGAATAAATGGAGTCGATCGGAATGACGCCGATGACGTCTTCCTCTCTTTTGTTCTTGGTGAAAGGAACATAGCCATGTCCACGATTGATGGTCATTTCCATGCCCAGATGAGCATCGGAATCCAGTGTGCAAATGACGAGATCCTTGTTGAGAACATCAATTTCTGCCGGCAACTTCATGTCGCCGGCATGGAAAATACCTTCTTCAGTGATATCGATACGAACTGTCATCGGGAAGACGGCTTCTTCGTGTGCGATGAAGCGGATCTTCTTCAGGTTCAGAATCATATCGGTTACATCTTCTTTGACGCCGTTGATAGTGGAAAATTCATGAAGCACGCCGTCGATTTTGATAGACGTAATAGCCACACCGTCTAAAGATGAAAGCAACACGCGTCTTAAACTGTTTCCCAGAGTAATGCCATAGCCTCTTTCGAGCGGTTCGCACTCGAACTTGCCATGACGCTTATCATCGCTGAGTTCCACAGTCTTAATTGTGAAGCTTGTATTTTCGATCATCCGAAAGTCCTCCTTCTGCGCCTTGCAGCGCCAAAATGATACGCAAAGGGGTAATCCTTATACTCTTCTGCGTTTCGGAGGACGGCAGCCATTGTGCGGAATTGGGGTGACGTCCTTAATGCTGCTGACTTCGATGCCTGCTGCCTGCAGTGCACGAATAGCAGCTTCACGGCCTGCGCCCGGTCCTTTGACGAAAACGTCAGCGGAACGCATTCCCTGATCAATAGCGACTTTAGCAGCCTGTTCAGCTGCCATCTGTGCTGCGAATGGTGTGCTCTTACGAGAGCCTTTGAATCCGAGTCCGCCAGCGGATGCCCAAGCGATGGTATTGCCGTTGGAATCAGTAATCGTTACGATCGTGTTGTTGAAAGTAGAACGAATATGAGCTGCACCGGATTCTACATGTTTTCTTTCTTTTCTTTTAGCTTTGCTTTTTACCGTAGCCATGTTATCCCTCCTTCAACATTATTTCTTAGTCGCAGTCTTTTTGCCTGCGATGGTCTTCTTCGGACCTTTACGGGTACGAGCATTGGTCTTTGTGCGCTGTCCACGGGTCGGGAGTCCTGCACGATGACGTCTGCCTCTGTAAGAACCGATTTCTACCAGACGTTTAATGTTGAGGGATTCTTCTCTACGAAGGTCACCTTCGACTTTATAATCAGCGAGTACGCCGCGGATCTTTGCTACATCATCTTCAGACAGATCTCTGACGCGGATGTCAGCATCAATTCCTGCTTTGCTTAAAATTTCTTTGGAAAGAGTGGGGCCAATTCCATAAATATAAGTTAAGCCGATCTCAACGCGCTTATCTCTTGGTAAGTCTACACCAGCTATACGTGCCATCTACTCTTTAACCTCCTTTTAATTAACCTTGTCTCTGCTTATGTTTCGGATTTTCACAAATGACCATTACACGGCCTTTGCGTTTGATGATCTTGCACTTGTCGCACATCTTTTTGACGGACGGTCTGACCTTCATCTTGGTTCCTCCTTGCTTACTTGTAACGATAGGTAATCCTGCCGTGCTCTAAATCGTAGGGCGTCAATTCTACTGTTACTTTATCTCCTGGCAGGATGCGGATGAAATTCATACGCATTTTGCCGGAAATCGTAGCCAGCACAATATGTCCGCCGTTTTCCAATTTGACACGGAACATGGCGTTTGGAAGTTTTTCTACTACTTTGCCTTCGACTTCAATAACGTCTGCCTTGCTCATGAGAGCCTCCTTTGGCTTATCATATGCTGACCGCCTGTAACAATGGAATCAATGGCGCAGCGTCAGAATTTTTGGACCATCTTTGGTAATGGTAATGGTGTGTTCGATATGAGCCGACGGTTTACCGTCTGCTGTCACGACGCCCCATCCATCACGAAGGGAGATGATGTCCGGACTGCCCATGGTGATCATGGGTTCAATACAGATGCACATGCCTTCTTCCAGACGTGGTCCATGTCCTGGTGTACCGTAGTTTGGAACTTCCGGATCTTCATGCATACCGATTCCGATGCCGTGACCTACATATTCACGAAGTACTCCATAGCCATAGGGCTTCACGTAGCTTTCGACAGCGTGACCGATGTCGCCTACGGTATTGCCTATTACGGCCTGCTTGATGCCAGCAAAGAGTGCACCTTCGGTGGCGGAAATCAGCTGGAGGTTTTTCTTGTTTGTATGTCCTACCGGAACAGTGATACAGGAGTCACCCATGTAACCATTTAATTGTACCACAAGATCAATAGAAATGATATCACCTTTTTTAAGAATTTTTCTTCTCGAAGGGATTCCGTGGACAACAGTATCGTTAACAGAGGCACAGATGGTGGCAGGGAAGCCTTCATAGCCTTTGCAGGCCGGGATCCCGCCTCTGTCTCGGATAAATTTTTCAGCCAGTTCATCGAGTTCATAGGTACTCATCCCCGGCTTTACGGCTTTTTCGAGCATAGAGAGAGTATCCGCAGTCAGTCTCCCAGCTGCGGAAATTTTCTCTACCTCTTCAGGTGTATAAACGGTGATCATTTGGAAGCCTTCTTCAAAGCATCCTGGATGTCGGCATATACCTCATCCATGCTCTGATCTCCGTTGATTTCATAGTAGCGGCCGCTGACCTTGTAGTAGTCGATCAGTGGTTTTGTGGACTTGTCATAGACATTGAGTCTTTCTCCCACTGTCTTCTCATTGTCATCAGCACGCTGATACAGTTCGCCGCCGCAGTTGTCGCATACGCCTTCGACCTTTGGCTGACGGAAAAGTTTATGGAAGGAAGCACCGCATTTTCTGCACACCAGTCTGCCGCTGACTCTCTTCACCAGGTCATCTCTATTAGCTTTGATGCCGATGACGGCGGTGAGCTGGATTCCGAGTTCATGGAGAATGGCATCGAGTGCAGATGCCTGTGCCGTGGTACGCGGGAAGCCGTCAAGAATCCAGCCCTTCTGGCAGTCTTCCTGAACGAGTCTTTCCTTGACGATACCAACAGTTACGCTGTCCGGTACAAGGTCGCCCTTGTCCATGTAGCTTTTTGCTTCCTTACCAAGAGCAGTTCCTGATTTCACGGCTGCACGGAACATGTCGCCGGTGGAAATCTGGGGGATGCCGTAATCGCGAATGAGTCTTTCTGCCTGAGTGCCTTTGCCTGCACCTGGAGGTCCCATCAATAAGATATACATATCCCTTACTCCTTTAGGAAAAAGGCTTTATTTGATAAAGCCCTGATAGTTTCTTGTGACCATATAGGACTGTGCCTGTCTCATGGTATCGAGGGCTACGCCGACGATAATGAGAAGGGATGTACCGCCGAAGTACACGCCCTGGATGCCCGTGATGTTTCCGATGAAATTCGGAAGGATCGCCACAAAGGCAAGGAATACAGCCCCGGTCAGGGTGATTCTGGACAATACCTTGTCTACATACATCATGGTCGGCTGGCCAGGACGAATACCCGGAATAAAGCCGCCATACTTCTTCATGTTATCAGCGAGATCTTTGATGTTGACAGAGATCGCAGTATAGAAATACGTGAAGATAAAAATGAGGAAGCCGTAGCAAATGGTATTTGGCCAGGTGCCCCATCCAAAGAAATTGCCGACAGCCTGTACCCAGCCGATATGAACGAACTGTGCAAGGGTGACGGGAAGCATGAGAATGGAGGAAGCGAAGATGATCGGAATGACACCGGCCTGATTCACCTTGAGCGGCAGGTAGGTGGAGTGTCCGCCATACATTCTGCGTCCAATGACACGCTTTGCATACTGGATAGGAATTCTGCGCTGCCCTTCATTGACTTCGATGACCATCAGGATCATGACGAGAGCAATGACAAGGAACAGAAGCAGCTGGAACGGAGAAATGGTACCGACCTTCAAGTAATCGATCACCGTGGTAATAGCCTGCGGGAAGCGGGCTACGATACCACAGAAGATGATGAGGGAAATACCATTACCGATCCCGTGTTCCGTAATTTTTTCGCCGATCCACATGAGGAGGCAGGTGCCAGCGGTGAGGACGACGACAACGAATACAAAATACAGCCAGCTGTTATCGACAAGAGCATTGTTGATGCGCAGGGCATAGGTCATGCCGAATGCCTGTACAGCTGCGAGGAAGATCGTGAAGTATCTTGTGACCTTCTGGATCTTCTTGAAGCCTTCCTGTCCGTCCTTTCTCCATTCTTCGAGTGTAGGAATGACGGCCGTCAGGAGCTGCATAATGATGGAAGAGTTGATGTAAGGGGTGATACTCATAGCAAAAATAGAGAATTTGCTGAGCGCACCGCCCGAGAAGAGATCCAGGAAGCCGAAAAGGTTTCCTGATGTAAACAGACTTTCAATGACAGAAGCGTCAACTCCCGGTACCGGGATATGGACTCCCAGTCGGAAGATGACGAACATCATGAAGGTGAAGAGGATGCGATCTTTGAGTTCTTTGTTGGCAAAAAGGTTTGCGATCACAGACCCCATATTAGATCACCTCTACTTTTCCACCTGCTGCTTCGATTTTCTGCTGAGCGCCTTTTGTGAAGCCCTGAGCTCTTACGGTAAGAGCTTTGGAGAGTTCACCGCTTCCCAGAACACGTACACCATCGAGAACGTTCTTCAGAATACCTGCTTCAACGAGAGCGACCGGATCAACAACAGCATTGTCTTCGAAACGGTTCAGCTGTTCAACATTAACTTCGGAGTATTCTTTAGCGAAAATATTTTTGAAGCCGCGCTTTGGAAGACGACGGTACAGAGGCATCTGGCCGCCTTCAAATCCCGGACGTACGCCGCCGCCGGTTCTAGCGTTCTGGCCTTTTGCACCGCGGGTGGACTGCTTGCCCATGCCGCTGCCGAGACCTCTGCCTACACGACGACGAACTCTTGTGGAACCTTCAGCTGGTTTCAGTTCATGAAGTTTCATTAGTGCACCTCCTTCTTATTTATTCTGCTTCTTTGCAGTCAACCAGATGACGGACAGAGTGGATCATGCCCTTGATCTGTGGGGTAAGTTCTTTTTCAACAGAGGAGTGGGTCTTTTTGAGTCCCAGAGCCTTGATGGTAGCGACATGTTCCGGTCTGGAACCGATGACGCTCTTTTTCAGTGTAACGATAACTTTCATGTGGGGCCCCCTTAGTTGTAAATTTCGTCTACGGACTTGCCACGAAGTGCTGCAACAGTTTCAACATTTTCGAGTTTAGCGAGACCGTCCATGGTAGCTCTTACCATGTTGATCGGATTGGAGGAACCCAGGGACTTGGTCAGGATGTTGCGGATACCTGCCATAGCGAGTACGCTTCTGACCGGGCCGCCTGCTTTGACGCCGGTACCTTCGGCAGCAGGTTTCATGATGACTTTGCCGGCACCATAGATGCCGAGCATCGGATGAGGAATCGTACCGTTCTTCAGAGCAACGGTGATCATATTCTTCTTGGCATCTTCGACGCCCTTACGGATAGCTTCCGGAACTTCAGCAGCTTTGCCGAGGCCTGCGCCTACTTTGCCTTTGCCATCGCCGACTACTACAACTGCAGCAAAGGAAAAACGACGGCCGCCTTTTACGACTTTAGCAACGCGGTTAATGAAAACAACGTTTTCCTGTAAGTCGGATTCCTGTTTTTCAAATCTTGGCATGTGTTTTCTCCTTTACCTTAAAATTTCAAGCCAGCTTCGCGGGCGCCATCAGCCAGAGCCTGGACTCTGCCGTGATAGATGTAACCGCCGCGATCGAATACGACGTTTTCGATGCCCTTTTCCAGAGCTCTCTTTGCTACCAGCGCACCGACTGCTTTTGCAGCTTCTGCGTTGCCGCCGTATGGGAATTCAGCTTTAATTTCTTTGTCTAAGGTATTTGCGGATACCAGCGTTACGCCAGCTTCATCATCGATGATCTGAGCGTAGATGTTAGCCAGGGAACGGAAAACATTGAGACGCGGGCAAGCGGCAGTACCGGAGATTTTTTTACGAAGACGCAGATGACGGCGAATAACCGCATTTCTGCTTGCATTTTTACGCATAGTTCTTTACCTCCTGTCTTACTTTGTTGCGCCGGTCTTACCAGCCTTACGGCGGACGTATTCACCGGAGTAACGGATACCTTTGCCTTTGTAAGGTTCAGGCTGGCGCCAAGCGCGGATTTCTGCAGCGATCTGTCCAACCTTTTCCTTATCGCAGCCAGATACCACGATAACAACAGAAGACGGGGTGGAAATGGTGATGCCTTCCGGTGGAGTTACGATAACCGGATGGGAGAAGCCGAGAGCCAGCTTCAGGTTTTTGCCCTGCATCTGTGCATTGTAGCCGACGCCCTGGATTTCGAGCTTCTTTTCAAAACCTTCCGTAACGCCTACTACCATGTTATGGATGAGGGTACGGTTGAGTCCGTGCAGGGAACGGTTTTTGATATCATCATTCGGACGGGTAACGAGGATCTCGTTGCCTTCCATCTGAATTCCGATCTCTTCATTCAGTGTACGGGTGAGTGTGCCTTTCGGACCTTTTACGGTGACTGTATGGCCGTCAATCTTGACTTCCACACCTGCCGGTACCGTAATCGGTTTTTTGCCAATTCTGGACATATTTTACCTCCAACGATTACCAGACAAACGCAAGAACTTCGCCGCCAAGACCAGCTTTACGAGCTGCTTTGTCGGTCATAACGCCCTTGGATGTGGAAATAATAGCGATACCAAGTCCGCCGAGTACCTTCGGCAGTTCATCTTTGCCTGCATATACGCGCAGACCCGGTTTGGAAATTCTCTTCAGACCTTTGATGACCTTTTCACGGTTTGCGCCGTATTTCAGAGCTACGCGCAGTTCCGGATGTCCTTCGACTTCGATCTGTTCAACGCTTTTTACAAAGCCTTCGTCTTTTAAAATAGCCAGCACAGCAGCCTTCATTTTAGAAGCAGGCATATCTACTTTATCATGATATGCATCGTTCGCATTACGAATACGGGTAAGCATATCCGCAATCGGATCGGTTGTTACCATTATTTATCCTCCTCCCGAAATCTTACCAGCTGGCTTTTTTAATACCCGGAATTTCTCCGCGGTAAGCCAAATCACGGAACTGGTTACGGCAGATTCCGAATTTACGCATGAAGCCGTGGGGACGGCCAGTCAGTTTGCAACGGTTGTGCAGGCGTGTTGGGGAAGCGTTGCGCGGGAGCTTGGAAAGAGCTTCCCAGTCGCCGGCTTCTTTCAGAGCCTGACGCTTTTCAGCGTATTTAAGAACTGCGAGTTCTCTTTTCTTCTCGCGTTCCAGCATAGACTTCTTTGCCATGTTGTCCTCCTGGTTATTTCTTGAACGGCATGCAGAACTGACGGAGAAGTTCACGTGCTTCTTCATCGGTCTTAGCCGTTGTTACTACAATGATATCCATGCCACGGATGCGGTCGATCTTTTCATAGTCGACTTCCGGGAAGATCAGCTGTTCTTTTACGCCGAATGCATAGTTTCCGCGGCCGTCGAAGCTCTGGTCGCTGATGCCACGGAAGTCACGTACGCGTGGAAGAGCGATGTTGATCAGACGATCGAGGAATTCGTACATTCTGTCACCACGAAGGGTAACTTTGCAGCCAAGCGGCATTCCTTCACGGATCTTCCATGCAGCCAGGGATTTATGGGCTTTGCAGATCATCGGCTGCTGGCCAGTGATCGCTGCGAGATCGGATGCTGCAGCGTCTACTGCTTTGCTGTTTTCAGTTGCTTCGCCTACACCGATGTTGATGACGATTTTATCCAGCTTCGGGATTTCCATGTCATTCTTGTAGCCGAATTTTTCGCGCATGGTGTTTTTAATCTGCGCTTTGTATAAGTCGTTTAATCTGGACACTTGTTATCCTCCTTCCCGCTTAGGCTTTGTCAATAATAGCGCCGCTCTTGACAGCTGCTCTGACGTAAGTTCCGTCTTTCTGCTGAACTTTCTTGACGCGGGTCGGTTTCTTTGTTTCCGGATCCAGGATCATAACTTTGGAAGCATAGAGCGGAGCTTCCTTCTCGATGATGCCGCCCTTCGGGTTTGCCTGGCTCGGTTTGGTGTGTCTTTTGATCATGTTGACGCCTTCAACGACAACACGGCCTTCCTTCGGCATAGCAGCTTTGACTTTGCCCTGCTTGCCTTTATCTTTGCCGGAAATGACTACAACGGTGTCACCGGTCTTTACATGCAGTTTCTGACTCATTCGTTTGCCTCCCTATTAGAGCACTTCCGGAGCCAGGGAAACGATCTTCATGAAATCTTTTTCACGGAGTTCTCTTGCTACCGGTCCAAAAATACGTGTTCCTACCGGGCTCTTGTCATCTTTTACGATAACGACTGCGTTTTCGTCAAAACGGATATGGGATCCGTCGCTGCGGCTTACACCGCTAACGGAACGAACTACAACAGCTTTTACTACCTGGCCCTTCTTAACAACGCCGCCGGGGGTTGCATCTTTGACCGTACAAACTACAATATCACCGATATTGCCGCTTTTACGGAAGGAACCACCCAGAACTTTGATGACCAGGACGTTCTTAGCACCGGTATTATCTGCAACGTTGAGTCTGCTTTCCTGCTGAATCATCGTGCCTATCCTCCTATATTAATCTTTGTATATCAGTTCTGACGGGCAACGATTTTTTCAACTCTCCAACGCTTGTCATGAGACAGCGGGCGGGTTTCGACGATGCGTACGGTATCACCGACACGGCATTCGTTGTTTTCGTCATGCGCTTTGAACTTTGTTGTGGTATTAATCGATTTTTTGTAGAGCTTGTGGGGAACTTTGCGTTCTACAGCAACAACTACGGTTTTATCCATCTTGTCGCTGACAACAATTCCCTGGCGCACCTTGCGCAACTTTCTTTCTTCTGCCACGTTGAGATCCTCCTTTGGATAAACCGTTATGCCTTCTTGGCAGCCTTCAATTCTTCTTCGCGCTGTACAGTCTTGATGCGGGCGATGGTCTTCTTTACTTCACGAATACGCATCGGGTTTTCAAGCTGTCCTGTAGCGAGCTGAAAACGGAGGTTAAACAGTTCTTCCTTTAAGCCGGCAACCTTTTCAGTTAATTCGGCAGTGCTCAGGTTACGAATTTCATTGACCTTCATTTTATTCACCTGCCACTTCTTGACCTTTAACTACAAATTTTGTCTTGATTGGCAGCTTGTGGCCTGCAAGGCGCATTGCTTCCTTTGCAGCTTCCATGGAGATGCCACCCATTTCGAACATCACGCGGCCCGGTTTAACTACGGCTACCCAGTATTCAACTGCGCCTTTACCGGAACCCTGACGGGTACCAATTGGTTTAGCAGAAACCGGTTTGTCTGGGAAAATCTTGATCCAGACCTTGCCGCCACGTTTGGTGTAACGGGTCATGGCAATACGGGCTGCTTCGATCTGACGGCTGGTAATCCAGGACGGTTCGGTGGCTACCAGACCAAATTCACCGTAAGTAACGGTGTTTCCACGATGTGCTTTGCCTTTCATACGGCCGCGGAACTGTTTACGATATTTTGTACGCTTTGGAATTAACATCAGGAATCACTCCTTTCAGAGTTTTTCGGTCTACGTTCTCTGCGATCGCCACGACGGCCGCCTCTTCTGCCGCCTTCATGACGGTTGTTTCTATCTTTGCTGGTGCGGACGTTTTCGTTTTCGTCTACTACCTGGCCAGGAGCGAGTTCGCCTTTGTAAATCCATACTTTAATGCCGATAGCACCGTAGGTGGTATGGGCAGTGGTGACACCGTAATCAATGTTTGCACGGAGAGTCTGCAGCGGGATGGAGCCTTCGCGGTAGCTTTCGCTTCTAGCGATTTCAGCGCCGCCCAGACGGCCGGAAACGGTAACTTTGATACCCTTGGCACCAGCGCGCATGGTTCTGCCGACGCACTGTTTTACAGCACGACGGAAGCCGATACGTCTTTCAAGCTGGGAAGCGATGTTTTCGCCGACCAGGATAGCGCTCATGTCAGTGGATTTGATTTCCAGGATGTCGATGTCGACTTCTTTGTCGGTAACAGCAGCGAGAGCTTTTTTGATATCCTCGATGCCTGTGCCGCCACGGCCGATGACCATGCCCGGTTTAGCAGTATAAATCGCAAGCTTTACACGGCCGCTTACGCGTTTAATGCCAATTTTGGAAATGCCTGCTGCGAACAGGTGCTTCTTTAAGAACTGGCGGATTTTGGCATCTTCCACAAGCAGTGCAGCATAATCTTTTTCTGCAAACCATTTGGAATCCCAGTCATCGATCACGCCTACACGCATTCCATGCGGATTAACTTTCTGACCCAAAACGTTTCCCTCCTTCGATTACTCTTTTTCAGAAACTTTTACCGTCAGTGTGCTGGTACGTTTCATAATCCCGAAAGCCTGTCCACGGGAGCGTGGATGTACGCGCTTCATAATCGGGCCTGCATCTACAAAAATTGTGGAGATGTAGAGTTTGTCAATGTTCATGTCGTTGTTGTTTTCTGCGTTGGCCATAGCGCTTCTCAGTGTCTTTTCGACAACGATGGAAGCTGCTTTATGGGTGTTGCGCAGGATAGAGATAGCTTCTCCCGCTTTCTTGCCGCGGACAAGGTTCGCTACGATGCGGACCTTACGGGGAGAAATGCGGATATTTCTTGAAATTGCCTGAACTTCCATTTTATTCCTCCCTGGTTATTTCTTCTCGGTCTTGTTATGACCCTTGAAGGTACGGGTCGGAGCGAATTCGCCAAGTTTATGACCGACCATATCTTCAGTGACATAAACCGGTACATGCTTTCTTCCGTCGTGAACAGCGATGGTGTGACCAACGAAGCTCGGCAGGATGGTAGAAGCACGGGACCAGGTTTTTACAATTTTCTTATCGTTAGCTGCGTTCAGCGCATCGATCTTCTTTACGAGAGAGAAAGCGACGAACGGGCCTTTTTTTACGGATCTGGACACTTTTACTCCTCCTTATCTTACTTGCGTCTCTTAACGATCAGTTTGTTAGACGCTTTTCTGCTGTGTCTGGTCTTCACGCCGTAAGCCGGTTTGCCCCACGGGGTAACTGGACGCTTACGTCCGACAGGAGCTTTACCTTCGCCGCCGCCATGCGGATGGTCATTCGGGTTCATGACAACGCCGCGGTTAGCCGGACGAACGCCGAGCCAGCGGTTTCTGCCTGCTTTGCCGAGGGTAATGTTTTCGTGATCTTCGTTGCCGATAGCACCGATGGTAGCACGGCAGCGAATGTGAACTTTTCTAAGTTCGCCAGACGGCAGACGGAGAAGTGCATAGTCGCCTTCCTTAGCCATCAGCTGAGCGCTTGCGCCGGCAGAACGGACCATCTGGCCGCCTTTGCCGATCTTCAGTTCTACGTTGTGAACGATGGTACCAAGAGGAATGTTGGTGAATGGGAGGCAGTTGCCGACTTTAATATCGGATTCCGGACCGCTGGTGACTACGTCGCCGACCTTCAGACCTTTCGGAGCGAGGATGTAGCGTTTTTCACCATCTGCATACTGCAGCAGTGCGATGCGGCAGGTACGGTTTGGATCGTATTCAATGGTTGCGACTTTAGCCGGAACGCCATCTTTATTTCTCTTGAAATCGATGATTCTGTACTGACGTTTATGTCCGCCGCCCTGGTGACGAACAGTGGTTTTACCGGAGCCATTACGACCGCCATGATTGTGAACAGGAGCCAGAAGGGATTTTTCTGGGGTATCTGTTGTAATTTCCTCAAAGGTGGAAACGGTCATCTGACGGCGTCCGGGAGTGTACGGTTTAAATGATTTGTATGCCATTTATATTACTCCTCCTTACGCTTCGAAGAGCTCAATTGTTTCGCCCGGTTTGAGGGTAACAATTGCTTTCTTCCAATCACTGCGACGACCCTGGGTGCGGCCCAGACGTTTCATCTTGCCTTCATAACGCATGGTGTTCACAGCCTGAACTTTAACTTTGAAGATCTGTTCTACAGCCTGGCGGATCTCCACCTTGGTAGCAGCGAGCGGTACACGGAATGTGTACTTGCGTTCTTCCATGAGAGCTGTAGTTTTTTCGGTAACGAGCGGTTTAATGAGGATGTCACGTGCGTCCATTATGCGAGTACCTCCTCAATTTTCTTAACAGCTTCCTGAGTCAGGAAAAGTTTGCCGGTGTTTACGATATCGTAGATGTTGAGTCCGTTCGGTGCGTAAGCTTTAACGCCCGGAATGTTTCTAGCGGACAGAACGGTGTTCTGGCAAAGAGCGCCGCCGTCAACGATGACAGCTTTGCCTTCTGCCTGGAAAGCAGCCAGCATTTTGACTACTTCTTTGGTCTTCGGTGCTTCGAAGTTCACTGCGTCGAGAACGACGAGTTCGTTAGCACGGAGTTTTTCAGACAGTGCAGATCTTACAGCCAGCTGACGTGCCTTTCTCGGCATATCTTTGGCATGGCTTCTCGGGGTCGGTCCGAATACGGTACCACCGCCGACCCACAGTGGGGAGCGGATGGATCCGACTCTGGCACGGCCGGTGCCCTTCTGTTTCCAAGGCTTCTTGCCGCCGCCGCGTACAAGGCCTCTGGTTTTGGTGGCATGTGTGCCGAGGCGTTCATTGGCCATCTGGCGCACCACTGCCTGATGAATAACAGCTTCGTTGTAGTCTACACCAAAGACGCTGTCATTCAGCTCTATTTCACCGGCAGCTTCGCCGGCTACATTATACAGCTTTACTTTCGGCATTGAGATGTTCCTCCCTAATCAGAACAATTTTCTGTTGTTCCAGACAATATTATTTTACAGGCTTTACGGTTTCCTGTACCATGACGAGGCTTCCCTTAGCACCTGGGATCCCGCCTTTGACAAGCATAAGATTACGGGCAGTATCAACTCTTACTACCTGAAGATGCTGTACGGTCACACGTACGCCGCCGAGCTGACCAGGCATCTTCTTGCCTTTGAATACTTTTCCGCCGCCGCCGGACATACGAGCACCGAGGGATGCTGTCTGACGATGGTTCTTGGAGCCGTGGGATTCAGGTCCACGCTGGTGGTTATGACGTTTGATCGTGCCGGCGAAACCTTTGCCGCGGCTGGTGCCAATAACGTCAATAATCTCGCCTTCTGCGAAGATATCAGCAGCCAGAGTTTGGCCTACTGTGTAAGACGGCTTTTCAGCGAGTCTATATTCACGCAGATATTTAACTGGGTCGATACCAGCTTTTTCAAACTGACCCTTTACAGGTTTTGTCAAATGTTTTTCTTTGACAGCGCCGTAGCCGAGCTGTACTGCGTTGTATCCGTCGGATTCAACAGTTTTAACAGCTGCTACCACGTTTGGCAGAACTTCAATAACGCTTACCGGAATCAGGTCGCCGTTTTCAGCGAACACCTGAGACATTCCTAATTTTGTTCCCAAAATAGCCTTAGACATCTTTGCACCTCCTTACAGTTTAATTTCAATGCTGACGCCAGCTGGGAGTTCCAGTCTCATCAGCGCATCCGCGGTCTTCTTGGACGGATCGAGGATGTCAATGAGTCTCTTGTGGATACGCATTTCGAACTGTTCACGGCTGTCTTTGTTGACATGTGGAGAACGAAGAATGGTGTACACGTTCCGTTCGGTCGGGAGCGGAATCGGACCGGAGACTCTGGAGCCTGTTCTTTTTGCAGTCTCCGCGATCTTCGCTGCGCTCTGATCAACTGCTTTGTGATCATAGCCTTTCAGACGAATTCTGATTTTTTCCTGTTTCGACATTAGATAAACCTCCTACGTTCATTTCATGAATGAACTGCTCCGTGGAAATTCCCCTGCTCAGCAGGCCACCTTCCACTTCATAGTTTGTTCTGAACACTCTTTTGCCTTGCGCCCTCGCACAAAGGTACCAGACGTTCAGCTTTTCTATAATACTATTTTTCGGCACTGAAATCAAGCATTTTATACAAAATTTATCTTTGCCGATTTTTAGTGAAATTCTTCGGTATTTACTTACTTTTCTGTAGTTTATTTTCTTTATTTTCACATGGCCACGCCGCCGTGCGTATACTCTAATTTCTAAAACTTTCATAAATTCGTAAAAGCACCATGTAGTATGCCGCCTTTCAGCCAAAAAAATGCGACGCGGACGCAAATTTCCATCCGATCTTCGATCACCATCCTCTTACGCACCGGTGTTACACCGGCCACATACCGTCTTGACGCATTCCGCAGAAACTATATGAAAGGAGGTCTTATAGGGACATGTGTTTATCTCTCAATTCAAAAGCCTTTCAGGGAAAGCCCGTCATCAGGGACTTCTCACTCACGATCAAGAGGGAATCTTCACGGCAGAAATGGGAAAACGGCTGCCACAACGATCCCCGCTCCGCTGGCGATGCCGCTCGCCTCTGTGCTCGTTACCATCTGCCTTCTTCTCTGGATGATGCAGAATGCCATCACGACCCACAAAAGCGACTCACTCGTAGGCGGGAGCAGCAAGCGGATGACGCTCACTCCTCTCTCATCAAGCTGCGTGGGTTCTGACTCACGGCAGGTCATTTCACCCTCTCTCACTACGCCGAACTTTTCAGTGAGACGGAGAATGATGCTCTCTCCGCCATCGAAAGCAGCCTCTTCCTTGTCATCGGCATCATGCTCTTTGGGAGTGACATCTATTCCCTTCTCCCACGGTACAACACCATGGCGATCCTCGTCATCACCTACGTCATCCTCTTCCTGCCCTACACCGCAGAGTACGTCACCTCCGTCTGATACCTGGCTGCCCGTCCCCAATCACCAATTTTAAGCACGCAAAAAACTCCCCCTTGCGGGAGAGTTTTTTCATTCAGCGGATGCTGAAATTATTTTGCGATCTTAGCTACAACG
>UMHS01045528.1_pt1 | contig 23565 bp, 17 predicted proteins | sample 1965611 | NCBI WGS metagenome assembly UMHS01 (sample SAMEA4836106, study PRJEB28245) | human gut metagenome | biome: gut microbiome; material: fecal sample | place: Denmark | collected 2008
CGGCGCGCATCTTTTCGTAGGCGGCGATGTCGTCCTCGTGCTGCAGCGTCAGATCGATATCGTCGTAGCCGTTCATCAGACGCCAACGCACGTAATCGTTGACCTCGAACGGCAGGGTCACGTCGCCGCAAGTGACAGTGCGGGTCTCCAGCGAGACAGTCATCTCACGACCAGGCTCTTCCTCCAGTAGCTTCCACAGGAGTTCGACGGACTCCTGCGGCATAATCGCGGCCAGCACGCCGTTCTTGGCGGTGTTGCCGTAGAAGATGTCGGCGAAGCTCGGCGCGATGACCACGCGGAAACCGTAATCGTGCAGCGCCCACACGGCGTGCTCGCGGGAGGAGCCGATGCCGAATTCGGGGCCGGCGACCAGAATCTGGCCCTTACCGGCGTATTCCGGCTTGTTGAGCACGAAGTTCGGGTCTCGGCGCCATGCGTAGAACAGGGCGTCATCGAAGCCGGACTTGGTCACGCGCTTCAAGAACACAGCGGGAATGATCTGGTCGGTATCGACGTTGGAGCGGCGCAGCGGCACGCCCACGCCGGTCAGTGTGGTGAGTTTTTCCATAACAATTTTCCTTTCGGGGATCTCTCCCCCAGTCAGTCTTCGACTGACAGCCCCTCGTCAGAGGGGGCTCACGTGTATTGACTCAGAGATCGGCGGGAGACGAGATTGTGCCGCGGATGGCGGTGGCGGCGGCTACGGCCGGCGACGCCAGATGCGTGCGCGAGCCCTTGCCTTGGCGGCCCTCGAAGTTACGGTTCGAAGTGGAAATCGAGCGCTCGTTCGGCACCAGCTTGTCCGGGTTCATGCCCAGGCACATCGAGCAGCCGGCGTTACGCCATTCGGCGCCAAAGTCCTTGAACACCTTATCGAGGCCTTCCTTCTCCGCCTGCAAACGCACGCGGGAGGAGGCCGGCACCACCAGCACGCGGTGGATGTTCTCGGCCTTGCGGTGGCCCTTCATAATCGCGGCGGCCTGGCGCAAATCGTCGATACGACCGTTGGTGCACGAACCAATGAACACGGTGTCCACGGCGATGTCCTTGATCGGCATGCCTGGCTTCAAACCCATGTATGTAATCGCACGTTCGGCGGCGGCGCGCTTGGTGGCGTCGGCGATCTTGCCCGGCTCCGGCACGGAGGCGGTGATCGGCAGACCTTGGCCGGGGTTGGTGCCCCACGTCACATATGGACCGAGCTTGGTGGCGTCAATATCCACCACCTTGTCGAATACGGCATCGTCATCGGTCTTCAGCGTCTTCCAGTACGCCACGGCCTGATCCCACAGCTCGCCTTCCGGCGCGTGCGGACGGCCCTTCAGGTACTCGAACGTGGTCTCGTCCGGCGCGATCATGCCGGCACGCGCACCGGCCTCGATGGACATGTTGCACACGGTCATGCGCTCGTCCATGGTGAGGTTGCGAATCGCCTCACCACGGTATTCGATCACGTAACCCTGGCCGCCGCCGGTGCCGATCTTGGCGATAATCGCCAGAATGATGTCCTTGGCGGTCGCGTCCGCGGGCAGCTTGCCCTCGACGTTGATGGCCATGGTCTTGAACGGCTTCAGGGACAGCGTCTGCGTGGCCATCACGTGCTCGACTTCGGAAGTACCGATACCGAACGCCAGCGCACCGAACGCGCCGTGCGTCGACGTATGCGAATCACCGCACACGATGGTCATGCCCGGCTGGGTCAGGCCCAGAATCGGGGCGAACGCGTGGACGATGCCCTGATCAGCGTCGCCCAGCGGGTGCAGGCGCACGCCGAACTCCTTGCAGTTCTTCTCCAAAGTCGTCAACTGCAACGCGCTCGTCTCGTCCGGGTTCGGGCGATCGATATCAACGGTCGGCGTGTTGTGATCCTCGGTGGCGATGAGCTGATCCACGTGACGCGGCTTGCGGCCGGCCAAGCGCAGGCCCTCAAACGCCTGCGGGCTGGTGACCTCATGCATGAGCATCAGATCGATGTACAGCAAATCAGGGGCTCCGTCGCTGCCCTTGCGCACCAGATGATCGGCCCAGACCTTCTCGGCCAGTGTCGTTCCCATAGTGATTCCTCCAAAAAATTCCGCGCGAGGTATTGTGTTCGCGCCTTGTTCGTGGTATTAGCCTATGTGCTTGCGATGGGCCCGGCCATGAGCATGCCGGATATTGAGATACGGTCAAATGATGGCCTCAATATGACTCGGACCCGACTCGAACATGACCTAGTCATGACTCGGTTCCGCTCCAGACATGTCTCTTCGGCATCCACGAACGCCCTTTCAACTTCATGGCCACCCTGTGAGACACTTCCCCGATTTGCCATTTCACTATGTGAGATGGCATAATCGCCCTTATTATGACTGATTCCCGGGAAGAACCATTGAACAACAGCTTGACCAAGTCCGAGCCGGTTGAAGACACCACCGCCAAGGACGATGGGGAAATCCATTCCGGCGTTGGCGTCCTTGATAAAACTGTAAAGATTCTTGACGCACTGGAATCCGGCCCGTCTACGCTGGGCCAGCTTGTGGCCGCCACCGGTCTCGCTCGACCGACCGCACATCGTTTGGCTATTGCACTGGAACGCCACCGTTTCGTACTGCGCGACCAGCATGGCCGATTCGTACTCGGCTCCCGTTTCGCCGAACTTGCCGCCGCAGCAGGCGAGGATCGTCTGCTGACCGCCGCCGGCCCGATCCTGCAGACCCTGCTCGATCGCACTGGCGAGTCTGCGCAGATTTACCGCCGCCAAGGCGATCAGCGCGTGTGCATCGCCGCTGTGGAACGCACCTCCGGCCTACGTGATTCCATTCCGGTGGGTGCCATGCTGTCGATGGAAGCCGGTTCCGCCGCCCAGATTCTTCTGGCTTGGGAGGATTCCGACCGTCTGCACCAGGGATTGCGCCACGCCAAGTTCACCGCCACCAAGCTGGCCGCCGTACGCAAGCGCGGCTGGTCCGAGTCCGTGAACGAACGCGAAGAGGGCGTGTGCTCGATTTCCGCCCCGATCCGCAACGCCTCCGGCCAGGTCATCGCCGCCATCTCGATTTCCGGCCCGACCGGCCGCATGGGTGCCGCCCCCGGACGCCGCTATGCGCCGCTGGTGATGGCCGCCGGCAAGTACCTCACCGAGGCACTGGTCAAAGCCGTTCGCTGAAACATACCAGTCAATCCAACCGATAGCCCAACCGGCAGAAATCCCGCGTCACAACGAAAGAGACGCGGGATTTCTGCCACTAATCGTCCAACACAGCGGAAGGCCACCGAAACCTCGAATACTTCGCGCCGCTTTCCGCCTCTATCAGGAACAGTTACCTGAATAAACCGGACAGTTGACTCCATAGCGACGGCTTGCGCAGCAAATCATCGCCCTCACCCTCGCCAGGCGTGGTCTGGTTCACCGCATAGGTGTAGGCGCGTTTGGAACTGGGCTTGCCCACCAGTTCGCCAAACTCCAGCAATTGCGTACGCGGCTCGTAAGGGTGACGGATATCAAATTCGATCAATCGCGTGGCACGTTTGGCCGGAGCCGGTCCGTACGTATTGAATCCGCAGGTTGGCGTAGCGATAAGCAACAGACCCTCATGTTCGCCGACGAAACCGTTGCGATGATCATGACCAGCTACGACGCCGAAATACCCCTCGCGCAGCAATTCGAATTCGCCTGACGTATCAGGGCAGGATATGCCTTCTCCCAAATATCCGCCGGGCTGGGTTTGCAATTCGTCCAGCACGTAGTAGGTATCGGCGTGCGAACGATAGCCCTGCATGGCAAACGCCGCGTTGGCCGCCACCGGCTTCAGCACGTTGTAATACTCGGGCATCGGCATGTGCTGGAACACCATTGATTTCGCACCGATACGGTCGGGCACGGCGTTCAGGAAGGCGAGCGCTGCGGGCGATGGTGCGCCGAAGCCGCCGCCATGCACGTAATCGCCGGAGTCAAGAATGACCAGACCCAGCACATTGCGCGTATGGTCAACGTCCATAACCGGCAGCGCGAAGGTGCCTGGTTCACCGGAACCCACTGCGGATGCGGGGGAAGACACAGCAGAAGGCACAACAGCATCGGCACCAGCATCGTCAACGACGCCCAACGTATCAGCCTTCGCGGTAATCCCCGCACCGGAGCCAGTGGCACCAGACGGCGTCTGCACAGCGCCACCCGCTCCACAGGTATATGCAATCTGGTTCGGCAAGGTCTCACTCGGCGGATTGACACAACCGGGGAACTCACGATAGATACCGTCCAGTTCCGCATTGCTTAGCCCGCATTGGAAATCATGGTTGCCATACGTCACAGCCCACGGAATGCCGCGCGCCGCCAACGGCTCAGTGAACTGGCCAATGGCCTTGCGCACCAGCGCTCGGGTATGGTTCAGCGCGGATTCGGCAATAGGTTCGTCACACCAGCGACGTTTACGGAATGAATCGGCGAACGCCGGATCGTAGCCGGCGATCTGGTTGCCGGAGAAAATCACCAGATCAGGCCGTGTGGCATCAAGGCTGGCCTCAATCAGGGCGATGGTGTCTTTGGAGACTTTCGGCCCATCCTGAATGTCGGCAATCTGCAGCACGCGGAACTTGCCGGAATAGTGGAATTGCAGTCGTCCGAGACGCGCAGAGATAGAGACCGGACGGCCGTCTTCGGCATCGGCCGGCTTGATACGGGGTTTCGACGACATCCCCTCTGGCGTACGCTGTGTTTCCGTCATGCCCTCCACTGTACACACAAACGAAAAGGCCCGCCGGAGCGGGCCTTTTCTACAAGTTCAACTACTGGAGCAGAATCTCTGCACAACATCATCGTTGTAACGGTAAGTCTTTCCAATGCCCGTCCAACGTAACAGTCCTCGTGACCATACACTATTTGTGGGCTCTGCTCTGTTCAGTTGTTCTTGTACCTCATAATCTATTCATCACTCCCGTTTCTCGCAACCTGCAGAGAGTCGTTGTGCGTTTTTTATCACAACTGTTCAATCGCACTTTCTGGCTATCGGAAAACGAGCTGAACCGTTCACATCGAACCCGTCTGATGTTCGGTTTCGTTCGTTTCACCGCCGCTCACGGCGTGTCGCGAGCACGCTAGCACACTCAAAACCAACCAACACCGAACTAACATGAACACCCGTTGAATTCTGGCGCGTTCAGCCGTTTTCCGGCCACGCCAGAGCTTACGATATAAGCTATGGCACAGATATTTGACGCACCCTCGAAGGCAATTCTGCGCAGCCAAATCGCAGAGCATATTGCCGAAAACGACAACAACGACCGCCGCGTCGATCAGGAAGGCGAGGCACCGCTGCCCAAGGACCGTTTCTTCGACCGCGAGCTCAGCTGGCTCAAGTTCAACCAGCGCGTGCTCGAATGCGCGGAGAACGAAGACATGCCCCTGCTCGAGCGCGCCAACTTCGCCGCGATCTTCGCCTCGAACCTTGACGAGTTCTTCATGGTCCGCGTCGCCGGCCTGAAGCGCCGTATCGACTCGGGCATCGCCGTGCCGTCTGCCGCCGGCCTGAGCCCGCGTCAGCAGCTGCGCGCGATCAGCGAGACCGCACACCGTCTGCAAGACGAGCACGCACATTACGCGATCGACACCATTCTGCCGGAATTGGAGAAGGAGCGCATCGTCCTGCTGACGTGGGACAAGCTCACCTCCTCCGAGCAGGAGCGTCTCTCGCGCTACTACCGCCAGCAGGTGTTCCCGGTCCTGACGCCGCTCGCCGTGGATCCGGCCCACCCGTTCCCCTACATTTCCGGCGGTTCCATCAACCTGGCCGTGATTGTGGAGAACCCGGCCTCCGGCAAGTCGCACTTCGCCCGTGTCAAGATCCCGGGCAACCTGCCGCGCCTGGTGCCGGTGGACGACATGACCGACGAGGAGTCCAAGGACGAGCGTTACGGCTTCATCGCCATGGAAAAGCTCATCGCCGCGCATCTGGAATCCCTGTTCCCGGGCATGATCATCAAGGAAGCCCGCTCCTTCCGCGTGACTCGTAACGAGGACATCGACGTGGAAGAGGATGACGCCGAGAACCTGCTCAACGCCATGGAGAAGGAGCTGCTGCGCCGCCGCTTCGGACCGCCGATCCGTCTGGAGATCACGGACACCACTAGCCCGTTCCTCTCCCAGCTGCTCGCCGACCAGCTCGGCGTGAGCCAGGACGAGGTATACCGTCTGCCCAGCCCGCTGGACCTGACCGTGCTCTTTGAGCTCGGCAGCGTGGACCGCCCGGACCTGAAGAACCGTCCGTTCGTGCCGACCACGAACCGTCAGATCGCCGAGGTCGAGTCCTCCCGTGCGCAGGACATTTTCGCCGCCATCCGCGAGCGCGACATCCTGCTGCATCACCCCTATGACTCCTTCTCCACTTCCGTGCAGGCCTTCCTTGCGCAGGCCGCCGCGGACCCGAAGGTGCTGGCCATCAAGCAGACCCTGTACCGCACCAGCTCCAACTCGCCGATCATCGACGCCCTGATCGACGCCGCTCATGCCGGCAAGCAGGTGCTGGCTTTGGTGGAAATCAAGGCTCGTTTCGACGAGGACGCCAACATCGCGTGGGCCCGCAAGCTCGAACGCGCCGGCGTGCACGTGGTGTACGGCATCGTGGGCTTGAAGACCCACTGCAAGCTCATCGAGGTCGTGCGTCAGGAAGCGGACGGTCTACGCCGCTACTGCCACGTAGGCACCGGTAACTACAACCCGAAGACCGCGCGACTGTACACCGATCTGGGTCTGCTGACCTGCGACCCGGTGGTCGGCCAGGATCTGACTCGTCTGTTCAACCAGCTCTCCGGTTACGCGCCAAAGTCCAGCTTCCACCGTCTGCTGGTGGCCCCGCGCACCGTGCGCACCGGTCTAATCCAGCGCATCCGCCGCGAGGAGGACGCCGCCCGCGCTGGCAAGGAGGCCTGGATCAAGATCAAGGTCAACTCCATCGTGGACGAGAAGACCATCGACGCCTTGTACCGTGCCTCTCAGGCCGGCGTGAAGATCGACATCGTCGAACGCGGCATCTGCGCTCTGAAGCCCGGCGTTCCCGGCCTGTCCGAGAACATCCGCGTGCGTTCGATTCTCGGCCGCTTCCTGGAGCACTCCCGCATCTACGCCTTCTGCAACGCGGACGGCCCGCAGATCGGCGAGGGTCCGGCTTCCGGCCCGGAGGTCTACATCGGTTCGGCTGACCTCATGCACCGTAACCTTGACCGCCGTGTGGAGGCTCTGGTGCGTGTCACCGCCCCGGAGCAGGTCGACGGGCTCATCAAGTACGTGGACCTGCAGATGGCCGACTCCACCATGAGCTGGCACATGCAGCCCGACGGCACGTATGTGCTGCACACCAAGGACGACGAGGGCCGCCCGCTGGTCGACAGTCAGGAATATCTGATTCGCAAGCACCAGCGCCGCCCCAATTCGCACAACTGATTTCATTCGATGCTCCCTGTCAGCACGAGCTGACTGAGGGTGGTTACGATGCCCGGCTCCTCTTTCGGGAGGATGCCGGGCATCGTTGTTCAGCGCGCAAAAACTACGTAGCAGCGGTCCAACGCGACCTATAATACAAGAGATGGGTACGAACAGTATGAGACGAATCGTGGAAGCCGCCGGCGGTATTCTGTACCGGTGGAAGGATGATGCCGAGCCGACGCAGGCATCGTCTCCATCAGCGAAATCCAATATTGCCACCGATGGCACCATCATCGCGAATACCGCGGATTCTGACGGCAAGGCCACGGCAGCACACGGCGCATCGGACGCGGCTCCCACCCCGGACCCGGCGCAGGCCGACAGCCCGGCCGCGGCGGACAACGTACTCAACCGCATCGAACTGTGCGTCGTGCATCGCCCGAAATACGACGACTGGAGCTGGCCGAAAGGCAAGGTCGACCCGAACGAATCGCACCGGCATGCCGCCGTACGCGAGATCGGCGAGGAATCGGGCCTGTCCGTGGAACTTGGCCCCTATCTGGGCGACATCGAGTACCCGCTGTCCGAAGAAGGCAGCAAACAGCGCCATACCAAGGATCGGTCGGCGGATACCAAGCATATCCAGTTCTGGATGGCCACGCCGATCAGCGCCATCGACAACCTGCGGCGTACCCATGCGTTTGGCCCGGTGCATCGGGCGGACATCGGCGAAATCGACGAAGTTTTGTGGCTGACGCCGGCCGAGGCCCGCAAGAAGCTCAGCCATTCCACCGATAAGGACATCCTCGCGCTATTCGTTGATCGGGTCGAAGAAGGTGCACTGGACGCGGTGCCGGTGATTATCGTGCGCCACGGCAAAGCGGAAGCGCGCAAGCTGTGGAAGGGTTCGGACGCGAACCGTCCGATCACGCCGCGCGGCGCGGCTGCGGCATACGCGCTGAACCGCGAGCTGGCGTGTTTCAATCCGACCCGACTGGCCACGTCGCCTTGGGTGCGCTGCCAGGAGACGTTGGAGATGTTCGCGTGGCAGACCGGACGAGACATGGTTCATCTCGATCCGCTCACCGAAGATGCATACGCCGCTGCGCCGGACACCGCATGGGAGTGTCTACTCAGCGAAATCGAGTTCGCACTTGAGCGCCGTCAGCCCATAGCGATATGCATGCACCGGCCGGTGATTGGTGGTATGTTCGGACACCTGCGCAGCATGTGCGTTGCGCCGTCTCTGAGCAAACGCCTGATCGCCAAGACACCGTTCATGCCGACCGGCACGGCGGTGGCGCTGTTCGTCACTCCGACGCCTCATGGTCCCAAAATCATCGATATTCAGAAGGTTCAACCGCTTGTCTACTAGACCCGCATTTCCTGATTCATCCAACTCCTCGGCCGCTGCCGCTGCAGCTCATGCCGCGCACAATGGTGCCGCCGGCAGTCTGGGCCCGGGCTTCGGCTCGTTGCGTGCGGCCGGAGCGGCATTCGGACCTGCTCGCATGGGTTCTTCACGCCCCTCGCGCCCGGCTCAGCTCGACCCGGCTGTGGCCGATGGATTGGCCGGTGGCATGGACCCGCAGGCGTTGAGCGAGATGAGTCATCTGTCTGCTGCCGCATTGCTGGATCGTGTGCGCCATAGCGAAGACCCGGCGGTTGTTGAGCGGGTGCTCACGTTGGTGGAGACGGTCGGCGTGGATGAAATCGCCGAACTATGGAGCGATACCGAGCCGGATTCGCTGCCTGGTGTGCTGTGGCGACTGTATATGTTGCGTACGTGGATGCGATCGAATCGCGACTCGATCGCGCATCTGTGGCGCTTGGGTGAGCCGGTGGCCACTACCGCCTCCGCCATCGCCGGCGTGGATCAGGCTCCCAGTGAAGATGACATCGTGCGATTGGCCGATTCGATTCTCTCCGGTGCTTTTGTGGGCGATTTTGCCGTGGCGCTTGAGCGTGCGGCGGCGTTTACCGATGTGGTGGCGTTGGGCTTGCGCGTGGAGGCGCGGGCCGAGGCCAACGGCGGCTTCTCCTCGGATGCCGATGAGAAGGCCGTGCGCACCAAAGCCGCCCGCCTTATGCACACCGCCGGCAGCCTCATGGCCACCGCCAAGGATTTCCAACACGGTGCCAACCTCTGGCGTCGCGGACGGTTGGAGTAACCCCGCTCCAGGCTCCCTCTGATGAGGGAGCTGTCACGGGCGATGCCCATGACTGAGGGAGAAACCCACCGACCGCACCCCAACAATCAGCTACCGGCCAACGCCACCCCTTCCCCGGCGCGGCGAGACCCATCGCAAGCTATACTAAGTATCCGCGTCGGACCGTGCTTAAGCCCCGGGCTCCATTTTTTGCCGCCGCGAGCGGCCCTTGCGCCGACAGGCGCTTTCGCGGTTCGGCGCTTCTTTTCTTTTACCAGATTCACGCCCCGAGCGTTGCGATGGGCACGACCAGTATGCCGTCATTGCGGCGATAGGCCTTCCCACCTCGGCCGGTAAGGAACATCATGAATTCGGGGTCTCGGACCTGAGCCATGGGATTGCCGCAGATTTTGTTGCGGAAGGATTTGAGCTTATCCGCATTGTCATCGTTCACCTTAAGGTCACTGAGTTTTATTTCGATGGCACCCCACCTGCCGTCAGACAACTCGATAATGACATCAACTTCAAGCCCCTTGTCATCGCGGTAATACGCAATGCGATTCCCGGCACCCGGCATAGCCGACAGATATACATTCAAATCACGAATGCACAGCGTTTCAAACAGATCGCCGAGCGTCTGTGTATCGCGCATCAGAGTATTCGGCGCGGCACCTAAAACCGCAGCAGGCAACGAAGGATCCACGAAATATCGCTTGGGCTTGGTTCGCACACGACTCTTTGCGCGGAGTGGCGGTTCCCAACCCTCCAAATCCGTCAGAAGGTACAAGTCCTTGAACATTTCCAAATAGCTCTTCACCGTCTGCGTATCCGGCTCACGCCGCTCATCGCCATATGCCATATCCGCAGCCAGCGTCGCATATTTTGGTGCCTGCGAGATGTTCACGGCAAGAGCTCGCATCAAAGCTCGTGCAGTTTCAGGATTCTTCTTCATCTTCGGCACGCTGATATCCAGCACACTTGCGATATATTCGCCCGGGATTTCCAAGGCGAATTCATCGTCTAGCTCAAGATTCGCGGGCCATCCGCCACGGCAACACCATCTGGCGATGTCTTCGATACTCGTATTGCATTCGGCAGGCTCGAATTTCCCCTCGAACAAATCGGATAGGCTGACCGCGCCCGTGGATTCTCCGGATTCAGCCAAGCTCATGGGCCACATGCGCAGACGAGCAATGCGACCAGTGCCGCTGTGATGAATGGCGTCACGATCCTTTGGAATAGCCGAACCTGTAAGAATCAGCTGCCCCTTGCGGTTCGCATTGTCATCTATATGGCGACGAGCGGCATCCCAAATTTGCGGTACATCTTGCCATTCGTCCACCAGATGGGGCTCCTCCCCCATCAGCACCAATGCAGGATCGGTTTGGGCGGCCGCGAAAACTGCCACATCATCCAGACGATCAACGCTTCGAGACCGGGAGAGCGCGGTCCATGTCTTGCCGCACCATTTCGGCCCAACGATTTCCACTGCACCGAACGCCTTGAGCAGTTTACTTAATCTGCTATCTACCACGCGTGAACGATAATCAGGCCTGGTCAAGGTACCATCGCGACCACTCAAATCGTTCATATTGCAGCCTTTCCCAGTTCTATCGTTCTAACAATATAAATTTTACACCAGTTTCATTCCCGATTTTACACCTATCTCATTCCCGGTTTTACACCAGTTTCATTCCCTGTTTTACACCGTGTTGTTTTTTACGCTTTACCCTCTCAGAGGTATCAGAGGCAGATCTCGGCACGGACAGGGCATTGTCCTGCTGCAACTGGCCTATCGCAGCAAAAAGTCGAATCACCCACAAATCCAATCCGATAAGCAAGCCGCGCCATTACCAATTCGGCAGGTCGGCAAACTTGGACTAGGCTGGGAATCATGGAACTCCATGTTTTGAATCATCCGCTGGTCGAGCACAAGCTCACCGTGCTGCGCGACAAGAACACCCCCTCCTCCACCTTCCGCGAGCTCGTCTCCGAACTCGTGATGCTTGAGGCCTACGAGGCCACCCGCAACCTGTCCGTGGTGGCCGCGCCGATCGAGACGCCGGTCGCCCCGATGACCGGCAAGAAGCTCGCCTCCCCGCGCCCGATCATCGTGCCGGTGCTGCGCGCTGGCTTGGGCATGCTCGACGGCATGACCCGCCTGATTCCGACTGCTGAAGTCGGCTTCCTGGGCATGAAGCGCGACGAGGAGCACCCCACCCAGCAGGTGACGTACGCGAACCGTCTGCCCGAGGACCTGTCCGGCCGCCAGTGCTTCCTCATCGACCCGATGCTCGCCACCGGCGGAACGCTGGTCGCCGCCACGCACTACCTGGCCGAGCGCGGCGCCAAGGACGTGACCGCGATCAACATCATCGCGGCCCCCGAAGGCATCAAGTACGTCGAGGAGCACATCGACCCGTCCATCGACTTCAAGGTCGTGGTGTGCGCGGTCGACGAACGTCTTAACGACAAGTGCTACATCGTGCCGGGACTCGGCGACGCCGGTGACCGTCTCTATGGCGTAATTGACTGATTTCCCTGGCTCCCCTCCCCGAGGGGAGCCAACATAACGGAACATCTATGCAAATCGACATTATTGCGCCGGGGCGCGTGAAGGAGCGTTACCTTCGCGACGCCATTGACGAGTATTCCAAGCGACTTTCGCGCTACTGCAAGCTCAACATCATTGAAGTGGCAGATGAGAAAACGCCTGACCATGCCTCCGAAGGCGTTGACCGACAGATCAAGGCCAGAGAAGGCGAACGCATCGCCAAGCATCTGAAGGACGGCGCGTTTGTTATTGCCCTTGCCATCAATGGCAAGCAGCTGTCCAGTGAAGAATTGGCCGCCAAAATCAACGACCTTGGATTGCGTGGCACCAGCCATATTCAGCTGGTCATCGGCGGTTCAATCGGCCTTGACGACGCGATTCTGCGTCGTGCTGATTTTCTGCTGAGTTTCTCGAAGATGACGTTCCCGCATCAGCTTATGCGCGTGATTCTGCTGGAGCAGATCTATCGCGCTTATAAAATCAACGCTGGCGAGCCGTATCACAAGTAAAACGCCATACCTCATGGGGCGGGAAATCCCCCATGGGGCGGTAATTGCCCCATGAGGCGGCAAAATCCTCATGGGGCGGTATGCCAAAATGGCTTAATTCCGCGGTTTCACATATTCTTCAAACCGCCCCATGGGCAAGTTACCGCCCGATGAGCCTGTAACCACCCCATGGGCGCATCAATAACGCCCTCAACCTCACACTGCGTCGGGGACGAACGCTTCGAAGATGTGGCGGTCGAAGTAGGGGGCGCACTGGGCGAGTTCATCGCTGCTGCGTACGGTCCATGAAACCGGCATCGCACCCATCGAACGAGCGAGCTTGACTTGCGGCGAAGCGCCACCAGTCCAGTCATAAGCCACGAAATCAGGACGAGACAGCCAGTCGAACGCCAGTAAGCCGGCGGCCCATTCAGCCGCACCATTCTTGCTCAGCTTCGCCGGCCAGCTCAGCTGACCGCGGCACACCTCAGGGTGATGCTCCTTGTACCAATTCACCGCGCCCGGGTGGAAGGATTCGATCACGTACGGGCCGTCATACGCCTCAAGCAAGGCGTGGCCCTTTTCCATGAGCTCTTCGCTACGCTCATCCCAAGCCCTGTTGTTGCTGAACTTGTATTCCACAATCAGCGGAGCCCGGCCGGCCACCACGTCCAGCACATCGGAGAACAGCGGCACATGCTGGTAGTACCCCTTCGGCGCGGCGGACGGCGTGACCACCAGCGGCGGGGTCGCGTCGGCACCCGGCAACGGTTCGGCCTTCAAATCGCCTGACTCGCCGTTCGGGAAGAGCGGAATACGGGCGAGTTCGTCGTAAGTCAGGTCTTCGATGCGGCGCGGATCGCCGGCCACGCGCAACAAATCGGCGTCATGGACCACGACCACTTGGCCGTCGAGCGTAAGCTGCACGTCGAGTTCGATGCCATAGCCAGCCTCGCAGGCGGCGGCGAACGCGGCCAGCGAGTTTTCGGGAGCAATCGGACCGGTCATATCCGCACTGCCGTAGCCGGCCTTGACAGCCATGCGACGGGCAAGCGACACATAATCATCGTTTTCGGCGATGGATCGCTCAGTGGTATCGGCTTGGGCGCTAACCGGATTATCCCCACCATAATCAGCGATATCGGTATAGCCGACCAAACCAGAACCCGCATCATGCAAGCCACGATGGGCATACCATACCTCCGGAATGGAGGGCACGAAATTACGACGCTTGTCATTGAACGTGCGCGGGGCCACGGCCCACACGGCAGCACCGGCGGCGGCCACGCCTGCCAGCGCCACGTTTCTCCAGAGCTTCGACGACATTGGAATCCTTCCTGTTGGGCTGCCTCTAGCCTAACGCTTCTGCCAGCCATTGTGGAGTGGTTGGATCATCCGGTTTCAGCGCGCGGTCCAGGTGGTTGGCGCGCAGTGGCTCCCAGCTGAAATCTGCCAGCAGATCGGCGGGTTTGCAAGGAATTGGAGTGGGTTGCAGACGCAGCAGCCAGGCGCAGTATCCGATGATTTGCTCGGGGGTTACGTTGCGGGCGCGCAAGGCTCCCATATCCAGCGAACGTTCGCGCTTGGCTAAACGCCGGCCGGCCGCATTGTCGATAAGCGGCAGGTGCGCATACTCGGGGTGCTCGGCGAGAGGCTTTTCCGTGTTGCCGCATTCCGGCTCAAAGCCGCCAGCCAACAGACACTGGCGAATCCACATTTGCAGCGCGGTGGAGCGCAGCAGATCACGGCCGCGCACGATATCATCAACACCCATATCGAGGTCATCCACGACCACGACCAGTTGATAGCCGAACAGTCCATCGGCTCGGCGAATCACGGAATCGCCTACCTCGCGGGCCAAATCGTAGTGCTGTGGACTATAGACACGGTCGTTAAAGCATGCGACACCATCAACGATTCCGGCATCGCCCTGCTGTTCCGGCGGCACGGCTCCCGACAGCGCAGCGGAATCGTCAGGCACTGTACGTTGCTTTTCTCCCGCTGCCGATTCCGGCATGGCGATACGGATGGAATGCTGGTCGCCGCGAACCAAACGGGCACGGACCTCGTCGGGATGGTCGTGCAGCAGGCGGCGGCACGTGCCGGGGTACACCATGAAGCCGTCGCCCTCGTTGGGGGCCGAGGCGGCGCGAATGTCGGCACGCGAGCAGAAACAGGGGTACAGCACACCTTGCGAGCGCAGGCATTCGAGAGCGTATTCGTATCGTTCAGTGCGCTGGGATTGGAACATCGGTTCGCCATCCCAGTCGAGGCCGAGCCAATGCAGGTCATCCATCATGAGCTGGTCCGCACCGGCGACCACACGCGGCTTGTCCACGTCCTCGATACGCATCAGCATGCGGTCGCCACGCGAGCGGGCCGAAAGCCATGCACCCAACATGGCGTACACGTTGCCGATATGCATGCGCCCCGACGGCGTCGGCGCGAATCGTCCAGTCACTGGCCCTCCTCGTATGAAGTTCAGCACCATGGTAGCGAAAAGGCTCTCCTCCTCAGAGGAGAGCCAATATAGTGAAGCTCGCCAGCCCGAACTCCCCTCAGTCAGCTTCGCTGACAGCTTTGCTCAGAGAGGGGAGCCAGTGATTGTCACTTGTCTTCGGTGACGTTGTCCACGCTCACGTCCGGATTGTCGGAGACAATCTGGTCGCTCGCCCAAGCGGAGAGCTCCAGATGTTCGCCGCCGGTCTGGTCGACGAGCACGGTGTCACCGTCGTGGACCTTGCCGGCCAGCAGCATACGGGCCAGCTGGTCGCCCACTTCGGTCTGTACCAGGCGGCGCAGCGGACGAGCGCCATAAGCCGGGTCGTAACCGGTGTTGGCCAGCCATTCGCGAGCCGAGTCGGTGACGTCCAGCGTGATGCGGCGATCGGTCAGACGCTGGGACACGCCAGCCACCTGGATATCCACGATGCCGCCAAGCTCCTCGCGCGTAAGCGGGTGGAACATGACGATGTCGTCCAGACGGTTCAGGAACTCCGGCTTGAAGTTCATGTGGACAGCGTCCATCACGGTCTTTTTCTTGGCGTCGGCGTCCATGTCCTCGTTCACGAGGAACTGCGAGCCGAGGTTAGAGGTCATAATCAGGATCGTGTTCTTGAAGTCCACGGTCCTTCCCTGGCCATCGGTCAGGCGACCATCGTCAAGTACCTGCAGCAGCACGTCGAAGATCTCCGGGTTGGCCTTCTCGACCTCGTCGAACAGCACCACGGAATACGGGCGACGGCGCACGGCCTCGGTCAGCTGGCCGCCCTGCTCGTAGCCCACGTAGCCCGGCGCCGCGCCAATCAGGCGCGAGACCGAAGCCTTCTCCATGTATTCGGACATGTCGATGCGGACCATGGCCTTCTCGTCGTCGAACAGGAAGTCGGCGAGCGCCTTGGCCAGTTCGGTCTTGCCCACACCGGTGGGGCCGAGGAACAGGAACGATCCGGTCGGACGGTTCGGGTCGGAGATGCCGGCACGCGAACGGCGCACCGCGTCGGACACGGCGGCGATGGCTTCCTTCTGGCCGATCACACGCTTGCCGAGGTAGTCCTCCATGTGCAGCAGCTTCTCGTTTTCGCCCTGCATCAGGCGGCCGACGGGAATGCCGGTCCAGTCGGAGACGATCTCAGCCACCGAGTCGGCGTCCACACGGTCCGGGACCATCGGCTCATCGGCCGGGTTGGCCGCGCTGGCATCAGCAGATTCAGCATCCGCGCTCTCCGCGGCGGCAAGCTCCTTCTGAATGGACGGAATCTCGCCGTACAGAATCTTCGAGGCCTCCGCCAAGTTGCCTTCACGGGTATACTTATCCGCCTGCACGCGCAGGTCGTCGAGCTTGGCACGCAGGTCGCCGACCTTGTTGTGGCCAGCCTGTTCCGCATCCCAACGCGCCTTGAGACCGCTGAGCTTCTCACGGGTGTCCGCAAGTTCGGCTTGCAGCTTGCCCAGACGCTCCTTGGACGCAGGATCCTCGGCCTTCTTGAGCTGCATTTCCTCCATTTCAAGACGGGTCACCTTGCGCTGCAGCTCATCGATCTCCTCAGGCGAGGAGTCGAGCTCCATACGCAGGTGAGCGGCCGCCTCATCGACCAGATCGATGGCCTTGTCCGGCAGCTGACGGCCTGAGATGTACCGGTTCGAGAGGGTCGCGGCGGCGACCAGCGCGTCGTCGCCGATCGTTACCTTATGGTGCGCCTCGTAACGCTGCTTCAGGCCACGCAGGATGGCGATGGTGTCTTCCACGCTCGGCTCGCCCACGAACACCTGTTGGAAACGGCGTTCCAATGCCGGATCCTTTTCGATGTTCTCGCGGTACTCGTCCAGCGTGGTCGCGCCGATCAGGCGCAGCTCGCCACGGGCCAGCATGGGCTTCAACATATTGCCGGCGTCCATCGAGCCTTCGGCCGCACCCGCGCCGACGATGGTGTGGATCTCGTCGATGAAGGTGATGATCTGACCATCCGCATTCTTGATTTCGTTCAGGACGCTCTTCAGGCGCTCCTCGAACTCGCCACGGTACTTCGAACCGGCCACCATGGAGCCTAGGTCAAGGGAGATGAGCTTCTTGCCTTGCAGGGTGGTGGGCACGTCGCCCGCCACGATACGCTGGGCCAGGCCTTCCACGACGGCGGTCTTGCCGACGCCGGGCTCGCCGATCAGCACCGGGTTGTTCTTGGTACGACGGGAGAGGATCTGAATCACGCGGCGGATTTCCTGATCACGGCCGATCACCGGATCGAGCTTGCCTTCCTTGGCGGCGGCCGTCAGGTCGGTGGAGTACTTCTCCAGGGCCTTGTACGAGCCTTCCGCGTCCGGGCTGGTGACCTTCGCGCCGCCACGCACGCCGGGTACGGCCTTGCGCAGGGAGGCTGCGGCGACGCCGTTCTTCTCCAGGATTTCGGCCGACTGGTTCGGCTTGCTGGCCGCGATGCCGATAAGCAGGTGCTCGGTGGAGACGTATTCGTCGCCCATCTGCTGCATTTCCTTCTCAGCCTGGGCGATGGCGGCGGTCAGCTGGCGGCTGGCTTGCGGCTGCGAAGTGCTGGAGCCGGATGCGCTCGGCAGTGCGACCAAAGCGTTACGCACGGCGGCGCCGATGGCCTGTGAGTCTCCGCCCGCGGCCTCGATGAGGGAGCGCACCACGCCGTTTTCCTGACGCAGCAACGCATCCATGACGTGCAGGGTCTCAACCTGCGCGTTTCCTGCGGCGGACGCACTCTGAATCGCGTCGCCGACGGCCTCCTGGGCCATAGTGGTGAACTTCTGTTCCATATCGTATTCCTCCATATCATGCGGCCCGCGCGGAGCGGCTCGCGGGTTTCGAAAGCCCTGCGAGCGTTGCGACAGACCGCAGCTTGTCGTTGTCTGATATGGTCAACCGACCTGGAACCCATTCTATTCCCAAAACTTGAGTGCATATGACTCAAGTTTTGGATTTTGGTGGGGAGGGTGACTAGTAGCCCCCTCTGATGAGGAAGCTTGGGCAGCCGCTACTTCAGTGCGCCGACGGCGGATTCGGCGGCGGCGAGGACTTCGCCGGAGAGAATCGCCTCGGCCACGCCCTCAATCTGCGGGGTGGTCCAGGTATCGCGTACGTCGGGGCCGATTTCGTTGGCGTACTGGCGCACCACGCGGTATACGGCGGCGCCCGCCGCACCCGGACGGTACGGCTTGCGGAAGTCGAAGGAGCGGCAGGAGCACAGCAGTTCCACGGCCAGCACGCGCGCAAAGGCCGGAATCGACCGGCGCAGCTTGCGGGCGGCGGCCCAACCCATCGACACGTGATCTTCCTGCATGGCGGAGCTTGGAATCGAATCGACCGAGGCAGGCACGGCGTTACGCTTCATTTCGGAGACGATGCCGGCAGCGGTGTATTGGGCGATCATGAAACCGGAGTCCACGCCCGGGTCACCAGCCAGGAACGCCGGCAGGCCGCGGTTGCGCGCCACGTCAAGGAAGCGGTCGGTACGACGCTCGGAGATAGAGGCTACGTCGGCGGTCGGAATCGCCAGGAAATCGAGCACATAGGCCAGCGGCGCGCCATGGAAGTTGCCGTTGGACTCCACACGGCCGTCCAGCGTGACGCACGGGTTATCGATGGCGGAGGCGAGTTCCACGCCCGCCACGGAGGCCGCGTATTCCACGGTGTCGCGGGCGGCGCCGTGCACCTGCGGGGTGCAGCGCAGCGAGTAGGCGTCCTGCACACGCACGGTGGAGCCCGGGCGGCCGGCCTCAATCAGACCAGAGTCCTTGAGCATGCGGGCGATGTTCGCAGCGGAATCGCCTTGGCCGCGATGCGGGCGCAGCGCCTGCAAGTCGGCGGCGAATACGCGGTCGTTGCCGAGCATGCCTTCCACGCTCATCGCGGCGGCGACATCCGCGGTCTTGAGCAGCAGGCGCAGATCGGTGATGGCCATACACAACATGCCGAGCATGCCGTCGGTGCCGTTGACCAGCGCCAGTCCTTCCTTCTCTTTCAAATCGACGGGCGTGATGCCGACCGCACGCAGCGCTTCGCCGCCGCCGATCTTGAGGCCGTCAGCGTTGCGGGCCTCGCCTTCACCCATCGCCACCAAAGCACAGGCTGCGAGCGGCGCCAAATCACCGGAGCATCCGAGTGAACCGTATTCGTAGACCACCGGGGTGATGCCGGCGTTCAGCATATCGGCGTAGACCTGCGCGGTTTCCGGGCGCACACCGGTGCGTCCGGTGCACAGGGTGCTCAGGCGCAGCACCAGCAGGCCGCGCACCACCTCACGCCCCACTTCCGGTCCGGCACCGGCGGCATGCGAGCGAATCAGACTTTTCTGCAGCTGCGCACGCTGTTCCTTGGGGATGGAGGTGGAGGCGAGCGCGCCGAATCCGGTGGAGATACCGTAATGCGGCACGGTGTCGTCGGCCAAATGATCGATAACCGCGCGACTCAGCGCCATCTCATGCTTCGATTCGTCCGAAATCGCCACTTTGGCACCGCCGCGCGCTACGGCGATAACGTCCTCGATGCTCAGCGCTCCAACACCTACGGTGACCGTCTGCTCTGCCATGCTCATACCTTTCTATATATATGCCGCATTCCGCATATACGACATATGCGGCACATGCTTCGCCGGGGATCCGCGACTGCCCGCATTCGCTCACCGCACCTGCCCATCAACAGCAGGCGACGCAAACGCGACCAATCGCTCCCCGAGTAATCAAACCTTGGCCATTTCACCTCAGTCGGATGCCCGCCATAAGCCACTTCGTCCATCTTGTGTCTGAAATCTCAGACATGTAAGGTGATGGAAATATGAGCCATGCCTCGCAGCAATACGCCTTCACCGAGCCACGTACCGTCAAGCGGGCGCAGGTGAAGCCATCAGAACGGGAACATCAGACATCATCATCCGCGCCACGTGTCTCGCTGGCTCCGGCGGCCGACCGTACGCTCGACATCCTCGAGTTCATCGCGAGCAATGGTCAGACGCAAGCCGCCACGCTCGCTCGCGAACTCGGCATTCCGCGCTCCACGGTGTACCAATTGTTGGAGATTTTGGAGCGTCACGGACTGGTCACCCGCCTTGCCGAGCAGCGCGCGTACGGCATCGGACTCAAGACTTTCGAGCTGGGATCGGCCTATTCTCGCCAACATCGTGTATCGCAGGTCGCGCATCCGGTGTTGGCGCGTCTTGTTGACGAGACCGGCGAAAACGGACATCTGGCCGTGCTGCACGGCAACGAAATCATTTATGTGATTGAGGAGCGCGCCGCGCATCGCCCGCCGCTAGTGTCAGGCGTGGGCGTGCGCCTACCCAGTCACCTGACCGCCACCGGGCGGGCCATTCTGTCCGCACTCCCCCGCAATCAGGTCCGCGCGCTATATCCCAATCGTCAGGCGTTCACCGACCGCACCGGCATCGGCCCCAAATCGCCCAAGGAGCTGGAGGCAACGCTCGCCGAAACCCAACGCACCGGTTTTGCCGAGGAACACGGAGACGTGACGCCCGGCTTTGATTCATACGCCGTCGCTGTGCGCGACTACAACGACTTTCCCATCGCCGGGCTGGCTCTCACTTTCGTGAGCGGATCGCTGCGCCCCGAACAGGAGCGGTCGCTTAAGACCAAGCTGCGGCTTGCCGGCACGGAACTGTCCCGGCGTCTCGGCGCGGTCGGCAGTTTGACATGAGGATTCGCGAGATCATCGTGCTGGGCTCCTTCGCCCCGATCACGATTTTCTCAACTAAGTTCACCGATTCGCTGACCGGCAACGCCAAACTCGCCGGCTTCTCGCTGACAGTGACGGCCATCATCAGCCTGGTGGTGATGACCGCCCTGCACGCACTTCTGCCGGGAGCGTAAGGCGCGTTCTTGGTTCCCTCAGCCAGCTTCTCCGCCTGGACGGTTCCCCTCAGAGAGGGGAGCCAGAACGAGTCACGCCCGAACGATTACGTTGCGCAGATCACCGATGCCTTCGACGTGCACGATGGTCTCGTCGCCTGGGTCGAGGTGGCCGGAGGCGTTCGGGGTGCCGGTCATGATGACGTCGCCAGGCAGCAGCGTGGAGAACGACGAAATGGCGGCAATCTGCTCGGGGATGCCGTGAATCAGGTTCGCGGTGGTGCCAGACGCCATCGGCACATCCTCGCCGTTCAGCGTGAAGGAAATCTTGGCGTCCTTCCAGTCGAGGTCGTCACGCATCACGATCCACGGGCCAAGCGGACAGGAGGTATCGAAGCCCTTGGCGCGCGTCCACGTGGGGTCGATGCCCTGCAGATCGCGCAACGTCACATCATTGACGCAGGTGAAGCCGAGCACGTAATCCATCGCGTTCTCGACGGTCACGTTCTTGGCGATACGGCCCATCACCACGGCCACTTCCGGCTCGAAGTTCATGTCCTTGGAGCAGGCCGGGTACACAATCGGGTCGTCGGGGCCGATTACCGAGGTGGACGGCTTGGTGAAGATCACCATGTCTTCCGGCGCGTGGGCGATTTCGGAGTGGCCGGCCTCGTGCATGAACTGGGCGTGGGCCTCATAGTTCTTGGCCAGACCGTAAACCTTGGAGGGGATGACCGGGGAGAGCAGACGGATGCCATCGCCGTCGACCGGGTAACGAGTGCCGGTGGGCTTGACCTGGTCGCCGGCCAGCGGATGGCCGTCCAGTTCGATGAGGTAGTCCTTGCCGTCCGTTTCGTCCTTCTGCACGAAGGCGTAGCGCGGCGAATCATTCAAAGAAAAACGTGCGAGTCTCATGCCTGTAAGCCTACTCCTTGGCGGTTCCTTCCGCAGAAGCATCCGTCCAAGGAGCAAGCAGACCGGCCTTCAATCGACCAAAACGCACGTTCGCTGGGATTGCTACTTTTCGGTCCAGGTTTTGTCATACAGCGACTGGCCGCTTTGCGTGTGCATGATGACGCGCAATGATGCCTTGCCGCTGGAGGTCTTGCACATCGAGCCCAGCAGATTCGCGGTGGATTGATAGGTGCTGTCCATAGCATCCAGTGAGGAAGCGGCGGTATCGCCTAGCGAGGCATAGCTGTCGTCGAGCACGTACTCGTACACCAAGGTGTCACCGTCGACACGGTAGTTGAAGGTGATGCCGGTGTCTGCAAACGTATCCGCTTCGGATTCAATGGAGTCCTTGAATTCCAAAGAGTCGACGAAATCCTGAATCGAATCGTACAGCCCATAATCGCCGTCGGTTAGATCGTCATGGGTTTCGCCCAACGTGTCGTCCAGCGCATCGTCAAGATTATCTTGAGCTTTGCTCTTATCGCTGCTATCACCGTTGCCCGAAGAGGACTGACTATAGAAGGAATCGGTTTTCGCCTCATCTATAGCCTTGCTGGCATACGAGGCACCGCCGACGATCAGCGCGATGACCAGTATTACCTGTATCACCATGCCCGCCGCACTGATGATGATGCCGGCGATGGCCAAGCCCTTGCCCTTGCCGCCCTGTTTCTTAATCTGGTTGAGGCCCACGATGCTCAGGATCAGACCGAGGAGTGAGACAAGGAACGAGCAGATAAAACCGGCAATAGCCAGACCGTTGTACTTCTGGTTCGCTTCAGGCGGCACACTGCCGTAAGAACCAGACCATCCCGGCTGGCCGTTCGGTTGGCCGCCTTGCATATACGGGTTATAGGGCGTTTGCGGAGGCACGGCCCCGCCGCCCGGATATACCGGAGCACTGACGCTGCCGTAGACCGGAGGAACCGATCCGCCTGCCGGAGCCACCCCCGGATAGGGCGAATTGGGTGCTGCCGGTGCGGGCGCGGGCGCAGCGGCAGGAGTCACTGGTGGCAAAGCCTGCGTAGGCGGTACCGGCTGATTGGCCGGCGCAAAAGGCTGGGTGGGCTGCTCGGCAGGTGTAAACGCCTGCGTAGGCTGTTCAACAGGAGTGAACGCTTGAGTGGGCTGCTCGCCCGCTGCGATTGCTTGGGTCGGAGCATTGTTGGCGGCGGTTCCCGTTTCCGCCGTCATCGCATTTAACGGCTCAGTCGGATTGGCGTCAGCTTGCTGCCACGGCACCTGGCCGTTCGGATTGACATTCGGATCAGTCATGACATGCACTCCTTCAACTGCATCGCACCCCACTTGCGAGATGCGCCCCTCGTCTTACGCGCCACATTGTGCGTTACAGACAACTGTACTCCTCGTGGCGAGCCTTAAGCACCCCAGGAAATTTGGCTTCCAAAAAACACAAAAGCCTGAAACCGGCTATTGCCTCAGCAATATTCAGTCGGTTTCAGGCTCAATCGTTAATCCTCTGGCGAAACGACGGTCTACTTCTTCAGCAGCGGTGCGACTTGCTCCTCGTAAGCGGTCAGGGCGGTGTCGATCACGTTGTGCATGTCGTAGTACTTGTACGTGCCCAGGCGACCGCCGAACACGGTGTTCGGCTCGGCCTTGGCCTTGGCCTCGTACTGGGCGTACAGTGCCTTGTCCGCATCCGTGTTGACCGGGTAGTACGGCTCGTCGCCACGC
>UMHS01038811.1_pt1 | contig 23073 bp, 24 predicted proteins | sample 1965611 | NCBI WGS metagenome assembly UMHS01 (sample SAMEA4836106, study PRJEB28245) | human gut metagenome | biome: gut microbiome; material: fecal sample | place: Denmark | collected 2008
TCGGGGGCGCGCGCCGTAAGCCTCGGCGCAAGCGTCGAGGACGGCGCGGCGCCGCAGCGCATCGCGGCGAATCGGAGGTGATGGCATGACCTTTCTCGAGCGCGTGCAGGCAGTTGAAGCGGCGAGGGGCGATGGGCGCGCGGTTTCGACGCGCTTGTCGATCGACGATCTCAGGCGCGAAGTCGGGAGGCGGATGCCGTTCGAACAGGTGGCGTCCGTTATGGCGGAAAACCCCGAGCGTGCGCGCAACGAGCTGCGTGCCGTGTGTCGCGAAGTTCTTTCCGAACGAGCGTACAGTCTCCCTGCACACGAGCAGCAGCGCATGATCGACGAGTTTGTCGACGTCGTGTTTGGCATGGGCCCTATTGAAGAGCTTGTGGAAGACGAGACGGTGACCGAGATCATGGTCAACGGCGCGCGAAGCATCTATTACGAGCGCAACGGCAAGCTCGAGCGTAGCGACCTGTCGTTTGAGAGCGACGAGCAGGTTCGCGTGCTCATCGATCGCATCATCGGGCCGTTGGGGAGGCGCATCGACGAGTCGTCGCCCATGGTAGATGCGCGTCTGCCCCAGGGGCATCGCGTGAATGCGGTGATTCCGCCTTTGGCGCTCGACGGGCCCCATGTGACAATTCGCTCTTTTTCTCGGCGCGTGATGATGCTCGACGAGATGGTTGAGCGCGGTTCGTTCGGCGAGGACGTGAAGGCGCTGTTCGAGCTGCTCGTCAAACTTCGCAAAAACGTGGTGGTGTCGGGTGGTACGGGAAGCGGCAAAACAACGCTCTTGAACGCGCTGTCGTGCCTTATCGGGCGCGATGAGCGCGTGATAACAATTGAGGATTCGGCAGAGCTGAAGTTTTCGGATCATCCTCATATCGTTCGGTTGGAGGCGCGCCCGCGCAATGCCGAGGGAGAGGGCGAAGTGACGATCAGGTCGCTCGTGATAAACGCGCTGCGCATGCGCCCCGATCGCATCATCGTCGGCGAGTGCCGTGGTGGCGAGGCGCTTGACATGCTCCAGTCGATGAACACGGGACACGACGGATCGCTTACGACGCTGCACGCGAATTCGCCGCAAGACGTCGTTGATCGTATGACCACGATGGTGCGCTACGCCGTCGACCTTCCGATCGATGCGATTGAGGCGCAGATCGGAAATGCATTCGACGTCATCGTGCAGGTGTCGCGCGCACCAGGCGGGATGCGCATCGTCTCGGGGATTGCGGAGGTTTTCTTCGAGCGTGCGACTCGCCGCTGTTCGGTGGAGTGTCTGTACGAGCGCGACCCGTTCGGGTTGTGTGACCGGTGGGTGAAGACGCCGAGCTGCATCGAGGAGGCAATGCAGCGTGGACTTATGACACGGGAGGAGGCGGATCGATGGAGGCAACGATGCTCTGGGGCGTAGCGGCTGCGCTCGCGGGACTCGCGTCAGGCGTTGCGATTGGACGTGCGGTTGGGAGTTTCATCCGTCGCCGACGCGTTGCGGCTTCGATTGCGGAATCGGGCCAGGGCAATGCGCTGGCGCCCTTTCGCAGGGGTCTGGCGCCCGTCGTCCCCCTCGCGCGTCTCCTCATGCGGCTGGACGCTGTCGGAAAGGTCGCGCGAGATCTGTCGACGTTGACGGGCGGAGGCGCATCGCGCGAGGCGAGCGTCGCCGCTCTGTCGTGGGTTGCGTGTGCCGTATTGGCGGCAGGTGCGGCCTCGAGTGCGATGTCGTCTTCGGCGGTATGCGGTATCGCCGTGGGATGTTGCGTCGCTTTCGCTGTTTTTGCCGCTGTGCGCAGCTGGCAGGAAAAGCGTGTCGTCGCTATGCGCGAGGCGGTTCCCGATGTGCTCCGCGCGATGGAATCGTGCTTTCGTGCGGGGCTTTCGCTTTCGCAGACGCTCGGTCAGGTGTCGCGAGAAGCTGCTGGCCCTTTGGGGTCGTTGTTCGGTGTCGCGGCGCGTCATCTCGAAATGGGCGGAACGCCCGGGGAGGCGCTCGCCGTCCTGCGCGGCAACCGACGCGTACCCGAGCTTTCCTTTGTCGCTGTGGCGCTTGACGTGCAGCACCAATGCGGCGGAAGCATCGCGCCCGTTCTCGCGTCTGCGCGCGAGGCGGTGGAAAGCGATCTGGAACTCATGCGCTCGTTGCGCGTTCAGACGGCGCAGGCGAAGCTGTCTGCGCAGATCGTCACGATCATGCCGTTTGTTCTGATTGCACTGTTCTCCTTGATCAGCAGCGACTTTCTGTCGCCGTTCTTCGGCAGTGCTGCCGGCGTAGCCTTGCTGGCTCTTGCGCTGGGCATGCAGGCGGCTGGCGTGCTCACGGTACGTCATATGCTGCGCGCGGGGTCTGAGGCGTGATGGGCCATGTACGAGATGGGATTGGCATGTGCCGGCATGGTGTGTGCGGGCGGCGCGGGTCTGGGTTTGTGGAGCGCGTATGAGCAGGCGGCACGGCGCGCACGGCTGAGAAGAGTGGTGCGGGCCCTGGGGACGTCGATGGCGTCTCGGGCGCTTACGTCGGATGAGGGGGCCTTTGCGCGGTTCGTTTTGGATCGTGCGGGGATGATCAGTCGATCGCGGAGGATGGGTCGAGGTCCGGTGCTGGCTCGCGGTGTGCTCGCCCGTTCGCGCTGGTTCGACCGAAGCAGCACGTTCGCCGGGCTTCGGGGCGAGGTGTCGACGGAGGGCTTCTGCGAAGCGCGCATGCGCTTTGCGCTGGCTGGATGTGTGGGCGGCATCGTGTGCGGGGCGCTCGTGTCGGATGCGCTTGCTATGCTGCTCGGGCTTGCGGGGCTCGCTGCGGGCTGGCGATGCGCCTCGTCGGCTGTTCATCGACGGATGGCGTATCGCGCATGCGAGATGGAGCGTCATCTGCCTGAAATGCTCGATGTTGTGGCGCTCGGTATGCGCAGCGGGCTTTCGTTCGATCGCAGCCTCGCTCTTTACGCGGAACATTTCGATTCGCTGTTGTCCCGCGCTTTTGAAAACGCTCGGCAGCAGTGGCTGTGCGGATTGCTGAGCAGGGACGAAGCTCTGCGCAGTATCGCCTGCTCATATGATTCGTCGCTGCTGGGCCGCGTGGTTGAAACGATGGTCCGATCGCTTCGCTTCGGATCTTCCATGGTCGAGTCTCTCGAATCTGCGGCGCGGGAATCGCGCATGGCGTATCGCGCGCGCAGGCAGGAGCAAGTTGCCAAGGCGCCGGTAAAGATGATGGTGCCCACGGGGACGCTCATTCTGCCCGCGATGCTGATTATGGTGCTCGGCCCCGTGCTGCTCGAAATGGCAGGTGGATTCTGATGAGAAAGGAGTTCGGCAATGAGAAAGACGCGGAAGTCGTGGAGGGAGCAGGTGCGCGATCGTTCGCTTGCTCTGTGGTGCTCCCTCAGAACGAAGCTCGCATGCGAGCGGGGGCAGGGGACGACGGAGTACGCGATTCTGGTGGGAGTGCTCGTCGTCATCGCGATCATCGCCATCACGGTGTTTCGTCCGAAACTTCAAGAGCTCTGGAACGCCATTGCCGAAGGCATCAACAGCTTGTAGCGGGAGATGCGGGCCAGGCGACGGTCGAGTACGTCCTGCTGCTGGCGGCGTTTTTGTGCGTGGTGGTTGCGCTTGGGATGCTGGCTCAGCGCCTCGATGCGGGCATGTTCGTCGATCATGCGCTTTCGTCGGCATCCCACCATGTTCAGATGTCCGCGGGATGGCTCGCTGACGTGTTCAGCTTCTGATCGGAGGGCTTATGGCTGCGCGCTTGCGAAATCTACTGCGAAAGATGGGGGACGAAGAGGGGCAGGCGATCGTCGAGGCAGCGTTCGCGCTGCCGATTCTTCTCTGCGGATTGCTCTTGCTGCTGCAGCCGGGGATCGTGCTGTATGACCGCATAGCCATGCAGGGCGCCGCTGCCGAGGGATGCCGTTTGCTGGCTACGTCTTCTGAGGGGGATGCGGCGGTTTGCGAGGAGTACGTGAAACGAAGGCTGGGGTCGGTGCCCCAGCACGATTTGTTCCACGTGCACCGACCTTCCTGTACGTGGCGGGTCGAGCTTTCCGGCAACGAGCAGTCGTCCGAGGTGGCCGTTTCCATTTCGACGGAGCTCAAGCCCCTGCCTCTGATAGGGCTGGGAGCTGGTTTGCTCGGCATGACGAACGATGAGGGGAACTTTGAGGTGCGTGTCGAGGAGCACGCCTCCGTCCAGCCCGCATGGGCGGATGAGGACGGAAGCCGCAATCCACAAGATTGGATAGGGTCATGGGTATGAGGCGATCTTTGATACGCGACGAGAAGGGGCTGACGACGGTGGGCATGGTGGTGGCCCTGCTCGTTTCGCTGGCGCTTATCTTCTCGTCTGCCCAGCTGTATCGCATCGAGTCGTCTTCTGCTGCGGTTCAAGAGGTTGCCGATGCCGCTGCGCTTGCTGCCGAGAACGAGGTCGCCGAGTTCATGGTTGCCGTTCGCGTATGCGATGCGGCGGTGCTTTCGATGTCGCTGCTGTCGGTGTGCCTGTACGGAGCGGGCGTCGTCGCGCTTTGCGTCCCCGCTGGTGCTTCCGTTGCGGCAAAGCTCATCGAGTATGCAGGTAAGGTTGCGCAGACGCGCGATGCGTTCGCCGAGAAAGCGTCGAAGGGGCTTGACGCTCTGCAGAGGGCGCTGCCCTTCATGGCGGCTGCCAATGCAGCGTCGGTCGCATCGGCGAACAACGGGGGCGTAATGAACGCGCAGTACTGCGCCGCCGCCATACTGGTGCCCGCATCGGGCGTGGATATAGCGATAGCGCAAGACGAGGGGGTCGACGAGCTCGGGCAGGATGTCGAGGGGAGCGCCGACGCCATCAGCGAAGCGGCACTTGAAGCCGAGCGTGCCGCCGAGCGGGCTCAGGAGTTTAAGAAGGCGGCGTTTGAGCGTGACTGCGGCGCAGCTCCCGGGTACTGCATGTACGAGCGCGCCGAGAGCCTCGCAGGGCTCGACGCCGCGCTCAACCCGCTCTATCAAAGCGTTGACTCGTGGTCGTTTTCGGTTGCCCTGTCGCGCGCGCAGTCATATTACGCAGCGCGTTTGGCCAACGAGAAGCCGACGTCTTCAAACGTCGAGGCGCAGGCTGACTCCGCTCTGCGTAAGCGGTTCTACGCATATGCCGTCGATCTGCTGGCTACGGGGTACGTTCGCGAAGACGAGGCTTCGTTCGATGCGTTCTTCCCTCGCCTGTTTCGCAACACCGACGAAATGCGCGAGACGGCGCTGTATGACGAAGCGGCGTACCCCGTGACGTCGCGCGGCGGTTCCTTGACGATGCACGCATGGGACGGGTGTCCTGAAGCTGCGGGTTTTGAGCGGCGCGGAACGCTGCGCGAGCTTGACGGAGGGGGTTTTGCGACCTGCGAGAGCTGCGCGTTCACGGTGTCGAGCATGGGAAATGTGGCGGCGGCGTCAACGTCGATCGACAACGGTTTCGAGTACCACTACGCCGCCGTCGCAGAAGCAGCGGAAGGGTACGAGAGGGCATATGCGGAATACCTTCCGCAGGCTCAGGCTGTGAAAGACGAGGCGGCGCCGCTTCTCAAGGCATGCGCTGAGCTCGCGCAAGGTATGGGGGACGCGCGCATAAGTGCGACACCTCCTGGCTACAAAGGGGCGATCGCTCTTGTGGCGAACGTAGGGGAGGCTCCCGCCGATGCGGGTTTTTCGAACCTGTTCGCGGGATCGTCCCATGCGCTCGGCATGCGGGCGGCTGTTTCGGGTGCGACGCTTGTTCCCGATGCGGCGCACGACGGCACTTCAGTCATCTCGTCGCTGCTCGACGGGCTCAAACAAGACGGGGGTGCGGCGGTGGGCGCTGCGGGCATTGTGCTCGATTGCTGGTCGGGTCTGCTCAGCGTGTACGCGGCTGGGCAAGAAGGACTGACATCGGCCATCGAGCAGGCGCTCGGGTCTCTCCCTCTAGTGGGGCCGAGCGGCTTGGGGACGTGGGCGGCCGATCGGCTGCGTGAGGCGATTGCTGCGGTTGGCTTGCAGCCGGTGGAGCTTGACGCGCTCAAACCGCTTCTCGTCAATACGGCGCACATCGCCCGCGCTGACGAAGGGGGCTTCTCGGTGGCGTTCAGGGAAGCGAAGCAGCGTGCGCTGTCTCTGTCGGCTTCATCGACAAGCTTGTTCACTGCGCTGGTTGACGATGTCGAGACGGGCGCATACGACGCTATCGAGAAGGTCGAAGGAGGCGTGGTCATTGCCGTCATCGACTTTCCCGTCGGCGGCCTTGAGATTCCTCTCACGTTGGCTCTGCCACCGTCGATCGCGCAGCGGGCCGAAGGTTTCGTCGAACAATGCTTCGCCGCCGTTCGGGGTCTTGAGGCGTTTTGGGGAGGTGAGGGCTCGTGGGCGTAGGTCGTCTGGTTGGGGGCGCACAGCGCTTGGTGCGCAACGACAGGGGACAGATGTCGGTGGAGCTGGCTTTGGTTCTTCCCGTGGCGCTGATCGTCGCCGTTGTGGCCGTCAACGCGATGGTGTTTTTCTCCGAGTGCGCTGCATTCGATCGCGTAGGGAGAAATGCGGTGCGTATCTGCGCGACGTCTCCGGCGTACGAGCAGGGGCTCGATCAGTCGATTGCGCAGGTGGAAGCTCTCATCGTCCAGTCGTTGGACGTATCAGAAGGAGACGTCGATGTTTCTGGCTATCGCAGCGAGTGGGGGCACACCACGTTTGAGATGACGCTCACGTACCGTCCGACGTTGTTCGGGCTTGGCATGAGAGATGAGGTTCTCGGCGTGGCGCTGCCGTCGCTGACCCACACGGAGAAGATCACTGTCGACTGCTACAAACCAGGCATGGTCGTGTGAGGAGGATGGCATGGGAAGTAACGAGCGGGCGGTCGAGCGCGAGAAGCGGACTCGTTTGGGGCGGGCGGTGGCAATCGTGGTGATCATGGCTGTAGCGCTCGCGGCTGCGATCTGGATGAGCGGAGGAAGCGCGTCGTCGTCGGGGGAGAGGGGCGGACCGCATGTTCCGTCTTTGTCGTACGAGCAGGCGCTCTCCCAGGAGGTCCAGGGCGATATCGGAGCGGCCGATGTTTTGGAGCGGGCGGGGTTCGTTTCGATTGCGAAGGCGGAGGTGCCTGCGTGGTTTGCGGAGGAGCTTCTTCCTGTCGAGATGCTCGAGCAGGGGGCGGCGACGCAGGATTGGTCGGTGGTGCGTTTCGAGGACGCGCGAGCTCCCGCGGCCGCGCTTGATGGCATCGCAGCCGTCCTGACGGAAAAGGGCTGGTCGGGGTATGAGAGTTCCGCAGCGGGGACGGCGACGTTTGTGAAGGAAGGGGGAGCATGCCGGTGGGCAATGGTGTCGTGTATGGAGGTGGGCGGCGTGACGAGCGTGGTGATGACGCTTCAGCGTACGGAGCGGTCCGCGTCGTCCTAGCAACGAAGTTGCTCGATCGCCTGCGCGGACTGCTGTTTCGTCGGCCTTGCGCGAATTTGGTCCTCGTCCTTTCGCCGTGCCGCGATGTGCATACCGTTGGCATGCAGCATCGGCTGGACATCGCCTTTCTGTCGCGGGACGGGATCGTTGTCGCCGTGGAGAGGGATGTGGGCCCTTGGCGGAGGGTGAGATGTAAGCGCGCTGCAGCGGTTCTCGAGCGGTTTGCCCAGGCAGGCGCTTGGGTTGAGGCGGGCGATGAGACGGGTTTGCTGTTCGGATGGCCGAAAGAAGGAACACTCGGCGTTCGCACGAGGGAAAGGAGAAACGGTGGCGGTGAAGACATGCCCCGTCTGCAAGACGAAGCTCTTTGAGGATATGGACACGTGCTTCGGGTGCATGCATCGGTTCGACACCGATGTGGATTCGGGCGCGCGTCAGCGTGACGATGTCGAAGGCGAGACGCCGCATCCGAGCGCATCGAGAGAGGCTGGGAGTGCGGAGGCGGAGGTGAGCGCAAGCTCTGGAGAACCTGCGGGAGACGAGGGGGCTTCGGGTTGCGGGGAATCCAAAGGAAATGGGAGCGGCGCGCCTTCGCAGCTGGCCTCGAGGCTGCCTTCCATCTCCGTCGATCGTGACGAGCGCGTTTCGCCTGCAGGAGGGGAGCGCGGGTGCGTGGAAATCAGGCTCGAAGTGAAGCGCGATGAGCGGCTCGTGCAATCGTGGACGGTCGAGCTTCCTTTCGAGCGGCTGCGGGATGCGGGCGCAGATGACATCGAGGAGGAGCCGTTCGAGCCCGCATAGCGTTCGTAGGGAGTTTGAGGGGCGGCGCCTGGGCACTTCGGCGATGTCGGCTCATCTGCGCGCATCGAACGAACGAGCCTTCTGCGTGCTGCTGGCTTGCTGGCACCGCAGAAACGGAAACGCCCCGCAAATCCTGCGGGGCGTTTGAAAATCAACCAGACGAGATCGCGCGCGTTTACTGCACGAGGTCTTCGAAAGACTTCTGCGCCTGCTCGCACAGCATGTTGTCGATGGCGAGGTACGTGTCGAGGAGCTTGTTCCCGGCTTCGGTGAGCTCGCTGCCGTGTGCGCCGTCGCGGTTAAGAAGCTGGATGCCGAGAGCCGCCTCGGTGTCTTTGATGATGCGCCACGCCTTGCTGTAGGCCATACCCATGTTCTTCGCAGCAGCGTTGAGCGAGCCGCGCTCTCTTACGCCGAGGCACAGATCGGCGATGCCGCGTCCGAATACCGACCCGCTTTCGGATTCGGAGTTCTTGACGGAAAGCCGTACCACCGTATCAAGCTTCTTCAGCTGGTCCAAAGGTTCCATGAATCATCCCTTCGTTGACATGGCGCATGCGCAGCGCGCGATTACAGCGGGCTTTCGTTTGCCTCGGTTATGCTTCTGAGCGGCGGAAAGGCTTCCGCCGCTCTATTTTCGCACGGTTTTAGGACCTGCGCTCTAAAAAATTTCTTGCAGCGTCTTCGATGCTCGCCACATCGCCGTCGATGACTTCCGAGAAACGCGCGGGCAGATGGTCGAGCGAGGCGAGGCCAGCGGGGATGTCGTGCTTGCCCGTTTCGTCGGCGATACGCTCGTTGAGCTGGCATCCCGTCAACGCGGCGGCATCGGCGGGCAGGGCGCCGTCGGGGGCGATACCGTGCAGGGCGCGGAACACGCTTGGTCCGAATTTCGCCCAGTGCGCCGTGGCGGCAACGAGGACGGGGTTGTCGCCACGCAGCCTCTCGGCGGCGGCGTAGGCGATGGCGGTGTGAGGATCGAGCAGGTAGTCCTGCTCTTCGAGCACACGCTTGATGGTGGCGAGGCATTCGGCGTTGTCGACCGAGTCGGCGGCGAAGGTCGCGCGAACGGCGGCGAAGGTCTCTTCGTCGACGCGGAAGCAGCGGTTGGTGGAGAGGTCGTTCATCCACCCTGCGATCGCAGCGCTGTTGCGGCCCGTGAGCTCGAAGAGCTGGCGCTCGAGGTTGGACGAGATGAGGATGTCCATCGAGGGCGCTGGCGTGAGCATGAAGGGGCGATCGGAGATGTCGTACGTGCCGGTGTTGATGAAGTCGGTGAGTACGCGATTCTCATTGCTCGCGCACAGCAGGCGCTCGATCGGCGCACCGATGCGCTTGGCGTACCATGCGGCGAGGATGTTGCCGAAATTGCCCGTGGGCACGCAAACGTCGATGGGGCTGCCCTTCGCGATCTTGCCTGCGGCGACGAGCTCGGCGTAGCTCGACAGATAGTACACGACCTGCGGGAGGAGGCGTCCCCAGTTGATGGAGTTCGCGCTCGAGAGCGCGATGCCGTAGTCGGAGAGGAGCTCGGCGGCGAACTGCTCGTCGGAGAACGCGCGCTTGACGCCCGTCTGGCAGTCGTCGAAATTGCCGCGCACGGCCCAGACCTGGACGTTCGATCCCGTGGTCGTCACCATCTGCTTGCGTTGGATGTCGCTGACGCCGCCGTCGGGGAACAGCACGCCGATCGACACGCCGGGCGCGTCTTTGAAGCCCTCGAGTGCCGCCTTGCCCGTATCGCCCGACGTGGCGACGAGGATGCAGAACTCGTGGTCGAGCTCGCCGCGTGCGCGGAGCGCCTGCGCGCTTGCGGAGAAGAAACGCGGAAGGCACTGAAGCGCCATGTCCTTGAAGGCGCTCGTGGGACCGTGCCACAGCTCGAGCATGTGGATGCCGTTGTCGAGTGTCGTGATCGGGCAGATATCGGGCGTGTCGAAGTTGTCGCCGTACGCCTGACCCATGAGCGTTGCGATCTCTTCATCGGGGAGATCAACGTTGAACGCGCGGTAGACGAGTGCGGCGCGCTCCGCATAGGGCAGCTGTGCGAGTCCGCAGATCTCGTCGAGCGTCAGCGCGGGGACCTCCTCGGGGACGAAGAGCCCGCCGCCAGGAGCGAGGCCGTCGACGACGGCGCGGGTGAACGGAACTGCCTCACCGCACTTCCCGCGGGTGTCGATGTAGCGGTTCTGTCCGAAAAACGAGGCGCGATCGGTTTTTTGCGTCATGGGAACTCTTTCTTGATAGGAGGCGGATGCAAGTCAGTATACTAAAGCGCGCATATCTCAAGTTCGTTTCGCGCGAGGATTTCGCCGAGCAGCGCAGAGCGGTGTCCCTGCAGCGTGCACGGCCGAGAGGGGACGACATGACGCAGCGCGCTTTTTCGATCATCGGCGACTCGGTTTCGACGTTCGAGGGCCTGGTTGCTCCGGGCAATCGCGTGTACTACGAGGGCGCTGCGCTCGAGGCGACGGGCGTGCTTGCCGCGGAGGACACCTGGTGGATGCGCGCCATGACGAAACTTGGCGGCCGCTTTCTGGCGAACGCATCATATTCGGCGTCTCTCGTGGAGGGTGCGGGCTTCCCGGCGGGGTCGTCTCCTGAGCGCGCGGCGCAGATCCTCGGACCGAACGGCGAGGCCCCCGATGTCGTGTGGGTGTTTATGGGCATCAACGATTACGGATGGGGCGGTGCGCGTCAGCAGGCGGAGGGCCACGGAGTTGCCGCGCCGACGTGCCTCGACCTGTCGGCGGTGCCCGAGCGCGAAGCGGCGCTTGCGCCCGCAGATGCGCTCGAGGGCTTCGCGCGCGCATACGGCCAGCTGCTCGAGAACGTGCGCCGCTGCGCCCCTGCGGCTGACGTGTGGTGCCTGACGCTGCTGCCCTCGCGCTCGCGCGAGCTTGATCACCCCTCGTTCTGCTATCGCCTGCGCGGCGTGCATCTCGACGAGTACAACGACGCGATTCGCGCGGCGGCGACCCAGCACGGCTGCAAGGTGGTTGACACGCGTGCGTACGGGTTCGAATACGAGTCGGTCGACGGAACGCATCCGACGAAGCGCGGCATGGAGCAGATCGCCGATCTCGTGATCGCCGCGATGGCGGCCGCGGGAGACGAGGCGGCGCAGCGCGCATGCGCGAGCAGCGGCGCGGACGCCGGCGCTCTTCCGTCGTATCCCGAGCATCTGCGTGCGCACGACTGGTGCGATCGCGCGTCGTGCATCGGCTGCACGTGGGCGCGCAGCACGGGCTGCCAGTGGGCGTGCGTGTGCGAGGCGCCGTCCTCCGTTTTCGGCAATCGTTCATAAAAGATCGAAAAAAGTTTCCCACGGCTTTCTTTTTGCAAAAGTTTACCGTAGAATACTCCCGTTACGTAACAACGGACGTCGATGGGAAACGAGATGCAAAACATCATGGCTATCGATACGGGCGCGTCTGCGGCGCCGCAGGCGTCGGTGCGCATGCAGCAGATGCCGCTGTCGTTTTTGAAGAGCGGCGAGTGCGCACGCGTTGTCAAGGTGCGCGGAAAAGGCGACGTTCATCATCACCTCGAGAACCTCGGTTTCGTCGAAGGTGCTGAAGTACGTGTCGTTTCCGAGCAGGCGGGAAATCTGATCGTCGAGATCAAGGGGTCCCAGGTTGCCTTGGACCGATCGATCGCCTCGAAGATCATCGTGTGCTAGACGCCTCTGGCAAACGGTGCCGGGGCGTTGCGCCCATTGACGGGATGCTGTCAGATAAACGAGGAAGGGCGAGATGATGACGCAAGAAAACAAGACCCTGCGCAGCGTCAAGGTGGGGCAGACCGCCGTGGTGCGCCGCTTGACGGGCGAGGGCGCGGTGCGGCGCCGCATCATGGACATGGGTATCACCAAGGGCGCCGAGATCCACGTGCGCAAGGTTGCCCCGCTCGGCGACCCCATCGAGGTGACGGTGCGCGGTTTCGAGCTTTCGCTGCGCAAGGACGAGGCTGAGAACGTGCTCGTTCTGTAGAGCTCGTGCCTTCAGGCGCCTTCGGGCGCTTCTTTTTGGTGTAGCGGTTAGTTCAAGTTAACTTTCGCGGAGGTGCTCGGTGCGCCGCCGCAGTGAACGGAGAAAGGGAAAACATGGCCATCAGCATTGCTCTTGCCGGCAACCCCAATTGCGGCAAGACGACGATGTTCAACGAGCTCACAGGAGCCAGCCAGTACGTCGGCAACTGGCCTGGCGTGACGGTTGAGAAGAAAGAGGGCACGTACACGCGCGACAAGAGCGTGACCATCACCGACCTGCCGGGCATCTACTCGCTGTCGCCGTACTCGCCCGAGGAGATCGTGTCGCGCGACTACCTCATGAGCGGCAAGCCCGACGTCGTCGTCAACCTCGTCGATGCGACCAACCTCGAGCGCAATCTGTACCTCACGACGCAGATCCTCAATCTCGGTCTGCCGGTGGTCGTGGCGCTCAACATGATCGACCTCGTCGAGAAGAACGGCGACAAGATCGACGTGGACAAGCTTTCCGCTCAGCTCGGCTGCCCGATCGTCGCTACGTCGGCGCTCAAGGGGCGCGGCATGAAGGAGGTCATCGAGACCGCGGTCAAGGCTGCGCAGGCGGGCGTCGGCGCATCTTCGCCCGTACGGTTCGGCGACAGCGTGGAGATGGCGCTCTCCCAGATCATCGACATCGTGGGCGATCGCGTGAAGCCCGAGCGGGCGCGCTGGTTCGCCATCAAGCTGCTCGAAGGCGAGCAGCTCACCGTTGATGCGCTCGACCTTCCCGCGGGCGAACTCGCTAAGATAGCCGCGATCCGCAAGGCGCTCGAGGAGGAGATGGACGACGATGCCGAGTCCATTGTCACGAACGAGCGCTACGACGCCATCGGCGCGGTGTGCGCCGCGTGCTTGACGCGCTCGCCCAAGGGCATGACGACCACGCAGAAGATCGACCGCGTGGTGACGAACCGCATTCTCGGCCTGCCGATCTTCATCGTGGTGATGGCGCTTGTGTACTGGCTCGCCGTATCGATCGGCGGCGGCGTGGTGACCGACTGGGCCAACGACGGCATCTCGGGCGACGGCTGGCTCTACACCGGCACCGAGCAGTACGACGAGGCGGTCGCCGCCTGGGAGGAGAGCGTGGCTGCCGCCGAGGAGGCGGGCGATGATGCGCTGCTCGCCCAGCTTGCGGAAGAGGAGCCCGATCCCGCCACGTTCGGCCTGTTCATTCCCGGTCTGACGCCGGTTGTGTCCGACGCGCTGACGGCGGTGGGGTGCGCCCCGTGGCTGCAGAGCCTCGTCGTTGACGGCGTTATCGCCGGCGTAGGTGCGGTCATCGGCTTCGTACCGCAGATGATCATCCTGTTCCTGCTGCTGTCGTTCCTCGAGGGTTGCGGCTACATGGCGCGCGTTGCGTTCATCATGGACCGCATCTTCCGCCGCTTCGGCCTGTCGGGCAAATCGTTTATCCCGATGCTCATCGCCTCGGGCTGCGGTGTGCCGGCGGTCATGTCGACGAAGACGATCGAGAACGAGAAGGACCGCCGCATGACGATCATGACGACCACCATGATCCCCTGCGGCGCGAAGATGCCCATCATCGCGCTCGTGTTCGGCGCCGTTGCCGGCGGCAACACCGAGGAGACGTGGTGGATCGCCCCGCTGTTCTACTTCCTCGGCCTTGCGGCGATCATCGTGTCGTGCATCATGCTGAAGAAGCTGCGCGCGTTTGCGGGCGAGGCGGCGCCGTTCATCATGGAGCTGCCGCAGTACCATCTTCCCACGGTGCGAAACGTGCTGCTCGCCATGTGGGAGCGCGTGCGTTCCTACATCGTGAAGGCGGGAACGATCATCTTCCTGTCGACGGTCGTCATCTGGTTCCTCATGAACTTCGGATTCTACGAGGGTGCGTTCGGCCTGCTTGACACCGAGATGCCCGACTACATCCAGTACAGCCTCATGGCAGCGCTCGGTAACGCCATCGGCTTCATCTTCGCGCCGCTCGGATTCGGCAGCTGGGAGGCGACGGTCACCTCGATCACGGGTCTTGTGGCGAAGGAGAACGTGGTGGCCACGGTCGGCATCATCACGGCGGTGGGCGAGCTCGGCGAGACCGACCCCACCATGTGGAGCGCGTTCGCCACGATGCTCGGCGGGTCCACGGCAGCGATCATGGCCTTCTGCGCCTTCAACCTGCTGTGCGCTCCGTGCTTCGCCGCTGTCGGCACCATTCGCCGTCAGATGGCGTCGGCGAAGTGGACGTGGGCGACGATCGGCTACATGACGGGCTTCGCCTGGTGCGTGGGCCTCATGATCTACCAGTTCGGCGGTCTGATCATGGGCGAGGTGAGCTTCAACGTCTTCACGGTGGTTGCGGCGGTGGTCGCAGTGGCGATGCTGTTCCAGCTCTTCCGCCCCATGCCCGCGTATGGAGATTCCGCTGTGCGCGGTACGCTCGACGCACAGGCTGACGCTGCGTAGCATAATGCGAGTTGTTTGAAGGAGGCTGTCGTGCAGGATCTGATGTTGACGCCGGGGACGGTTGTCGTGGCGGCGGTCATCGTGGCGTGGGCCGTGTGGGCGATTCGCCGCATGACGCATCGCGGCTTGTGCGACTGCGGCGATCACTGCGGCGACGCCGGCTGCTCGGGCTGCCATGGCGGCTGCAGCTGCAGCGCGGCCGACAAAATGGTCGCCGATCTCGACGCGGCGCTCGGAAAGCAGCGCGACGCGTAGCGGATCGTCCCGCGCGCTCGGCTGATGCCGCTGCGCATGGCGGAGGTGTCGGGCGGGGTTCGTACGAGAAGTGCGGGCCCCGCCTTGTGCTACCATGGACTTCATCGAGTTGGAGAGCCTGGCCGCAGGCGTGCGAAGCAGGAGGGTGCCATGGAGAAGATGTCCACATCCCATGAGGATTATCTCGAAGCGATGGTGGTGCTCGGCGCCTCGACGGATTCTTCGGTGCGCTCGGTCGACGTGGCTACGAAGATGGGCGTTTCCAAGGCTTCGGTGAACAAGGCGATGTCGGTCCTCAAGGAGAAGGGCTACGCTGAGCAGCCGTATTACGGCGATATCACGCTGACCGAAGAGGGCTATCGCTACGGGCAGGCGGTGCTCAAGCGCCACGAAATGCTGTTCAAGTTCCTGCACAAGGCTCTCGGCATCCCCGAGGACGTGGCAGATGAAGAAGCGTGCCTCATGGAGCACGCGATCAGTGACAGCTCTCTTGAGAAGTGGTTCGCTTTCATCGACAAGCTTGATTTGGATTAGGGCGCTGCGCGCATGCGGCGCGCGGTTTGAAGCCGCGCTCGCCGCGCATCGCGGGCGGGGCGCGGCTCCGCCTGTGGATTGGCTTCGAATTCCGGTTGATCGCCGCGCAGCGGGCGTCGGCGTGGTATCCTGATCAGTGCTCTTAGCATACACACACTACTCAAACGAACTCGGTGCAAAAGGGGCGTTTCTCTTGGATCGGCAATCGCATATCGTGTCTTTCGACGACGCTCGGCGCGGTGCGCGTCAGCGTCGTTTTTCGTCGGCATCCTCGCGTTCGCGCGTGCATGCGGGCCGCATCGACGACGCGCTCGTCGATTTCGACATGCGCTCCTACGGCCTCGATGCTGCGACGGATCGCCGCTCGCACCGTGCGGGCGAGGGCATCGGTCGCCGCGATCGCCGCGGTTTCGATGAGGCGATCTCCTTTAACAGGCAGGATTCTGGGCGCGTGCGAGGCAGGGGGGTCTCCCGTTCGTCTGCGCGCGACGACGTGCGCTTCGAGCGTGCGCGCCGCAGCGAGAGCGACGGACTCGACAGGCTTCAGCAGGCTGAGGATGCGCCGGACGTCGCGGAGGGGAAAGCGTCGCTGTTCTCACGCATGTCCGACAAGGTGGCCTTGCTGCGCCGTTCGCGCGCCAAAGAGAAGGCCGATCGACGCTTCACGCAGCAGTACGGCGGATCCGACAGGAGCTCGGGTGCCGAACCCGCTGGGCCGCGTGCGGCGGTGTACAAGACCGAGATGGGCACGAAGCATCGCCGAGCGGCGCGCATGCAGGACGCTCCCGGCAACCGCTCCTCTTCGCCTTCGCGTTCGTCGTCGGCGCATGCGGGCGGCGGTCTTCCGCGCTGGGGCGTGGCGGGTCTTGTGGTATCGGTGTGCCTTGTGTTCAGCTGTGCATTCCTCTACGGGCCCGCCCAGCAGTATTATCAGGAAGTACGCGAGCGCGATCGGCTCCAGGCCGAGTACACGGCTGTCCAGCAGCGCAACGACGCGCTCCAGGACGAGGTTGACACGCTCTCGACGAACGAAGGCGTGGAGGATCGCGCGCATGAGGAGTTCGGCTGGGTGAAGCAGGACGAGACGGCGGGAAGCGTGACGGGAATCGACGTCGAGAAGGAGTCGGACTTCCGAGCCAACATCGTTCCCGACAGCATCGATCCGCCCGACACCTGGTACTCGGGCATTCTCGATCCGCTGTTCGGCGTATCGTAGGAGCGGCGGTGCGAACCGCTGCATAAGGTAAAGGAAGGGGCTCGTCGACGGTGCCGCTGCGATGTCTGCGGCGGCGCTGCGACGGGCCCCTTTGCTGAAGAAGGGGGCGACGGGCGATGGCCGAGTACACCGAAGGCCGCTACGCTGCGATCGACATCGGCACGGTGACGTGCCGCATGCTGGTGGCCGACGTGAAGGCGGGGCGCGTGGTGCCCTGCGCACGCGAGTACGCGATCACCAATTTGGGAGAGGGCGTCGACGCGACGGGCGTGTTGAAGCCTGAGGCGATGGCGCGCGTGATGGATGCGATCGACCGCTACGTGGGCGTGCGCGACGCGCTGTCGAGCGCGGAGCATCCCGTGAGGCGCACGATGGTGGCGGCGACCTCGGCGGCCCGCGACGCGGAAAACGCCGACGAGTTCGCGGCGCTGCTCGCTGCACGCGGGCTTAAGCTGGCGGTCATTCCCGGCGAGCAGGAGGCGGCGCTCTCGTTCCGAGGCGCTTCGGCGGAATGCGGTGCGGGGGAAGGCGACATCATGGTGGTCGACGTGGGCGGCGGCTCGACCGAGGTGGTTTGCGGGCCGGCGGGCGGCAGCCCCTGGGCGGCGCGTTCCTTCGACATCGGGTGTCGCCGCGCAACCGAGCGGTTCGCAAAGAGCGATCCGCCGGCTCCGACCGAGATCGCGCAGATGCGCCAGTGGATGAGGGGCACGTTCGATGCGTACTTCGAGGGGCTTGACGGGTTCGATCGCGTGAAACGCATGGTGGCTGTTGCAGGTACGGCGACGAGCGTCGTCAGCATCCGCGAGGAGATGGCGGTCTACGACAGCGACCGGGTGCACGGATCGACGGTGACCCAGGAGGAGCTCGGCGCGGTGCGTGCGCGCCTTGCCGCTCTGCCGCTCGAGCAACGACGACAGGTGGTGGGGCTTGACCCCGGCCGCGCGCCGGTGATCGTTGCGGGCCTCGTCATCCTTGAGGAGGTCATGCGCGCGGCGGAGATGGACCGTTTCACGGTGAGCGAGTCGGACATCCTGCAGGGCATGGTGCTCGAGATGGCGAAGGGGGAGCGCGCCTGACCTCACGGTTCGAGTCCCTTCGCTATGAAGGGTCCTGATTGCCGGGGGTGGGTTGGGTGTGCGTGTCCCTGAGTGGTAGGGGCGGTGGGACTCGAACCCACAAGCCTTGCGGCGGCGGATTTTAAGTCCGCTGCGTATGCCAATTCCGCCACGCCCCCGAGCTTCGTCTTCCGCGCTGCGCGGCGCGCGTGCGGAAGCAGGCGGGACAATGATACCAATACTCTGCTTGCCGTGCGACATGCGGAGGGCCGAGAAACCGTTGTGCTATCATGGCGTTTCCAGTGTTCCGCTGTATACGATATCGGCCTGCTGCGAGAAAGAGCTATGGAAAACATCAACGAGATCTTGGCGGGCGTCCCCGAGCCGCCCCAATCTTTCGAAGAGTACCTCAACTGCTATGCCGAGAAGGTGGGCGAGCTCGTCAACGAGTTTATTCCGCGCGGCTCGCACCCCGACATGGATCGCTATCTGTACGAGCCGCTTATGGAATACAGCGAGAACGGCGGCAAGCGCCATCGTCCGCTGATCTGCTTCGCGGCGTGCATGGCGGTGGGCGGTGACGTGGCGCGCGCTACGAGCGCGGCGGCCGCCATCGAGCACTTCCACACGGCAGCGCTCATCCACGACGACATCGCCGATGAGGCGGAGCTGCGCCGCGGGAAGCCCTGCCTGCATCTGACCGAGGGCCTCGGCCTGGCGATCAACATGGGCGATTTGGCGTTGTCTCTCGTCAACGGCACGGTGATGAACGACGAAACGCTCGATGACGCCACCAAGGTGCGCGTGGTCACCGAGCTCATCAACATGACGCGCCGCACCATCGAGGGCCAGGCGCTCGACATCGGCTGGGCGCGCGACGGCCGCTACGACATCACGCCCGAGGACTACCTCATCATGGCCACGCATAAGACCGCGCACTACTCCGGCGCGGTTCCGCTCGCCATCGGCGCCATCATCGGCGGCGGCACGGAGGCCGAGATCGAGGCGCTGCGCAACTACGGCCTCGACACGGGCCTCGCGTTCCAGATCCAGGACGACCTGCTCAACCTCATCGGCGCCGAGGAGAGCACCAAGAAGGACTTCCGCAACGACATCACCGAGGGCAAGCGCACGCTCGTGGTGGTGCATGCGCTCCAGAACTCGCCGAAGCGCGACCGCCTGATCGAGATCCTCTCCTCGAAGGAGAAGGACCCAGCGGTGCTCGCCGAGGCCGTTGAGATCATGGAGGAGTCGGGTTCGATCGAATACGCACGCAACTACGCTGAGAACCTCACGTCTATCGCCAAGAACCGCCTGATCGACATGATCGAGCCTTCGTCGGCGCGCGAGCTTCTCATCTCGATGGCCGATTGGTTCGTGAACAGGCTCAAGTAGCGGTTGAATCGAGGGTATGCGATGAAGACGATTAAGATCGGAGATGCGGGCGCCGCCGTCGAGGACGTGCAGCAGCGTCTGGCGACGGTGGGGCATCTGAGCGAGGATCAGGTGACGGGCACCTACGATGAGGCGACGGCCCAAGCGGTGGCCTCGTTCTGCGTGAACGTGCACCTCGACGCGAGCCGCGAGGTCGACGACAAGGTGTGGGCTGCGCTCGTCGACGCATCGTACAACCTGGGCGATCGCACGCTGTACCTGCGCATGCCCTACTTCCACGGCCACGACGTGCTCGAGCTGCAGCAGGCGCTCGGCGCGCTCGGCTTCTTCTGCGGCGCGGAGGACGCCATCTTCGGCGCGCACACCGAGCTGGCGCTGCGCAATCTGCAGACCAACCTGGGGCTTCCTGCCGACGGCATCGCCGGCGCGTACACGTACGCTGCGCTGCGCAACCTGCAGCACTCGTGGGCGGGCAAGGAGGCGGCGCACCTGAGCCGCCCGGTCGGCTTTGCCCGCGCGGCTGACGTGCTCGAGTCTCATGCGCTCTGCCTGTTCGGCACCGACGAGTTCACGCGCTCGGTGGCGTCGCGCATGTCGAACCTCGCGCAGGCGACGAACCCCTTCTCGAAGATCGTGAGCGCTGACGCGCTGTCGGTGCCGCCCGATGAGTCGACGCTGCTCGTGCATGTGTCGCTCGATGCGGCGGGAAGCGAGGGGTCGGTTCCCGTGGTGACGTACGCTGACGAAGATACGCTGCCCGTGCGTCTCAAGACCGCCATGGACGTGGCGCGCCGCTCGCGTCCCTCGCGCATGACGGTGGTGCTTCCCGGGGCGATGTGGGAGGATGCCGGGGCGGCGCGCTCCGCGCAGCATTTCGCGATCACGCTGCTCGACGCGTTCTGCGCAGCGCTGAGCTAGGCAGCGGCGTACGGCGCGCTTTTCTGCTTCGGATGCTTCTACGAAGGGCGGGTGTCACCCGCCCTTTTTCGTGTTGACGGTCGCGGTGGCGTTGCTCGATTTTTCGCAGCGTTTCCCCAGCGCATTTCGCGTTATGTTTCAGGTTCGTTTCGTCGCTATGGAAACGCGCGGATGATTTGAGTTTGGGCGTTTCGGGCGCGGTGCTATCCCTGGGCGCGGTGGTACAATGAGGCGGTTTTATCCCCACTGACGAATATGAGAAAAGAGGAAGCCCACATGGCACGTCCTATGACCATGGCGGAGAAGATCCTCGCCGCCCATGCGGGACTGGACGAGGTGAAGCCCGGTCAGCTGATCGAGTGCGATCTCGACCTGGTTCTCGCCAACGACGTTACCGCTCCCATCGCCATCAAGACGGTGCGCCAGATCACCGATAAGGTGTTCGACGCCGACAAGGTGGTGCTCGTTCCCGACCACTACGTTCCCAACAAGGACATCAAGAGCGCCGAGCAGGCCAAGATCGTGCGCGACTTTGCGCGCGAGCAGGGCATCTCCCACTACTACGAGGTGGGCTGCATGGGCGTTGAGCACGCGCTGCTGCCCGAGCAAGGCGTCGTGGGCGCGGGCGACCTCGTGATCGGCGCCGACAGCCACACGTGCACCTACGGTGCGCTCGGCGCGTTCTCCACGGGCGTGGGCTCCACCGACGCCGGCGTGGGCATGGCCGTGGGCAAGGCGTGGTTCAAGGTTCCCGAGACCATCCTGTTCAAGATCGACGGCGAGCTGGCTCCGGGCGTCACTGGCAAAGACGTCATCCTGCACATCATCGGCATGATCGGCGTGGACGGCGCGCTCTACAAGGCCATGGAGTTCACGGGCAGCGCCATCGCGAACCTGCCGATGGACGAGCGCCTCTCGATCTCGAACATGGCGATCGAGGCGGGCGGCAAGGCGGGCCTCATTCCCGTCGACGACGTGACGCGCGCCTACCTGGACGGCCGCACCGAGCGCCCCTACACCGCGTACTACTCCGACCCCGACGCCGAGTTCGCGCAGGTCTACGAGATCGACGCCGCCGATATCGTGCCGACGGTGGCCTTTCCGCACCTGCCCTCCAACACGCGTCCCGTCACCGAGGCGCGCGACGTGAAGATCGACCAGGCCGTCATCGGCAGCTGCACGAACGGCCGTCTTGACGACATGCGCCAGGCCGCGGCGGTGCTCAAGGGCCGCACGATCCATCCCGACGTGCGCTGCATCGTGATTCCGGCCACGCAGAAGGTGTACCGCCAGTGCATGGAGGAGGGCCTCATGGACATCTTCCTCGATGCGAACTGCGCGGTGTCCACGCCGACGTGCGGTCCGTGCCTCGGCGGCTACATGGGCATCCTCGCTGCGGGCGAGCGCGCCATCGCCACCACCAACCGCAACTTCGTGGGCCGCATGGGCGACCCCACGAGCGAGGTGTACCTGTCCTCGCCGGCGGTTGCCGCGGCGAGCGCGGTGCTCGGCCACATCGGCCTTCCCGAAGATCTTGAGCCCGTCAGCGCGGCGGACGCGGAATAGGAGGAGCGCATCATGAAGTTCAAGGGTACGGCGCACCGCTACGGGCGCGACATCGACACCGACGTCATCATCCCGGCGCGCTACCTCAACACGTCCGACCCGGCGGAGCTCGCCAAGCACTGCCTCGAAGACCTCGACACGTCGTTCGTCGAGCGCGTGCAGCCGGGCGACATCATCGTGGCCGAGGAGAACTTCGGCTGCGGCTCGTCGCGCGAGCATGCGCCGATCTGCATCAAGGCGGCGGGCGTCGATGCGGTCATCGCAAAGTCGTTTGCGCGCATCTTCTACCGCAATTCGATCAACATCGGTCTGGCGATCCTCGAATGCCCCGAGGCGGTTGACGCCATCAAGCAGGGTGACGTGGTGAGCATCGACGCCGATGCGGGCATCATCACCGACGAAACGACGGGCGAGACCTTCCAGGCTGAGCCCTTCCCGCCGTTCATCCGCGAGATCATCGAGGAGGGCGGTCTTGTGAACCGTTGGAAGAAGAAGCTGGAAGCGGAGGCGTAGAAGATGGCGAACTACCAGATCTGCCTGCTGCCGGGTGACGGCATCGGCCCCGAGATTATTGCCGAGGGGCGCAAGGTCCTCGATGCGGTGGGCGCGAAGTACGATACGACGTTCACGTACGCCGAGGCGCTCATCGGCGGCTGCGCTATCGACGCGTGCGGCACCGCCCTTCCGCAGGAGACGCTCGATACGGCGAACGCCTCCGATGCGGTGCTGCTCGCTGCGGTGGGCGGTCCGAAGTGGGACACGACCGACCCCGACGCGCCGCGTCCCGAGCAGGGTCTGCTCGGCATCCGCAAGGCGCTCGGCCTCTACACCAACCTGCGTCCCGTGCAGATCTTCAACGCGCTGGCCGATGCTTCAACGCTCAAGCCTGAGATCGTGGACGGCGTGGACATGATGATCGTGCGCGAGCTGACGGGCGGCTTGTACTTCGGCAAGCGCGAGCGCTTCTACAACGAGGAGGGCGCCGGCACGAACGGCGCGGCCGGCCAGCGCGCTTACGACACGCTCGAGTACCGCGAGTACGAGATCGAGCGCATCGCGCGCCAGGCGTTCGAGGCTGCGCGCAAGCGTCGCAACAAGGTGACGAGCGTCGACAAGGCGAACGTGCTCGAGACGAGCCGCATGTGGCGCGAGATCGTTCACCGCGTCCACGACGAGGAGTATCCCGAGGTGGAGCTTGAGGATCTGCTCGTGGACAACACCGCCATGCAGCTCATCAACCGCCCCGCCGACTTCGACGTGGTGGTGACCGAGAACATGTTCGGCGACATCCTGTCCGACGAGGCGGCGCAGATCACGGGCTCGCTCGGCATGCTCGCGAGCGCAAGCTTGGGCGACGGCGTGGCGCTGTACGAGCCGAGCCATGGCAGCGCGCCCGACATCGCGGGGCAGGGCATCGCGAACCCACTTGCGCAAATCCTGTCGGTCGAGATGATGCTGCGCTACAGCTTCGACATGGG
>UMHS01000577.1_pt1 | contig 22961 bp, 10 predicted proteins | sample 1965611 | NCBI WGS metagenome assembly UMHS01 (sample SAMEA4836106, study PRJEB28245) | human gut metagenome | biome: gut microbiome; material: fecal sample | place: Denmark | collected 2008
CATCGTATGGAATGATATCTGCCAGCTTGGGACGTCCGTGAGTAGCGAATGTACCGCGTGTTCCGGTATAGCGCACCGTTGGCACGGGAGCCTTCGCTCCGCCAGCGTGGTCGAAACTTTCACCTTTTATATACACATCGGTAGCATGAGAATCCCAGTACATGGCAAGACGCGACAAGAGCCAGTCCGGTTGCGCCTCTGTCAGGCGGGTATAGGCATCAGTCTTTGCTTTCAGTTTACCGAATACATCTTTTGCCCATGATTCATTTTCGATTAAATCACGCGTATCCTGCTTCCCATCTGCATTCGTCAGATAACGGGGATGCGATTGGGGAAGTTGCAGGGTACGGATATCGATTTGCGCTTGCAATGCCGTAACTGCCGATAACAGTAAAAGTAATATAGCTTTTCTCATCTCTTAATTCGTTTTGAAAAGGAATACGTACAACCTGCCTCTCACACTCAACCGTCAAGGTATTTTTAGTATCCTTCCGTTCTCAAAATGATATTATCGGTGCTGGTTCATATACTCTTTCGGCGACATTCCATATTTCTCGCGGAAAGAGCTGGAAAAATGAGACAGGTTGGTATATCCTGTGGCGTAAGCAATCTCAGAGACGGTAAGTTTATGGTCTTGCGCCAATAAAGTTGCAGCCTGTTGCAAACGGATGTTCTTAATAAAATCGCGAGTGGAAAGGTTAGTCAATTCCTTCAGCTTACGATGAACGTGCACGCGACTTAATCCAACTTCGGAAGCGAGCATCTCAACGTTCAGAGCAGGGTCATCCAGATGCTCATTCACCACTTTCATAATCTTCCCCATCAATATCTCGTCACCGGACTTCATAGTAATTTTTTCTATTTTATCCTCTTGCTGTTGTGCACCGCTGAATTTGTTACGCAACAGCCTGCGATTAGCTATCAGATTGGCAATAGTCCTTTTCAGTAATTCCGTATTGAAAGGTTTCACCATATAAGCATCGGCACCGGTTTCCATTCCCTCCAAAGTATCCTCCGGTTTGGATTTGGCTGTCAATAAGATTATAGGAACATGATTTACATTGGTATTCTGCTTTATCTTACGACATAAAGCCAATCCATCCATTTCGGGCATCATAACATCCGAAATAACCAAATCGGGAGTATCACGCAAAATCAAATCATATGCTTCCTTACCATTATTGCAAGTCTCTACCTTGTACTCATCCGACAGTTCCGATTTCAGATAGGCTTTGATTTCAATTTCATCTTCCACTACCAAAATCCGTAAACGCGTCTTTGCTTTAGTACCGGTTTGGGGCTCTTCCTCTTCCATCATGAGTTCTTCTTCCAGTTTCGCTAAAACAGGTTTATCGACTGTGTGGAACATAACAGTATCCGCATCCACAGTTTCCAGTTCATCGGTACGCAAGTGTGCCGAACCCAACGGTATACGTATGATGAAGCGGCTTCCGGGAGCATCTTCCCTGTTTTCAGCAAAAATAATTCCATGATGCAGCTGTACCAGCGAACGGGACAGATGCAAACCGATACCTGTACCGAAATTGGATTTCGTTACATCATTATCTATCTGATAAAAGCGTTCGAAAATGCGTTCTATCTTATTCCGATCGATACCGATACCGCTATCCGTTATCACAATCTCAAAATAGTCACGCAACGCATCCCGGCGTGTTATATCCCGGCCTGTTGACAAACTAACCTGTACCTCACCCCTATCCGGAGTATATTTAAAAGCATTGGACAGAATATTCATCAGCACTTTATCAAAGTTATTCAAGTCTATCCATACTTTCAATTGAGGCATTTCGTGCTTAAAAACAAAACGGATATTCTTTTTACGCGCCATATACTCAAATGTCTGCATCAAGTCGGCAATGAATCCTACCATATCCGTTTCACGGAACTTCATGAACATCTGTCCCTTATCCAGCTTACGAACGTCCATCAACTGATTAATCAAACGCAAAATGCGTTGTGCGTTGCGATAAATCATCAGATATGTTTTATGTAACTCTCCATCTCTTTTATCCGCCAGCAGTTTCTCCAAGGGATTAATGATAAGCGTCATCGGCGTACGTATCTCATGGGATATATTGATAAAGAACTGTAACTTCGCTTCATTCAGTTGTTCGGCATGTTCCCGCTTCATGATTTCACGACGATGCCGCATACGCGACAGGATATAATTGACAATACCCAACACCAACAGTCCGGCTAAAGTAATGTAAACGCAATATGCCCACCAAGTCTGATACCAAGGGGGAGTAATCAAAATCTTGACGGTACGCGTTTCTGAGTAATTGCCGTAATTGAGGGCGCGCACCTGAAAAGTGTATTGACCTGGCGGCAAATTGTTATAAGTCACACGGTTTACCCCCGGCTCGGTACTGAGCCACTGGGAACCTAATTCGTCCACTTTATATTGATAGGAAATCTGCTCGGGATTATTGTATTGTAATGTGGAGAAAACGATACTGAATGTATTGTCTTTATATGATAGCCGAAACTGATTGGCGTCTTGTACCGATGTATCAATTACGGGTTCTCCGCCCGAAAGGCTGTTTTTATGTATCGGATGATTGAATACGTAAAAGTCCGTAACCCACACATTCGTTTCTTTAGAAACACTTCCTATACTCTCCGGAGAAAAATAGGTAACGCCATTAATACCGCCGAAATATATCTTTCCTTTCTTATCTTTATAGAAAGCTCCGTGCGTAAATTCATTGCCTTGCAATCCATCTCCCGAGTAGTAATTGACAAAACGGTTATTCTTGACATCATACTTGCTGATACCCATATAGGTACTGAGCCATATATCATGCCGGGAATCTTCACAGAGACCGCAAATAACATTATTGGAGAGTCCGTCTGCCGTTGTAAATCGTTTCAGTTCTTCCGTCTTTTTGTTGAAACAGTAAAGTCCGTCTGTCGTGCCCGCCCAAATATTACCGGAATAATCCTCTTGAATGGCATATCCCACGCAGCCTGAAATCAAAGTATTCACCTGCCGATAGTTTATAAAGCTCCCGGTCAAAGGATTGAAACAACTTACTCCTTTATAATGCCCCAACCAGATAAATCCTTCACTATCACAGAATATATAGTTAATCCAGTCGTTAACCAATTCATTTCTTTTTAAATCACCGGTTTCATCCTTAGCAGATTCATAATGTTTCAAACTGCCGGTCTGTAAGTTGTACTGATAAAAACCGGAGCCCAGTGTACCGATATATAAGTTTTTCTGTTTATCCTCGGTTATAGAAAGTATCTTTTCATTGTCAACAGGCAGAGAGTAATCACATACTCCGGTTTTTCTGTTCAATTTCGCAATACCGCGTGTATAAGAACCAAGCCATAGGTTCTTTTCCGAATCCTCATATATGCACATTATCGTATTAGCCACAGAATGAGAGGAACTTCCCGGCTGATAATGTCTCAGACAGCCGCCTTCGGCATCCAGTTCATAGATACCTTCATTATCAGCGCCTATCCATAGGTGTTGATTGCTATCCTGAAAAATAGACATGACACATCCCTGCCCTATAGGATTATAATAGGTGGATTTGCTGCCATAGTACTCAAAGGGGTTACTCTGTTTCGATATCAGGACAATGCCCTTTTGAAACAAACCCAACCATAAGTTTTTATCCTTGTCTTCCAATATTGTATGTATCTTCCCTTCCGAGAAATCTATCGGAGCAGCATTGATGGTATAATCTTCCAATTGCTTCTTGACGGGATTGTACAACTTCAATCCCTGGCCGTCGGTACCGACCAAAAGTTGCCCGTCTACTAATGCCATGCAATAAACAGACAAAGCGCCATTTCCTACATAAGGAACAGGTGTAAAAGTGTTCTTCTTCCTGTTATAGCATGACAACCCCCTCTTTTGCGTTCCAACGAAAAGATTGCCTTGTTTGTCTTCTATAATAGCTGCTATATTATTATCATTGAGAGTGGGGTATTTGAACACACGCACTTCTTTTGTAGCGGGCATATAACAAATCAATCCGTTACCATAAGTTCCTATCCAAAGATTGTAATAAGAATCTTCATAAAAACAAGATTGAAAATTATAATTGGATTGCCGCAAAAGCTCATCCACCGAAACAGCTTGTTTCCGTTGTTCATCCAACCGGAACATTCCCTGTCCGGTAGTAGTCATCCATATTTCACCATTATGCAGTTCCTGCATCTGTGTAACGTGCGGAAAAACCTGCTTGCCGGCACGTATCATCGGTATTTCAGAAAAGGTATTCGTTTCACGGTCATATCTCATCAGACCGTCAATGCACCCTATCAGCAGGTTTTGCCGGCTATCTTCAAACAGCGTACGTACATAGTTATTCTTTATGGAAGTAGAATCGCCCGATACGTGCCAGTAATTTGCAAAACGCAAGCCGTCAAAACTGTTCAGCCCGTATTCTGTCGCTGTCCACATGAACCCTTTACTGTCTTGAAAGAAATGGTTGATTAGGCTGCTGGATAATCCTCCGTCTGTGGTATAAAATCTCCCGGTCTGCGCATAAGCAGTAAAAGAAGAAATAACATATATCACAAATGGAAATAATATTTTGAATGATGTTTTCATACTACAGAATTAAAAGTCAAAACAAAAGTATGAAAAATAATAGATAGCTTTGTATGCCATATAACATAAATGTAACATTCAAAAGACATTTTGTTACGCACAGAAAAATAATGTTACATTAATATGTAACACAGGAAACATTCCAGACAGATGTTTTATACATAACATTATAAATTTGCATCAGATCAAAAACAATGTTTAATCATTAATCCAATGAAACAAATGAGCACTTAAAAGAAAAGCACACTAAAAAGTTCACCTTATTTATATATAAGAGGAATTAAAAAACGAGAGTATAAAAGTTATCCATTAAATCATTTTCATTATGAAATGCACAAATTATTTTCTTAAGCCTTTGGGGCTTATTTTCCTGTTATGCGTATTCCCGCTCTGGATATGTGCGCAGAACATTACTGTCAAAGGAACAGTAAAAGATAATACCGGAGAACCCGTAATAGGTGCCAGTGTCGTACAAAAGGGTACCAGTAACGGTATCGTTACCGACATCGACGGTAATTTCACCTTAAATGTACCTTCGAACAGCACGATTGTAGTTTCTTTTATCGGATACAAAACACAGGAAGTTCCTGTAGCCGGGAAGAAGCAAATCAATGTTATCATGAAAGAAGACACTGAGATGCTGGATGAAGTCGTGGTCGTCGGTTATGGTCAAATGAAACGTTCGGACCTGACAGGTTCGGTAGTATCCGTAAACGATGCAGCAATTAAAAAATCCGTTCCTACTTCTATCGACCAAGTATTGCAGGGGCGTGCAGCCGGTGTACAAATTCAAGCTAACTCCGGTACTCCGGGAGCCAGTTCATCTATCCGCATTCGTGGTATCAACTCATTGAATGCTACCAACCAGCCTATTTTCGTTATTGACGGTGTTATAGTAGATTCCACTTCTGACGATGATACCAGCAACCCGTTATCCAGTATCAACCCATCGGATATTGTCTCCATGGACGTTTTGAAAGATGCTTCCGCCACTGCCATTTACGGCGCACGCGCTTCCAACGGTGTCATTATGATTACTACCAAGCGTGGAAAAGCCGGAGAAGCCACCATTACTTATGACGGATATGTAGGTTGGCAAAGTATGCCCGGAAAATTAGACGTTATGAATCTCCGAGAATATGCACGTCATCACAACGTACGTGCCGACGCGCACTTCCTTTCTCACAGCAATCAATTCGTCAATCCCGACCTATTGGGTGAAGGAACCGACTGGCAGGACGAATTATTCCAGAATGCACTAATGACGAGTCACAACCTCTCGTTTACGGGCGGTAGCGAAAAAATCACTTATGCTTTTAGCGGCGGCTATATGAATCAAGACGGTATCGCTGTCGGTTCCGGCTTTAAACGTCTCTCTCTGCGTGGTAATGTCGATGCACAGATAAAAAGCTGGCTGACAGGAGGTATCAATTTCTCCATGACGGACAGCAAACAAAATGTAGGAGCGGACAATAATATCATCATGAATGCCCTGCGTTCGCAGCCGAGTACGGCAGTAACCGGTCCTGACGGTTCTTTCGATGGCTCGGATGACCAATGGATGCCTGAGAATCCGGTGGCTTTGGCAAGTATCCGCACCAATAACAATAAAAAAGAGAATTTCCGCTTCAGTACTTATTTGGAAGCTACTTTACTGAAAGGACTTACCCTGAAAACAGAGTTATCCACCGACTATAACCTGAATAAGTTCTACTATTACGAACCTGATTATCAGTTTGGCGCAAAAGTAAATGAAACCCGTACAGGTAAATGGACCAAAACCGATACCAAATACTGGAGCTGGAGAAATATACTGACCTTCAACCGTATTTTTGCCGAAAAGCACAATATCAACGTCATGGCAGGACAGGAAATGAGCCAAAGTCATTGGGAAACTCAAGTCAGCAATGCTACCGGCTATCTATCCAACTCTGCTCAGGATCCCAGTGCCGGCAACATCAACCTGTCAAGCGGTACAGGTATGCAGAACGACAACTCCATTCTCTCATACTTCGGACGCGCGTTTTATTCTTATGACGACCGTTATTTATTAACCGCCACTATCCGTCGCGACGGTTCTTCCAAATTTGCCGACAATAATCGTTGGGGTTGGTTCCCCTCTGCCGCATTGGCATGGAAAATAAGCAATGAATCATTCTTGAAAGGCAATCCTGTAATCAACAACTTAAAGTTACGTTTCGGTTGGGGAGCTACCGGTAACCAGAATGTACAAGATTGGGCATACATTGCTCTGCTTGCCACCAAACCAACTCCTTGGGGAAACGGTGTATTAAACGGTAATACCGCCAATCCTAATCTTAAGTGGGAAACTACCTACTCTACAAACTTAGGTTTGGATATCAATCTTTTTGATAACCGTATCGAATTCATTGCCGACTTCTATTATAAGAAGACAAAAGATATGTTACTGCAGATTTCTCTGCCCGCTTTCATGGGTTCATCCGGCCAAGGCGCCGCAAGCAATCCTTGGGGTAACATCGGTTCTCTGGAGAATAAAGGTATCGAACTTACTTTGAACACAGTAAACATTGACACCAAAGGTTTCCAATGGAGAAGTAATTTTGTCTTCTCGCTTAATCGTAACAAGATTCTCGAAATGGACACGGAAACCGGCAGCCTGCCTTATAATCTCCGTATTGGCGATGATGATATGACCGTAACCAATTCTATGGCAGGCCATCCCATCGGACAGTTTTGGGGATACAAGGTAATCGGACGTTTCAACGAGCCTTCCGATTTCTATTATAAAGATGCAAACGGCGCCCTCAAAGAAGTGCCCCGTCCTGAAGGCATGAAAATAGCTGAAGGTGAAGCTTGGTTAGGTGATTATATTTTCGCCAACCTCAATGGAGATGATGTGATAGACAATAACGACCAAACAATTATCGGTAATCCCGAGCCAAAATTCACTTATGGTATCGGTAACACTTTCTCTTGGAAAGGATTTGACCTCACCATTTTCCTGACCGGTTCTTATGGTAACGACATACTGAATTACAATCGTCGTTTCCTTGAAGTGAGCGGTGACAATGGTAACCTACTGAAGTCCATGGGTTATGCCATTGTAGAGAAGATTGACCCGAACGGTCCGGATGACTACCGCAACTTCCACGTAACCGGTGGGGATCCGCTTTGTCCACGCCTCTATACACGAAGCTCTAAATACAAGAACTGGCGTGTAAGCGACCGATACATCGAAGACGGCTCATATCTTCGTATCCAGAATATCTCTTTAGGCTATACTTTGCCAAAGAAATGGTTACAGAAAACGCCATTGCAGAACGTGAAAGTTTATGCCAATCTGCAAAACGTATACACATGGACCAAGTATAAAGGTTATGATCCGGAAGTAGGTAATCTGTGGGGTAATGCATTGTACAACGGCATCGATTATGGTCGTTATCCATCTCCGCGTATCTATACGTTTGGTTTGAATGTTTCCTTCTAATCCGATAAAAAAAGAAAGACAATGAAAAACAAATATTTATTATTAGCCATATTGACGGGAAGTATATCGCTTACAGGCTGTGAAGATTTCCTTGATCAAAAAAACACGCACGACCTGAATCAGGAAACTTTCTTCGATTCGGACGCTGCAGTACAAGCCGCGACAGCACCGCTCTATAATTATGTATGGAACGAGTTCAACGATAAGTTTTACTACGGTATGGGAGACGGACGAGCCAACAATATCACCGCTCCTTATTCCGCATATGTTTATCCTTATACAAACTTCTCGGAAACAGCATTGAGCGATGGTTTGTCTTCAGCATGGAATTCACTCTATTCCGTAGTGGCACAAGCTAACAATACTATTAATAATATTTTAGACTTTGCCGGTAACGGTGTAAGCGAGCAAGGTAAAAACACAGGAGTGGCGGAAGCCCGTTTCATGCGGGGCACGGCATACTGGTACATAGCCTCCTTATGGGGAGAAGGTATTATTTACACCAACACTTCCTCAATGGTGAATAACTACGTCATTCCGGCCAATTCGGGTATCGATATGATGGAGTTCGCCATTCGCGATTTGGAATTTGCCGCCAAATACTTGCCGAAAGTACAAAGCAATCAAGGACGTGTCACTCAGTACAGTGCCTATGGAATGCTCTCACGCCTCTACCTCTCTATGGCAGGACTGACTACAGAAGGAGCATACGACGGTACTAATGCAGCTACCGACTTCAACCGCGGTACACGTAATCCCTATTACCTCGACTTAGCACGAAAAGCCGCTCTCAAAGTGATAGAAGAATCGGGTATGAGCCTGACCAAAAACTACGGTGATTTATTTGCCGCCGCTTCCATCAACAACAATCCCGAAAGCCTTTTCCAATTGCAATGGCTGCAAGGAACCTCAGAAGCTGTCGGCGGATGCGGCAATACAATGGTACGCTTCTTGGCATGGAGCACCATGGTAGCTGATACCGATGCATGGGGTGGAGCCACTTATTGTTCCTGGGACTTGTGGAATGAATTCAAAAAATACGAAGATCCTACTTTGGGTACAACAATAGATGATGCTGTCCGTCGTCACTATTCCGTAGCATCTTACGGAGAAGTATATCCTGATATCAATATTAAAAACAATGGATATACCTATGGCATTACAGAAACTCCGGGTAATGAAGGCGCCAACATCAAGAAGTATGTAATCGGTACCAATGCCGACAATGGCATCAGCTTTAAGGGAAGTGCAGGTATCAATACTTATATGATGCGTCTTGCCGAAGTTTATCTGAATTACACTGAAGCCGTATTGGGCAACAATGCCTCTACCGAAGATACCGAATACTTCAATCTGGTACGCGAACGCGCCAATGTGCCTCAGAAGACAACAGTCACCTACGAAGACTTACGCCATGAATTCCGCGTAGAGTTTGCTTTCGAAGGGCTTTACTGGTACAACTTATTACGTCGTTCCTACTACGAGCAGAATGAAGTACTGAATTACGTAAACAATCAAAACCGTAATGCAGGCTATAGCTATGACAAGGAAGAAGAAATTTATGAGATAAGCGATAGTTATGAAGCGCCGGGTAAAGGTGTGGCAGAAGCCACCGTAAGAAGTCTCAAACTACCTATTGCAGATACAGACCAAAGCAAGAATCCTCATCTGAAGCCGGATGGCAATGGCAACCTGCAAACTACACCCTACGTTTTTGGCGAAAGAGAAGTTTCCATTGACGAATTGTTCAACTAATAAAACAGGAGAATCATGAAAAACTTAAAATACATCACAATGTCGTGTCTCGCACTACTTGCCGTGAGCCTCACTGCTTGCAACGAAGACGACGAGTACTTTGATAAAGATGCGCAAAATAGCGCCATCACCATCAAGAAAATCTATTTGGAGGATATAGAATCTTCCGTACCGGACCGTGAAGTGACTTTCGCCCGTTTAGGCCAGACTCTCCGCATAGAAGGTAGCGGGCTATATGGCACCAAGAAAGTATTCATCAACGGTTATGATACCTATTTTAACCGTGCTTTGGTGAGTGATAATAACTTAATCGTACAAGTAAACAGCAAAACGCCCGTAGTGGAAGCAGAAGAAGAGGTACGGAATAAAATACGGCTTGTAAAAGACGGAGCGGAAACCACCTACGATTTTATTATCCGTTCATCCGCTCCCTCTATCACAAGCGTAAGCTCCACCATGCCTTCCGTTGGCGAAAAGATAACTGTTTACGGCGATAACCTACACGAAACAGTAAAAGTGACCCTACCCGGTGGTGTGGAAGTAACAGAAGGTATTGAGAACGATGAAGAAAGCGGAGAATGGTTCTCATTTACTATGCCTGACGGTGTAACCGAGTACGGTTCTATCTTCTCAGAAGGCGCCAACGGAAAAGCCGCTTCTCCGGCTTACTTCAACGATGGTCGTTGTTACATCATTGATTTTGATGGCAATGGCAGCTTAGGCAGTTGGGGACAAACATACAGCACTGACGACTATGTTGATGACCCGTTGAATTCCGGTCGTGGAAAAGTGGCAATGTTGATTCCTCAAAGCCGTTTGAATGAAGGCGGAGTTGCGCCAGGCGCAAGAACCTTACTATGGGCAACAGCCGGTAGCGACAACCCTACAAATGACTGGAACCGTATGACTGAATTTATCCCTGCAAATACTCAGGCAAGTCAAATAGCTTTGCAATTTGACGTTTATGTACCTGAACTTTGGGGAGGAACGGGCCAGTTGGAAATCAGCCTTCAAAACAATCTCTCCAACTATGGGTACGGCTCTACCGAAACTACTTTCACCACTAACATCGCATATCCTACCGCAACAGTATGGGTACCTTGGTTGGTGGATGGAAAAAATGTACCTTATACTACAGGTGAGCGTTGGGTAACCGTTACCATTCCTCTTACAAAATTCGGAAAATACAGTGATGAAGGCGGAGACCATCCATTCCAAGAGGTCATTGATGATCGTAATGCCGCAAGCAATGCAAATTTCATATTCCTTTTGTGCAATCCTGATTTGAAATACAGTGAAGATGTGATATTTGAAGCTTCCAATATCGATTTGAAGATTTATGTCGACAACTTCCGTATCGTTCCCAATGAAAAGATTAAAATATCTGATTTCCCCGAAGAAGAAGATGCCGAATAAGTTATTAACCTTATAAAATAACATGATTATGAAATTCAATAAAATAATACTTCCCGCAATAGTTTGCGCGTTAGCGTTAAGCAGTTGTGAGGATAACAAAATGGAATGGGGTAAGCCCGACGGTTATGGTGATGTCAACATATCCGATATTCCGCTTGAGTTACAAGAAAAGATTGCCAACTATGATGTAATCAAAGCATACGCCGCTCAATATCTTCCCGGTCAAACTATTGGTTTGGGGTTGGGTGCTGACCTCTACTTAGAGAACGAAGCCTACCGGCAAGTGGCTGATGACAACTTCCAGATGTTCACTACCGGTAACGCCATGAAACATGAATCTGTAGTAACCAATAAAGGCGAACTGAATTTTGACAAAATTGATGCTTTCCTTGCAGCCATACCTACTGACATACCGGTATATGGGCATAACTTTTTATGGCACACTCAGCAGAGACAGCAATATCTGAAATCGCTGATCGCTCCTGAAATGAAAGTAGAAACCGGGGATGATGAAAAGTGTGAAAACGTGATTACCAACTCCGGATTTGAAAACGGAAATACAGGATGGATCTTCAATGGAAGCGGATACAATGGAACCATTGTTGACGAAGGCTATGCAAGTGCCCATGCGCTACAATGTACAATGACAGAAACTTCAACCGGCAATTATGATAGTCAATTATTCTGGAATCTTCCAAGCGCATTAGAACAAGGAGAAACCTATTATTTAGCATTTGCCGCTAAATCAGACCCGGCCATTAATGTTCAGGTTATCGGACAAAATCAAGCCGACTATGGCATTGCTATCTACAAAGAGACATTTACTATGACTGATTCATGGAAGCTCTACGAATATGAATTAACATTTGAGGACGACAAGGTTATTGACAAAATAGGTTTACAATTCGGTGGCACTCCAAATTCCATTTTATATCTTGATGATTTCAAGTTTGGAAAGAAAAAAGAAACTGAAGTCAATTATTGTACAAATGGTTCATTTGAAAGCGAAAAAGGATTGGATGGTTGGGAATTAGCAAATTCAGGAGCCGGTATATCAATCGTCGAACTTGAGGATGCCATCTCTAAGACAAAAGTATTGAAAATGGTATCAAGCGAAACCAGTGCGAATGCTTGGAGTTTACAGCTACGTTCTCCAGAAATACCTTCTTTCCCTAATCAAAAGGTTCAAATATCGTTTTGGGTAAAATCCGAACAAGCAGGAAAAGGACGCATTGCTTTACCAGGCTGGAGTAACGAAACACCTTATATGGATTGGTTAGGGACAGGAGGTAACTGGACCGAATTTTTTGAAACGACCACCGAATGGCAGCACATAACCATCCTTCCGCAAAAATACAATACTGACTTCAAAGAAGGTACAGATACGTGGAAACTACAGCTGGATTTTGGCTATCTGCCTAACGTAACATATTATATTGACGACATTAAGGTAACCTTAGTAGAAGAAGCTCCTACCGCCAAAAGCCTCACCCGTTCAGGTGGTATATCTTACATAATCAAACCTATAGAAGAAAAAAGAGCAGCCCTGCTTGGTGCTATGGAAACATGGATTAAAGGAATGGCAGAACACGAAGGTATGGAGCGCGTAGTAGCTTGGGACGTTATTAATGAACCTATTTCCGACAATAACCAATGGCGTGGCGTAAATGGCAACTTCAGTAGCGAAGACGCAACCCCTACCGAAGATGAAACAACCGGTTTGAACCTGAACTGGGCAAACGGTCACTTCTATTGGGGATATTACCTTGACAAGGAATATGCGGTAAAGGCTTTTGAATATGCACGTAAGTACACTAAAGAAGGAACCAAACTTTTCGTCAATGATTACAACTTGGAAATCAATCCTAACAAACTGCAGGCTCTGATAGACATGGTGAAGTATATCGATGAAAATAATGAGAACCGCCAGCCAATAGTAGATGGAATAGGTACTCAAATGCACCTCATAGCCAAGAGTATCACAAAAGAACAAATCGATGCCATGTTCCAAACCTTAGCTGCAACAGGCAAACTGATCCGTGTAACAGAGCTTGACGTACGTCTGGAAGAGAATAAAACTCCCACAGCCGACGACCTGATGTTACAAGCCGACATTTATCGCTGGGTTTTCGAATCATACAAGCAATACATACCTGCCGAACAGCAATCCGGTATCACTATATGGGATATTACTGACGACACAAGTTGGTATAAAGAATACTCACCTTGTATCTTTGATGCCAACTTAACACGTAAACCCGCATATAAAGGTGTATGCGATGGTATAGCAGGACGTGACATCAGCGAAGATTTCACCGGTGATGACTGGAAAGCAGGAAAGTAACTGAACAAGAAATAGTGAAAGAAACTATTGATTTATATTAAGAAAGGAGCCGGCAGTCTGCATTTCCGGCTGCCGACTCCTTTTTCCACCATAATAGTATCCCAATGACTCCAATACGTACGAACAATATCAGAAAAACAGCCTTCGTAAAGACACGGTGTAACATTGAAAATACTATTTGTAACATTTTTCAAGCAGACAGGAACATATAACAAAGATAATGATACGCTATTTTCAGAAGATAAACAGTGAATCATCTAACTTTGTACATCATGAAAACCCTATTTATACTAATATTGATGAGACGGATAATCTTACTTCTAATAGTACTGACACTATTTACAGCAAAGGGACACCCGCAGACCGCTGCCTTACAAAGACAAGGCACTGCCACCCAACTTATCGTAGACGGTAAACCTTTCCTCATATTAGGCGGCGAGTTCGGTAATTCATCCGCCTCATCCGTACAAGACATCGAACGGATTTTTCCTAAATTACAAAGAATGGGATTAAATACCGTCCTCGTTCCTGCATACTGGGATTTAACAGAACCAACCGAAGGTCACTTCGATTTTACACTTACCGACAAAGTCCTGCAACAAGCACGCCGGAACAATCTGAAAGTCGTCTTCTTATGGTTCGGAGCCTGGAAAAACTCCATGAGTTGTTATGCTCCTCTCTGGTTCAAAGAAAACCATAAGAAATATCCCCGCGCTTACACGCAAACAGGTAAACCGTTGGAAATAGCCAGCGCTTTCTCCGAAAATGTCTATCAAGCAGACAATCGTGCCTTTTCGGCATGGCTACAACACATCGCTGCAATTGACAAAGAAGAAGGTACCGTCATCATGGTACAAATAGAAAATGAGATAGGCATGCTGGAAGATGCGCGCGACTACTCTCAAGAAGCTGACAAAGCGTTCCGTGCTCCTGTTCCCACAGAATTAATGAACTATCTGCAAAAAAACAAAAAGACGCTGCATTCCCAAATGATAAAAAAATGGGAGAGCCAAGGCTGCAAGAAACAAGGCGCATGGCAAGAAGTATTCGGTGCAGACATCTATACCGACGAAATTTTCATGGCATGGCACTACGCCCGCTACGTAGAACGAATGGCACAAACCGCCCGTTCCATCTATAACGTACCTTTATACGTCAACGCCGCCATGAACAGTCGCGGACGTAAACCGGGTGAATATCCTTCGGCAGGTCCGTTGGCACATCTTATCGACGTGTGGCGCTGCGGAGCACCCAATATCGACATCTTAGCGCCAGACCTATACGACGACGGTTTCACCAATTGGGTAGCACAGTACAAACTGCATAACAACCCTCTTTTTATCCCAGAAATCCGTCTGACAGATAATAACGGAGTACGAGCTTTCTATATTTTCGGCGAACATGACGCCATCGGTATCAGCCCGTTCTCCATAGAGGATGGTTCCGACTCTTCCGATTCTCCTTTAGTTCAAAGCTATACCAGACTAAAGGAACTAATGCCTTTACTCACTGAATATCAAGGTAAAGGTATGATGAAAGGACTTCTTTTCAACCAAAAAGACAAAGAGCGTATCATTACGGATGATGACTTATCAATAACCTGCCGACACTATTTCACACTACCATGGGACCCACGCGCCACAGATGGCAGCGCATGGCCCGAAGGTGGCGGCCTCATCCTAAAACTATCCAAGAACGAATATATTGTAGCCGGTAGCGGTATCGTTTTGGAATTTACCAAGGCCTCGGAGAAACCTGGTTCCGAGATACGGAAACAACTGGGTGAAGACGGATTCGCCTTAAGTAACGAACAGATAAAGACAAAAAAAGAAAGGTTTCAAGGAATGCGTTGCGGCATCGGTCATGTGGATGAAGTAGAGGTGGACAAAGAAGGAAAGTTCCGTTATATCCGCCGATTGAACGGCGACCAAGACCATCAGGGGCGCCACGTACGAATATCGGTAGGAGAATTCAAGATACTGCATGTACGATTGTACGAATATCAATAAAATTGGTAAGTATATACCATAAAAGGATTTGAAATATGAAATATTTGATTCATGATAAGATTAGGTTAGGAGTAGCAGTGCTGCTTTGCTTTTGCACCGCCTTACAAACGGATGCAAAGGTGAAGCTGCCTGCTTTGATTTCGGACGGGATGGTATTGCAGCGTGAACAGCCTGTAAAAGTATGGGGAACTGCTGACGCAGGCGAAAGGGTCAGTGTAACATTCATGAAAAAGAAGTATGCCGCCACCGCTGACAGCAACGGACAGTGGAACGTAACACTACCGCCAATGAAAGCAGGCGGTCCGTATCTAATGCAAATCAACGACATCAAACTGAACGATATATTGATAGGCGACGTATGGCTCTGTTCAGGGCAGTCGAATATGGAACTGCCTGTCAGCCGGGTGACAGATATGTTCGCCGTAGAGATTAGCGAATACAGCAATGAAAGAATCCGGCAGATTGTCGTACCTAAAGTCTACAACTTCCATGCACCGCAAGAAACACTTTCCGCTACAAGCTGGAAACCGATGACGCAAGAAAACGTAATGAACTTCTCCGCCCTCGCCTGCTTCTTTGCCAAAGAGATGTATGAGAAAACCGAAGTGCCCGTAGGTATTATCAACTCCAGTTGGGGCGGTACCCCCATAGAAGCTTGGATCAGCGAAGAGGGATTAAAGGAATTTCCCATCTACATCAACGATAAACGCCTGTATGAAGATGATATCTATTGCGCACATATCAAGAAGCTGGAAGGCGAAAGTTTCTATCGCTGGAACTCATCACTTTATCGCAGCGATGCCGGGCTACACGAACGGACTCCCTGGTATGCCTCAAACTATGATGATAGCGATTGGCAAACAGTGAACATGTTTTCCCGTACATGGGGCAATAACGGATTGAATCCCATTGCCGGCTCACACTGGCTGCGCCAAAACGTGGAAATACCGCAAACCTGGAGCGACAAAGAAGTCACTCTGCGGTTAGGTTGCATCATAGATGCGGATTCCGTATACGTAAACGGTACATTTGTAGGAACTACCGGCTATCAATATCCGCCCCGTATCTACCGTATTCCGGCCGGGACACTGAAACCGGGAGTTAACAATATCACCGTACGCATCATCAGCAACGGCGGACAACCGGGATTTGTACAGGAAAAGCCGTACAAGCTCATCTGCGATAATGAGAGCATCGATCTGAAAGAAGAATGGAAATACCGTTTGGGAACCCCTATGCCGTCGGCTCCGAACATGATGTTTTTCTGTTACAAGCCCGTATGTCTGTACAATGCCATGATAGCTCCTTTGCAACATTACACGTTGCGGGGCACAGTATGGTATCAGGGCGAATCAAACGTATCACGACGGAATGAATACGCTACTCTCCTTACAACCATGATTGCCGACTGGAGACGTACTTTCGGTCAACCGGAATTGCCTTTTTATATAGTGGAACTGGCAGACTACCTATCCAAGGAAGACATCGGCGGCCGCAAGGCATGGGCAGAAATGCGTTTAGAACAGGCAAAAGCGGCCCAAGCCACTCCTAATGCTTTTCTTATACGTAACAGCGATTTAGGAGAATGGAACGATATTCATCCGCTCGACAAGAAGACATTGGGCAAACGCGTAGCAGACAAAGTATTGGAAACATTGCCTATTAAAAAAGTGAAATCAAAGAACTAATAATAATCTGATATTATGGAAACGTCAATAAAAACGAATGAAGAGTCTAAAGGTTTTTACAAACTGTCATGGCTTCAACGAATCGGGTTTGGTTCGGGCGATCTGGCACAAAACCTTATCTACCAGACAGTATGTATGTACCTGCTGATATTCTATACGAATGTATATGGGTTGGAACCGTCGGCAGCCGCATTCATGTTCCTCATAGTCCGGGTAGTAGACGTGCTGTGGGACCCCTTGGTAGGCGCATTCGTAGACAAACACAACCCCAAACTCGGTAAATACCGCTCTTATCTGATATTGGCGGGAATTCCTCTCACCGGCTTCGCCATACTTTGCTTTTGGAACGGATTCTCCGGTTCGCTGGTCTATGCATACTTTACCTATGTAGGTTTGTCTATGCTTTACACGCTGATTAACGTTCCCTATGGCGCACTGAACGCATCGCTCACACGTGACACGGACGAAATAACCACACTGACCAGCGTACGTATGTTTCTTGCCAATACAGGCGGGCTGGCGGTAGCCTATGGTATTCCTAAGCTGGTGGCAAGTCTGTCGCCCGACGGAATGACTAATACGGCAGAAAGCGCCGATGCCTGGTTTTATACCATGGCGATTTATGCGATTGCCGGACTGCTTTTACTGGTGTTCTGTTTTACACAATGCAAAGAACGCGTCGTTATGGATGCCAAAGAAACTGAAAAAGTACAGGTATCAGACCTCTGGGTAGAGTTCAAGCGCAACAGACCCTTGCGTATTCTTGCGTTTTTCTTCATTACAGCATTTGCCATGATGGCTGTGGGTAATTCGGCAGGGTCTTATTATATGTTGTACAATGTACACGGCACTAGCGACCAAATGGCGAACTTTATGGCGCTCGGCTCAATCCCGGCATTTATCTTCATGCCATTAGTCCCGTGGATTAAGAGGAAGATAGGCAAACGTGCCATGTTCAATGTATTTCTGTCCATAGCAATCGTAGGTATGGCTCTACTCTATATCATATCGATGATACCGTCATTAAAGAGCCAGATATGGCTTGTTTATGTGGCGCAATTTATAAAATCCACCGGAGTTATCGTCGCTACAGGCTATATGTGGGCCTTAGTTCCGGAAGTTATCTCCTATGGCGAATACACCACCGGAAAACGTATTTCAGGTATTGTAAATGCTCTTACCGGTATATTCTATAAAGCAGGAATGGCATTGGGCGGTGTAGTGCCGGGACTGGTGCTTGCCTATGTGGGATTCGATAAGAACAATGCCGTCAGCCAATCTTCATTTGCCGAACAAGGCATTCTCTGGTTAGTAGCCATCATCCCTGCCATATTATTGATAGTTGCCATGCTTATCATCTCAAAATATGAGTTGGACGACGAACGGATTGACGAAATCAACAAGGAGATAGAAAACAGAAACAGATAATCATTCATTAAACAAGATACCATGAGAATAAAAAAGACTTTATTGTCCGCGCTTGCCGTTACTCTGTTATTGGCAGGTTGCGGTACCAAGCAAACGACGCCTCAAAGCCTATCCCTGAAAGAGGCGTTCGGTGACAAGTTCCTTGTTGGCGTAGCATTGAACACCCGGCAGGTAGCCGGTAAAGACAGTGCGGCAACAAGGCTCATCAAACAACACTTCAACTCTATCGTTGCAGAAAACTGCATGAAAAGCGTAAATATTCACCCAGAAGAAGGCAGATATAATTTCGGTGCTGCCGATTCCATAGTAGAATATGGTGAAAAGAACGGCATGGCCGTTATCGGTCATTGCCTCATCTGGCACTCGCAATGCGCTCCCTGGTTCTGTGTAGACAAAGAGGGTAAGAACGTTTCACCGGACATCATGAAGCAACGGATGAAAGAACATATCACGACGCTTGTAAGCCGCTATAAAGGACGCATCAAAGGTTGGGACGTGGTGAACGAAGCGGTAGCAGACGACGGCTCGTACCGTAACAGCCTGTTCTACCAAATTTTAGGTGAGGAATACATACCGCTCGCCTTCCAATATGCATATGAAGCCGATCCGGAAGCAGAACTCTACCTCAATGATTACGGCATGAGCAATCCCGCTAAAAGAAACACTTACGTGAAAATCATCGACGACCTGAAGAAACGGGGCTTGCGCATCGATGCCATAGGTATGCAAGGACATATGGGTATGGACTATCCCAACATAGAAGAGTTCGAGAAGAGCATGCTTGCTTTCGCCTCTACCGGTGTGAAACTGATGATTACCGAATGGGAAATGAGCGCACTGCCTACCGTACACGAAGGCGCCAATATCAGTGACACCGTTGCCTTTAAGGCAGCCATGAACCCCTATCCTGATGCACTGCCCGATTCAGTGTCCAAAATCTGGAACGCACGTATGAAAGCATTCTTCGACCTGTTCGTGAAGCATGCCGACGTTATGGACCGCGTAACCGTATGGGGCGTGAGCGACGGTGATTCGTGGAAGAACGATTTCCCCGTAAAAGGCCGTAAGGAGTATCCCCTTCTCTTCGACCGCAATCATCAGCCCAAACCGTTCTTGCGCGAGCTATTGTCGCCCAAAACCGCCACCTTTGACACCTTTACTTATTCCGTTGAAAACGGTACCGAAAGCGATGTACGAAATGACAGTACTTCCGGTTCCCGGTCGGTCAATCCCCTGCTTCCCGGTTGTTATCCCGATCCCAGCATCTGCCGTGCAGGAAATGACTACTATCTGGTGAACTCATCATTTGCATTCTATCCCGGAATTCCCATCTGGCACAGCACCAATCTTAAAGACTGGACACAACTGGGCTATGTATTGAACCGTCCCTCGCAATTACCGCTGAAAGACGGTTTGCGCATCAGCGGAGGCATTTATGCTCCGGATATCAAATACAATCCGCACAACAAGCTCTTCTACGTGATTACTACCGCAGTAGACGGTGGCGGTAACTTCTTCGTAACAACCGATGATCCTAAAAAAGGAGAATGGAGCGATCCGGTCTTTCTACCCGAAGTAGGCGGTATAGACCCCGGATTCTTGTTTGATGAAGATGGCAAAGCCTATATTGTAAACAACGACGCCCCGGCCGGAAAACCGGAATACAGCGGGCACCGCGCTATCTGGATACGCGAATTCGACTGGAAAAATAACCGTACCGCAGGAGAACAAAAAGTGATTATAGACGGCGGTGTAGACAAATCGCAACATCCCAGTTGGATAGAAGGCCCGCACCTTTACCATATCAACGGTACTTACTACCTGATGGCAGCCGAAGGCGGTACAGGTCCCAATCATTGCGAAGTCATCTTCTCGGCTTCCTCTCCTTTCGGGCCTTTCAAGCCGTGCGGTACCAACCCGATATTGACACAACGTGACCTGCCCCAAGACCGTCCTAATCCTGTCACTTGTACCGGCCATGCCGATTTGGTGCAAACTCCTGCAGGTGATTGGTATGCCGTATTCCTTGCTGTACGCCCCTATCGCGACGGACACGACGTAATGGGGCGCGAAACATACCTCCTCCCGGTCGATTGGAAAGACGGACAACCTATTATTCTTCCTGCGGGTGAAACCCTCCATTACACCAATCGTTCCCTAGCTCCCACTCCGCTTTGGACAAGTAACGGGCTGACTGATGAAGCATTCTTCATCCGCACCCCACAGAGTTCTTATTATGAGATAGGTAAAGACGGAAAACTGACCTTGACAGCCCGCAGTATAAGAATCAACGACCGTAGACAGCCGTCGGTCATCGGCCGCTGGATTACCAATAACGAGTTCGATACGCAAACAGCCGTCAACTTCTTACCCACGGCTCCGGAAGACTTTGCGGGCATCATCCTGTTCCATAATGATGAATGTAATATCCGTTTCGGCAAGGCGCTGGACGAACAAGGCAAGCCTTGCTTGAAGCTGATTGCTTACAGTATGGACAAGCTCAATACGGAAACTGAAATACCTTTGCGAGAATCGGATGCCAATAAAAAGATTTACCTGAAAGTAACCGGTAATGAACCTCAAACGGCAGGCGAAAGCGTTTATTATACTTTCTCCTACTCCTTCAGCCCCAAAACAGATTGGGTACAGGCAGGCGAACCCGTTTCCGCCGATTTACTCAGCACTCAAACTGCCGGTGGCTTTACAGGCACTATGGTCGGTATATATGCCACAGGGGATTACAATGAACAGGGAGATTACAGCAATATGAAAAAAGGAAAATAATGATTCAAATCCTATAAACGAATAATTCAATAACTTATCACTAATTTTGCTTCACCATGAAAAAAGAAATGAGATACCTGGTTCCGGGAGATTATATGGCAGACCCTGCCGTACATGTTTTCAACGATAGAGTTTACATCTACCCCAGCCACGATTGGGAGAGCGGCATCGGAGAAAACGATAATGGCGATCACTTCAACATGAAAGACTATCATGTTTTCTCCACCGACGACATTATGAACGGTGAAATCAAAGACCACGGAGTAGTTCTTCAGGTAGAGGACATTCCCTGGGCCGGCCGCCAACTATGGGATTGCGACGTAGTTCTGAAAGACGGAAGATACTATATGTATTTCCCTCTGAAAGACCAAAATGATATTTTCCGCATCGGTGTGGCTATCAGCGACAAACCCGAAGGACCGTTCATTCCGCAAGCCAATCCGATGAAAGGCAGTTATAGTATCGACCCTGCTGTTTTTGATAACGGAGACGGCGATTTCTACATCTATTTCGGTGGCCTATGGGGCGGACAATTACAACGCTATCGCGACAACAAGGCATTGGAATGCGCAGTCTTGCCCGAAGGCGATGAACAAGCTTTGCCCGCTCGTGTAGCCAAGCTCAGCAAAGACATGCTGGAATTCGCAGAAGAGCCGAAAGCCCTAATCATTCTGGATGAAAACGGTAAACCGCTGACCGCGGGCGATAACGGGCGCCGTTTCTTCGAAGCCAGTTGGATGCATAAGTACAACGGTAAATATTATTTTTCCTACTCCACCGGTGATACGCATCGTCTGTGCTACGCCATTGGCGATAATCCTTACGGACCTTTCACTTATCAAGGCGTTATCCTTACTCCGGTTGTGGGCTGGACTACACACCATGCCATCGTAGAATATAAAGGAAAGTGGTATCTGTTCCACCACGACTGTGTACCTTCCAACGGAAAGACCTGGCTCCGCAGTCTGAAAGTTTGCGAACTGGAATACGATGCCGATGGAAAGATAATCACTATTGACGGACAATAAACCCGGATATAACATGAAATACAGAATATTTTCGCTTTTCTATATCGCAATAGTATTCGTTACCCAAATGGCTGCCGAAGACGGTAGCCATTTGTGGCTTCGACTGCCGGCCGATGCCCGTGCGCAAGTTTCGGCTCCCTACCAATCGCCTACATTAAACATCGCCGTCGAAGAACTGCAGGAAGCATGGCAAGGAGCTCCCGTCCGGCTTGTCATACAAAAGGACAAGCAGTTGCAGCCCGAAGGTTTCCGCATCCGCTGCAAAGACAATACAGTCATTCTCTCCGCCCCCACCGAGAGAGGATTGCTCTATGCCGCCTATCACTTGCTCAGATTGCAGCAAACCGCCAATTTTCCACTCTCGGATTCCAACACTCAATTAACGGAGAACCCGGCCTACAATCTCCGTATCCTTAACCATTGGGATAATATGGATCGTACCA
>UMHS01066107.1_pt1 | contig 22847 bp, 18 predicted proteins | sample 1965611 | NCBI WGS metagenome assembly UMHS01 (sample SAMEA4836106, study PRJEB28245) | human gut metagenome | biome: gut microbiome; material: fecal sample | place: Denmark | collected 2008
TGGGAAGCAAGGTATTAACAGAAGATGTTGATTATACGGTAAGATACAGTAACAATAGTAATGTGGGAACTGCCAGGGTAATCATTTCCGGTATTGGTGTATACTCCGGAGAAAAAGTTGTTACCTTTGTAATTAAAGAAAAGAGCATTGAAAATTGTACGGTTCTTACGGTTGCATCCTTAAATTACAATGGAAATCTACAGACACCACCAGTTGTTGTAAAGGATGGCAGAAAGAAGTTGGAGGAAAATGTAGACTATAAACTATCTTATCGTAATAATATGGCAGTTGGAACAGCATATGTAACGATTACTGGTATACGTGACTATAAGGGTGCCGTTACAACAACTTTTGAAATTGTACGCCCGCAGATATCCTTTAATGTATTAATTCAGAATAAAAATATCGTGACAGGAACGTTTGACATTTTGATTGACCAAGTGCCAAGTTTTGTGACATCCATTATAACTCCGGTATGGACAAAAGCAGATCAGTCAGATATAGCATGGTATGAAGCTACTAGAGTTGATGGAGATACATTTATCGTACATGTAGATATTCGAAATCATAATGCTAATAGGGGTATCTATTATGCGCAAATTTATGTAAATGGTGGAGGATATGACATGCAGTATGCAGCCATTACAGAAACCAAGTTTGGAAATCCTCATCATAAATTTTATAATTACGATTATTATTATAGACGAAGTATAGCAGTAAAACAAAAATTTGGATACGCTGGAAATAAGAGTACAACTCATGGTAGTGCATTGCCTAAATTACAGAGTATAAATGAAGCAGGTGTCTTGGGTGGGAATGAAGCAAGCATATATAATTGGGATTTAGAAAATAAATTGGAGAGTTCTAGTATGCATTCGGAAAGTAAGTGTATATACAAGGATTATACTGATAAATCTGAAAAAGAAGATTTGCGAGTGTATTACAATTACTACATGGGCTGTGCAGATTGGAAAGAATAAAAAATATTGTGAGAATAATATAAATCAAGGGATGGAATAGTTTTATTCCGTCTCTTGATTTTTCGACTTTATAAGGCGAAAGATGGCTATGTATTGCCTAATGACTATAAGTATGTAAAAAAATACAATAAATACGCATAAAACCAGGGCTTGACAATTGTAATCCCAAAATAAATCTCTTATACTAGAAACGTAAAATAAGCGTTGAAATTCTATTGATTCAGAAAAACAAGAGGAACGAAGAAATGGCAGCAGATACCAGAGTGGCTGTAATCGGCATTGTAATAGAAAAGGACGAATCCGTCGGAGCATTAAATGAAATTTTACATGAATATGCAGCTTATATTATCGGAAGAATGGGAATTCCATACCGGGAGAGAGGCATAAATATCGTAAGTATAGCAATCGATGCACCGCAGGATACCATCAGTGCACTGACCGGTAAAATCGGAAAATTACCGGGAATCAGTGTAAAAACAGCATATTCCAGTGTGGTGACCAGACATGAAGAATAGAGGAAAAGAGTTATTTAATAAGCTGTATCAGGATACTCAGCTTACAGAGGCAGAATATAAAGAATTATTAGAACTGCATACCGATAAAGAAATTGCAGAGTACGGCTTTGAACTGGCGAGAAAAAGACAGAAAGAGACATTTGGAAATGAAGTCTATACCAGAGGACTGATTGAAATATCCAATTACTGTAAGAATGACTGCATCTATTGCGGCATCCGAAGAAGCAATCAGAATGCAGAACGTTACCGCCTGAGTGAAGAAGAAATCCTATCCTGCTGTAAAAGTGGTTATGCATTAGGGTTTCGTACCTTTGTCCTGCAGGGTGGCGAAGACGGCTACTACACAGATGATTTACTGGAAGATTTACTTCATAAGATAAAAGCTGCTTATCCGGACTGTGCCATTACACTGTCCTTAGGAGAGCGGAGCCGGGAGAGCTATGAAAGACTTTATACGGCAGGAGCAGACCGCTATTTATTACGTCATGAGACTGCGAATGAAGCCCATTATGGGAAGCTCCATCCGGCAGAAATGTCTCTTAAAAATCGCAAGCAGTGCCTGTATACCTTAAAGGAAATCGGTTATCAGGTGGGGTGTGGCATTATGGTAGGTTCTCCTTATCAGACCATAGATAATCTGGTGGAAGACCTTGCTTTTATGAAAACATTCAATCCGCATATGGTAGGAATCGGCCCGTTTATTCCGCAAAAGGATACGCCGTTTGGAGAGATGGAGCCGGGAAGTCTTGAGATGACGCTGTTTTTACTGGCAATTATCCGCCTGATGCTGCCGAAGGTATTGCTTCCGGCAACTACAGCATTGGGAACTATCCATTCAAGGGGCAGGGAGCTTGGCATTTTAGCAGGAGGAAATGTGGTAATGCCGAATCTGTCACCGGTAAAGGTGCGGAAGAAGTATGCCCTTTACGATAATAAAATCTGTACCGGGGAAGAGGCAGCGGAATGCCATGGATGTCTTGGCAACCGTATGGAATCCATTGGATATAAACTGGTGGTCTCAAGAGGAGATTCGCCATTTATATAAATAAAGGAAATACAAGAGGTATTTCTTAAATCACCATATAATAACCAACGGGAAAGAGCTTCTGACCCGGAAGAAAGGAAACATTATGTATAACAAAGCATCATTAAAGGCTGAAGAATTTATCTGCCGCGAAGAGATTGAAGAGACTCTGGCATATGCTGAGGCAAATAAGGACAATCTTGCCCTTATTGACGAAATCATTGCAAAGGCAAAATTACGGAAAGGGCTTACTCACAGAGAAGCATCAGTATTGCTGGCCTGCGAGAACGAAGAGAAAATCCAGGAAGTATATGACCTTGCAGAACAGATTAAGAAAGATTTCTATGGAAATCGTATTGTAATGTTTGCACCATTATATCTGTCCAATTACTGTATCAATGGATGTGTGTATTGCCCGTATCATGGAAAAAATAAGCATATTGCCCGGAAGAAACTGACACAGGATGAAGTACGTCAGGAAGTAACAGCATTACAGGATATGGGACACAAGCGTCTGGCAATTGAAGCAGGCGAAGACCCGGTGAATAACCCAATCGAATATATCTTAGAGTGTATTAAGACCATTTACAGCATTAAGCACAAAAACGGTGCAATTCGTCGTGTTAATGTAAATATTGCTGCAACAACCGTAGAAAATTACCGGAAATTAAAAGAGGCCGGAATCGGAACTTACATCCTTTTTCAGGAAACTTATCATAAAGAAAGCTATGAAAAATTACATCCAACCGGACCAAAGCATGATTATGCATATCATACCGAAGCCATGGACCGTGCCATGGAAGGTGGCATCGATGATGTTGGCTTAGGCGTACTTTTTGGATTGGAACTTTACAAATATGAATTTGCAGGACTTCTGATGCATGCAGAACATTTGGAGGCGGTGCATGGAGTAGGACCACATACCATCAGCGTGCCACGAATCAAACGTGCCGATGACATTGATCCGGATGTATTCGACAACGGCATCAGTGATGATATTTTTGCAAAAATCTGTGCATGTATCCGTGTGGCAGTTCCATATACCGGAATGATTATTTCTACCAGAGAGAGCCAGGCGGTACGTGAGAAAGTTATCCGCCTTGGTGTATCCCAGATTAGTGGTGGTTCCAAGACTTCCGTAGGTGGCTATGATCATCCGGAGCCGGAAGACGAGCGTTCCGAGCAGTTTGATGTCAGCGATACCAGAACTCTGGATGAGGTAGTACACTGGCTGATGGATATGGGTTATATCCCAAGCTTCTGTACCGCATGCTATCGAGAGGGAAGAACGGGAGACCGTTTCATGAGTCTGTGCAAGAACCAGCAGATTTTAAACTGCTGTCATCCGAATGCACTGATGACATTGAAGGAATATTTGATTGATTATGCTTCTGAAGATACCAGAAAAATCGGAGAAGCGTTGATTGCTAAGGAGATAGAGAAAGTACCAAATGAAAAAACAAGAGAAATTGCAAAACGTCATCTGAAAGAAATTGAGGAAGGACAGCGCGATTTCAGATTCTAGGAGGTCTTTAGCAATGTCATTGAATGAAACACCAGGTGCAAACCGGATACATATCGGTTTTTATGGCAAAAGAAACAGTGGAAAATCTTCTCTGATTAATGCATTTACCGGACAGCAGGTAGCAATTGTATCGGATGTAGCGGGAACCACAACGGATCCCGTCTACAAGCCGATGGAAGTGCATGGCATCGGTCCATGTGTATTTATTGACACGGCAGGAGTGGATGATGTAGGCGAACTGGGGAAAATGCGTGTAGAGAAGACGGAAAAAGCCGCAGAGAAAACGGATATTGCGGTGCTGTTGTTTTCCGGGGAGGAATATCAGGCAGAGTTAGAATGGTTCCACTATTTTAAAGAAAAGCATACACCGACCTTATGTGTACTGAGCAAAGCGGATACACTGACAGATTCAGATTTCATAGCAGCACAGCTTAAGGAAGAGACAAAACAGGAAATTCTTGTTATCAGCTCGAAAAACAAGGAAGATATAGAAAAATTTAAAGAAGAATTAATAAGACTTGTGCCGGATGATTATGGTGAAGAAACCATAACCGGAGCACTGGTAGAAGAAGGAGATTTGGTCCTTCTTGTTATGCCGCAGGATATCCAGGCACCAAAGGGCAGACTGATTCTGCCACAGGTACAGACCATCCGTGATTTGCTGGATCATAAATGTCTGGTAATGAGCTGCACAACGGATAAGTTAGAGGATACGCTGGCGGCGCTGGCGCGACCACCGAAGCTTATTATTACTGACTCCCAGGTTTTCCGTACAGTATATGATAAGAAGCCGCAGGAAAGTCTTCTGACCTCATTTTCCGTATTGTTTGCAGAGTACAAGGGAGATTTCGCTTACTACAAAGAGAGCGCAGCAGCCATTAGTAGTCTTACGGAAGAATCAAAGGTACTGATTGCAGAATGCTGCACCCATGCACCACTGAAAGAGGATATCGGCAGGGAGAAAATTCCGGATATGCTGAGAAAACGTATCGGAGCAGGACTGACAGTGGATATCGTCAGCGGAACAGATTTCCCAAAAGACTTATCTAATTATGATTTAATAATTCAGTGCGGAGCCTGTATGTTTAATAAAAAATATGTCATGACGAGAATTGAACGTGCAAAAGAACAGAAAGTTCCAATGAGCAACTATGGTGTTGCCATTGCATATCTGTCTGGAATTCTTGATAAAATCAGCTATTAGAAATGATGGAAAGGAAGCGTAACTATGTCAATCGAACGCGCGAGAGCATATTTAAAAGAATTTGGAATGGAGGAGCGGATTATGGAGCTGGCAGAATCCAGTGCGACAGTGGAACTGGCAGCAGAAGCGCTTCATTGTGAGCCGGAGCGTATTGCAAAGACGCTTTCTTTTCTGGTGGGAGAACAGCCGATTCTGATTGTAGCTGCAGGAGATGCAAGAATCGACAACCACAAATATAAGACAACCTTCGGAACCAAAGCAAAAATGATTCCGGCAGCGGCAGTGGAAGACTATATCGGACACGCCGTTGGCGGAGTCTGCCCTTTTGGAATCAAAGAGGGTATAAAAGTATATCTCGATGAAAGCCTGAAAAAATTTGAAACAGTATTTCCGGCATGTGGCAGTGGAAACAGTGCCATTGAGCTGACAATCCCGGAACTGGAGCAGTGCTCCGGATATTCAGAATGGGTTAATGTCTGCAAGGAGGAGTAATAGTAGGCAGAAACTTTAGCAAATAAGACGGCATAAGCGTCGGAAAAGAACAGCAGAGGAAATGGGAGCGTGTTATGTTTCAGTTACTTGAACTAATCGAAAATGAAGAGGACAGGGAATTTTGCAGAAAGTTGAGTGAGCAGTTTGACTCTGCAATGTACCATGTGGCATATGGAATTTTAAAGAATTCTGCAGATGCGGAAGATGCTGTGCAGGAAAGCTATATTGCAATTATAAATAATTTGGATAAAATTTCTCGTGAAAACTGTCATAAAGCGTGGAACTATATTGTTACTATAGTTAGGAGCAGAGCAATTAATGTATATCGTAGGCGGAACCGCGAAAGCAAAATGGACGAGGATACGATTGAAAAGCTGCTGCAGGAGTCTCAGGGGGACGGAGAAATCTTTGAACTTCCGGATGGCAGTAGCATGTCAGAACTTATCGGCAGAATGAAATATCCATATAAGGACGTATTATATTTACGATATTATAATGAATTGAGCTATGAAGAAATTGCAACTGCTCTTGACACAACAGTTGACAATGCAAGACACATTTCCAGCAGGGCAAGGAAGAAACTGCAGGAAAAGCTAGAGAAGGGGAATTCATTATGACAGAACAGGAACTGAAGGATGCCATCACATCGGCGTGTGAGGCAGATTATAAGCACGCAATGGCTGCACCAAAGCATCACTTTTCAAGGACATTTCGAAAGAAAATAAAAGTGCTGCTGCAACTGGGCATGGGAAAACATATGATACCGGCACTTTATCCGGTGCATGGCAGACGGCGTGTCATTATGGTTGTGGCAGTACTTATATTGATTCTCGGAACAACCGTAATGGGCAGAGGCTTTTTCCAGAGTCCGCTCGGAAAATATATTCTGACCGGGTATACCGACCATGTGCAACTGAATCTGGGCGAACCGGAGAATCTGGAAATGGTGGCAATAGAGGACAACGAGAAGAACACAATGGAGACTGGTGCTGAACTGGATTCAGAGGAAGATTTTGAATTTGTCTGCAAGAAACCGCAGTGGGTGCCGGAAGGGTATACACTGGAGCAAGAGGTTCATAAAGAAGAATGGGGAACATATGAACAATGTTATACAAACGATAAGGAACAAGGCATGATGTATTGGCAGATGCGCAACGATATAGTAGATAATCTAGGAATCAGTTCTAATGGAAGTGAACAGCAGGAAGTTATGATTGAGAATCTTAAAGGATATTTTATTTCGGATGATACATTGGATGAAGAAAGAGGAAATTTCGTTTGGGAAGATGGAAAGTATCTTTACATGATTGCAGGAGATTTAACAAAAGAAGAATTAATCAGGATGGCAGAAACAATAAAATAGTAAGTGAAATAAAATAATATTAAAAAATTGGAAAAAATTGTCATAAAACCTCTTTTTCGGTTGTTACATAAGTAGAACAGGTGGAAAGGAGGTTTTGTAATGAAAAGAAAAATATTAAAAAAGAAAATCCTGAGTATTGTTTGTACATTATGTCTTTGCATGTGTATGACTGGTGGTAGCACCGTAGTGTATGGCGCAGGTGTTGATAGTTGTGTGGACAGAATAGTAGAAGCAAGATATGCCAATATTGCAGCCTATAGTACAGGGCTAAAGCTGAATGGTTCTACATTTGCAGCACGTGCATTGGTTAATGCCAAAGTAAAAGCATCTATATCAACTACTATGACATTGCAGAGACAGTCAGGTAAGAGCTGGTCGGATGTAACAAGCTGGTTTGATTCTACAACAGGCTATAGATTGGATTTGACTAAGAATTATGTCGCTGGCACAAGAGGAAATTATCGTGTACGTGCAGTTTATACTGTGAATGGTGAAACAATAACAACATATAGCAGTACAGTCACCTATTAGCAGTAAAGGGAGAAAGTTATTTTTTTATAGAAAAGAAAAAATTAAGGAGAGGTAAAGGGATGAAAAAAATAGTAAGTGGTATTGGGGTATTGGTTTTTGCATTATACATGATGTGTACAACAGCGTTTGCAACAGAAGGTGCAGATGTAACTAGACTAGAGAATCTTGTGGCAGTAAGCCAAAAAGAAAGAGGGTTATATTGGCCGAAAGAATTTGAGGTTACTAGTGCATCGAATCCTAAAACTTTTTCCGGAAAAGCAGAGGGCAGTGACTTGTACTTAAATAAAGGGGTAACTGGCTCAACAAAATATTGGATTTCAATAAATAATAACAGAGATGAGGAATTAAAGGTAGAATTTAGAACACGTTTTTTTGTGAAGAAAACAATTTATGTACCAGCATATGCAACAAGAAGCTTGTCCGTTTTGGATATGGATGCAGGTGCAGAATACGCTTTGAAATTCTATCCAAAAAGTGATTTTGACGGATATATTTATGGTATGTAAAAATGAACATATTCACAATCAAAATCATAGCATTAATCCTAATGCTGATGGACCATATAGGCGAGTTCTTTCCGGACTCGCCTATATGGTTTCAATGGCTGGGAAGATTAGCGGCACCGCTGTTTTTCTATGCACTGGCGGTGGGGTTCCAACATACAAGAAATCGAAAGAAATATCTGTTGCGCCTATATCTGGCAAATGTTGGAATGGTATTTTTTAATCAGATTATGTGTATGCTGCAGAGAAAACTGGACTATGTGGCGTATCAACCGAAAAATCATAATATATTTACAACCCTGTTTTGCGCGGGAGTGCTTATCTGTATATGGGAAAGCCGGAAAGAGAAGAAAAAGTTTTTTACATACATTGGAATATATATCTTCTGGCAGGCTATGGTAATGGGACTTGCAATTTTGGCAGAGGCGTTTGATTACGTATGGCGCGGTAATGCGCTGTTGCAAACAGTCTTGCGGACAAATTATATTTTCCCACTACTGGGTGGAATCTGGGATGCGGAAGGCGGCGTGTTCTTTATTGTGCTGGGAATATGGCTGTATTGTGCAGTAGAGAAAAAGGGGAAGCTTGCGCTGCATTATATCCTGTTCTGTGGGGCATATATGTTTATGTGTCAGGGAGATATTCTGTATCGGATTATGAGCAGGTTTTCTTTTTGGGGCTATCATAAATTAGCGGATGTCATATATTTTGGCAGTTCGTTTGTGGGTATTCCTCTTGGAACATCGGATTTATCCTTACTTACGGAGTTCTATCAATGGATGATGATAGGCGCATTGCCAATTATGCTGGCGTGCAACGGAAAGCGTGGCAAAAGCCTTAAATGGCTGTTTTATGCGGCATATCCGCTGCAGTTTCTGGTATTGTATGGCATAAGTTATTATAAATAAGAAAGGTATATCGGCTGCTGCCGGTATACCTTTTTTGCGAGAAATTCGCAAAGCGTATTTCTTACATTTTCCGGTATCTGGTAAGGAAACCACAGGGAAACTGTTTCGTTAATAATTCACAAAAATTTCCTCTTTGTGCACATTGATAAGAAATCACTGTGAAACATCTACAAAAAATCCAAAACAAATTAGTAAAAATCACCATAAAATAAGGGAAAACGATTACCTAAATAAGAATTGACCGACAATTTCGGGTGAAATATAATCAGCTTATCAAACAAAAAGCGCGCAGATTGTTTTGGAAGATACTGATGAAGGATGTATAGGAGGAATGTTTATGAGTAAAGTGATGAAAAAAATAATTGCATTTTGCTTTATGGCAGTATTGACGATAGCCATGATAGCGCAGACAATAAAAGCAGACGAAGTAACGGATGCAAAGAAGGCAGTATATGTACAGGTGCCACAGGACTGGGAAAATCCATGTGTCTGGGCATGGGATGATGATGGAAATAATGCATTTGAGGCGTGGCCGGGCGAAGAGATGGACACAGACAGCGCAAATGAAGGCTGGTATTACATCTGGGTTCCAACCTGGGTAAATCATGTGATTGTAAATGCCAATGATGGAAATGTCCAGACTGCAGAGCAGGTGCTGGATGGAGAAAAGGACTGCTGGATTACCGTAACAGACGCAGATAATGCAGAAGTAACCTATGACAAGCAGACCACCGGTGAGACACCGGAATATGTGGAGAAATTTGCAATCCATGCAAAAGTAGATGCAGGCTGGGAAAATCCTTGCCTCTGGGCATGGTCAGCACCGGATGGAACTAACGCATTTGAAGCATGGCCGGGCATGGAAATGAAGCAGGATGACAACGGCTGGTATACCGCCAAAGCTCCAATCTGGGTAAATTCTATCATTATCAATGCCAACGAAGGAAGCGTTCAGACCGATGACATTTCTATTGATGCTGCAGAAGTCTGGGTAACAGTAGATGCAGACGGAAAAGCAGATTTTAGTTATACAGACCCGGATAAAGCAGAGGTGGCAAATATAACTGTACATGTAATCACACCGTCTGACTGGGATGCACCTTGCCTATGGGCATGGTCGGCACCGGACGGAACCAATGCATTTGCATCCTGGCCGGGCGAAGCCTTAGAAGAAGGCGAAAATGGATGGCTCATAAAAGAAGTACCGGGCTGGGTAAATTCCATTATTGTCAATGGAAATGAAGGAGGTGTTCAGACCAGTGATATTTCTGTGGATACAGGAAAGGATATCTGGCTTGTGGTAAAAGATGCCGATAACTTTGAAGTAAGCTATGAAGAGCCACAGGTAGATGCGGCAGCAGAACCGGCAACCGAAACTCCGGCAGAGACAGCAGAAGCAGGAAGCAACAATACTGCTCCAATCGTAATCGGTATTGTAGTTATTGCAGCAGCAGTTGTGATTATAATAGTTGTAGCGAAGAAAAATGCAAAAAATAAATAAAGATTAAATAAATAAGAAACAAGAAAAAGTCACAAGTAAAAGACAGGAGGACAGAAGTGAGAAGAAGAGTTAGAAGTAAATTGATGTCAATGGCACTTACACTTACCATGGCAGCAGGATTGTTAAGCGGCTGTGGCGGAAACAGCGTGTCAGAGACGGATAAGACTACCATAACAATCTGGCATGATAAAGAAGATGCAGTGGCGGAAGTCCTTCAGAAGAAACTGGAGGAACTGGAACCGGATGTGCATGTTGTGCTGGAGAAAAAAAGTGATTTGACAGAAAGCCTTAAGATGGTGGGAAGTGACCCGAAAGCAGCACCGGATATGTATTTCTTTGCCCATGATAAAATTGGAGTATATGCAGAGATGGACATTCTTGCACCGATTACAGACATTATCCCGGAAGAGGAGCTGGATGTATATATGGATAATACATTAGAGGCAGCAACCTACAAGGGAGAAATCTATCAGCTTCCTGTCTATTACGAGACTTTGTTATTCATGTATAACCGGCTTTATATGAAGGATGATGAAGTGCCGCAGACTACGGAAGAACTGTATCAATATATGCAGGATAACACTGCCGGCGGACATTATGGCTTTGTGGAACAGCACAGTACGCCATACTATGCAGCAGGCTGGATCAATGGCTTTAACGGTACGATTCTCTCAGCCGATGGTACACCGGGGCTGGATTCCAAAGAAACCATTGCAGCCCTGGAATATCACAAGAAATTTGTGGATTTGATGCCGGGCGAGACGGAGTATGCAACGGTAAATACCCTGTTTAAAGAAGGTATGGCACATTCTACCATTGCAGGGCCTTGGCTGGTGCCAACCGTAAGAGAAAGCGGAATGGACGTTGGCGTGGCAGCAATGCCGGTAATTGACGAGACCGGAAATCCGATTTCTCCATATATGGGAGTGCAGGGAATTCATGTGCTGAAAAATGCTGCAGAAAATAAGAAGGATGCGGTAGAAAAAGTACTTCGTGCCCTAATGGATCCGGAAGTAGAGGTGGATCTTGCAAAAGCAAGCGGCTGTGCACCGGCGATGGAAAGCTGCTATGAAATGGATGAAATCACATCAGATGAAGTGGTTATGGCAATGCACGATACAGCAGAACATGCAGTACCGATGCCGAATATTCCGGAAATGGATGTAATGTGGACGGTGGTTGGTAATCTTTTAACCGATGTCAACATGAGTGGAAAAGATGTGACAGAAAGTGCAGAGGCGGCGCAGCAGGAGGCGTTGCAGTTGATTGAAAGTATGAGGTAACAAATTGAAGAAAAATAAGAAAAAAGAAATCCTGTTTGCCTATTCCTGGTCGGCACCATCCCTGATACTGATTTTGCTCATCGTAATCTTTCCAATCCTGTATACCGGGTACATTTCACTGACCAATATGAATGTGTATCACTGGAATAATTATGAACTGATTGGACTGAAAAATTATAAGGATGCCCTGCTGGTGCTGGATAATGGCTTTATACAGGCATTTCTGGTAACGATTTTATGGACAATTGTAAACATGGTGTTGCAGCTTATCATAGCATTCTTACTGGCAAATCTGCTGAACTTAAAGCGGCTCCGCCTGAGAAATCTATATAAGACGCTGCTGATTTTCCCCTGGGCAATGCCGGGCTATGTATCCATTCTTCTGTGGAAAACAGGAATGTTTAACTCCCAGTTCGGTTTGCTCAATCAGTGGCTGGAAAAGTACAACATCGGGCCGGTAAAATGGCTGGGCAGCGATGGTATGGCATTTTTATGCTGTACCACCGTAAACCTCTGGCTGGCACTTCCATTTATGATAACGATTATGGACGGTGCATTGCAGAGTATTGAAAAGAGCTTTTACGAAAGTGCTGTTTTGGACGGAGCAACCTGGTTACAAAAAATGTGGTATATTACGATTCCGATGATTAAGCCAATCATTGCACCATCGGTTGTAATTACAACATTTACCACCTTTAAGCAGTTTGATATCCTGTTCCTGCTGACACAGCAGGTGGGTGCCAAGACCGGTTCGAATCTGCAGACAATCCTGACCTATGCCTATGAAAAGGCATTTATAACGAACAATTACGGCTACAGTTCTGCAATTTCCATGATAATATTTGTCATTCTGATTGTATTTTCTGTGCTGACCAATATGAAGCCAAAGGAGGAGACGGACTAACATGAAGAAACGAACCAGAGAAAATATTGGACTCGTCTTTGCAAATATCTTTCTTATCCTGCTTTGCTTTGTGGTATTGGTGCCGGTATTGTATGCATTTTCCGTGTCCCTAAATGCGGATAACAGCTTATTGAGTACAAATTTTTCTTTCCTTCCGAAGCATTTCACCCTGGCAAATTATAAAGCAGTATTTACGGAAAAACCCATTATGCTGTGGCTGAAAAACAGTCTGATATTAGCAGTAGTAACCCTTGGAATTTCCCTTGGAACAGGAATTCCGGCGGCATATGTTTTCTCCAGAAAGGAATTTCCGGGCAGAAAAGCAATCCTTCGGACACTGATACTGCTCTATGCATTTCCATCCCTGCTTTCCATGACAGCGCTGTATAAGCTGCTGTCACCCATGGGACTGATTAATACCAGAACAGGTCTGATTATTGTATACACGGGAACCATGGCAGTATTTGCCCTGTGGAATATGAAAGGATATTTTGACACGATTCCGGTAGAAATTGAAGAGGCGGCAATGATTGACGGTACAACGCCTGTGCAGCTTGTGACGAGAATCGTACTGCCGCTTGCAAAGCCGACCATCGCAGTAACAGCCATGATGGTGCTTATCTATGTATGGAATGAATACATTTTTGCAATCAATTTTATGACAGGTTCCGATACCTATACGTTAGCAGCAGGCTTATACTCCCTGCAGGCAACGGAAATGAGCGGAAGCTGGCCGATATTTGCGGCAGCGTCCATTGTGGTATCGATACCAATTCTGATTGTGTTCTTTGCACTTCAGAAAAATATGACAACCGGACTGACCTCCGGAGGTGTAAAAGGTTAAGAAAGGCTGGACAGAGAATGAACAAAAGTGCAATTTTACATATACCCATGTCACAGTATGCATATGGAACAGACGAAGAGCATGTGACAATCCGGCTCCGTACAGCCAAAGATGATATCAAACGCTGCAGGTTGTATTTCGGAGACCGGGCATGCCGCCTGACACCGGTAATTTTCACGGAAGCAGAAATGCATGTGGTGGCAGGCAGTGAATTATTTGACTATTATGAGGTGAAGCTGGTGCGCCCCTATAAGCGGCTGTGCTATTATTTCAGGCTGGAAAGTGGGACGGAAGAAATCTATTATTACGGAGACTGCTTCAGTGCAAAACTGGTGGATGACCGCTCCGAATATTACCAGCTTCCTTTTAATCACAGAGCAGACATTGTAAGACCGCCGGAGTGGGCGAAGGATGCCGTTATTTACAACATTTTTCCGGACAGCTTTGCTACAGGAAAAACGTATATCAGCGGCAAGCCAACAGAAGCCGCCTTTGAAGGAAATGTGGTAAGAGGAAAGCTGGGAGGCTGTCTTAAGGGCATTACCGAAAATGTGGATTACCTGAAAAACCTTGGCGTCAATGCCATCTACATTAATCCGATATTTGCAGCAGGCGAATATCATAAATATGATTTGCTGGATTATTTTCACATTGACCCATGCTTTGGAACAAATGATGATTTTAAAGAGCTGGTGGACACCTTCCATGCCAACGGAATCCGGGTGATTATTGATGGTGTATTTAATCATTGCGGCTGGCATTTCCCGGCATTTGAGGATGTGGTGCAGAAAGGCGAAGCATCCGATAAAAAGGAATGGTTCTATGGATTGCAATTCCCGGTTATCCGCCCCGAAGACCCGGAGGAGTATCCGAATTACGAATGCTTCGGTTACGAGCGGATGATGCCAAAGCTTGATACGGCAAACCCGGAAGTGGCAGATTTTATCTGCAAAGTAGGGAGATACTGGGTGGAAGAATTTCATACAGATGGCTGGCGGTTAGATGTGGCAAGTGAGATTAATGATGCCCTGTGGCGCAGATTCTACCGGGAAGTAAAAGAAGTCAACCCGGAGGCAATCTTAATCGGTGAAGTCTGGGAGACTGCTAATCACTGGCTGGATGGAACCATATTTGATTCAACGATGAATTATGATTTCCGGAAACACTGTAAACGCTTCTTTGGAGAAGAGAGCATCAGCAGCGCGGCATTTGACAGCCGGGTTACAAATATGCGGATGCGTTACCGGGAACAGACCGTGTTTGCACAGTTAAATCTCTTAGACAGCCATGATGTGAGCCGGTTCTATTCCCTTTGCAATGAACATGAATGGCAGTACCGGCTGGCACTGATTTTCCAGATGACATTTCCGGGCATGCCGTCCGTTTTCTATGGTGATGAGCTTGGCATAACCGGAATTGAAGAGGCGGACTACCGGCAGGCAATGCCATGGAAACAGGCATGCAAAGCAAAAGCCACGGAAGAAAAAGAACTCCGGGAGAAATCCTTTGAACAGAATTCGCCCGATTCTCTTTTTACTTTTATGCGGAGTCTGATTCAGTTACGCAGGAAAGAAGAACTGCTGCGAAGAGGTGATTTCCGTACGGTTTACACCCAGGAAAAAGGTGGACTCTACATTTATGAAAGATATAGTGCTACAGAGCGGATTCGTGTTATGATAAACAGGAATGAAGAACCGATGGACGTTGCGGCATTTCTGGCAGAGCCGGGCAGTGGACAGAGTGAGATTCTGTTGGTGCATGGACTGCTGGGAAGCAAATTAGACGGCTACGGTTATGTAATAATAAAAGGCAGAGTGGAAGAGTGATAGCACGCATTGCATGGTAACAGGATATCGGGCAATAGCATGCAGATATGATGGCGGAAAATTATTTTGGCGCAGAAAGGACAGAAAATGGCGGTTACGATTAAGGATGTGGCAAAGCAGGCAGGAGTGTCTACGGCAACGGTCTCAAAGGTTATGAATGGCTCTTATTCCATTTCTCAGGAGACCATAGACCGGGTGAAAAAGGTTATGCAGGAACTGGATTACCATCCGAATCTCCGGGCGAGAAATTTTGTCACACAGTCGACAAAGACCATTGTCTTTGTGACCTCGCTGGGGAAGAATGCAGGATTTGCCAACCCGCATATGTTTGAAATGGTGTGTGGGATGGAGCATGTCTTAACGGAAAAAGGCTATAGCCTGGTGATAAAGAATATGTCATCTGTAGAAGCGAGGGATTATATCCACAAAGCAGCAGAAGAGAAGGCGGCAGATGGCTATATCATTCATGCGGCTGTTATTTCTAAAGAACTGGATGAAATGATTTTTCAGGAATCCATTCCCCATCTGGTGATTGGCAATCCTAACTTTACCAGCCATTTCTGCTGGATTGATATTGATAACCGCCTGGCGGGTGAACTGGCAGCGAAACATCTGCTGGAGCAGGGCTGTCAGTCCCTTGCGTTTATTGGCGGAACGGAAGAGGATAAGATTTCCATGCACCGTCTGGACGGCGTGTTGTCGGTTCTGAATGATCATGATGTGCTGGTGCCGAAGGATTATGTGCAGCGCGGGGAATCCCAGTGTGACAGTGGCTATGAGATGACCAAAGAGATTCTTTCCAATAAAGTAAGACCGGATGGCATCATCTGTGCCAATAATTACATTGCTTATGGCTGCGTCAATGCACTGCATCATGCCGGAATAGAGATACCTTCGGAGATCAGGGTCATTACTTTTGATGATTATCCATTTTCGCAGATATTGAAACCGCAGCTGACCGTAGTAAATATTGATATGTATGACATGGGAATACAGGCGGGAAAATACATCCTCCAGAAAATCAGAAAACCGAATCTGTATGCCCAGTCTTATATTACAATCCCGACATTGATTGTAAGGCAGTCGACCTGATATCGTAGCTGACTGATATCGCAGCAATCAGATACGGCAGTTAATCAGACCCGATGGTCGGTTGGAAATAACAGTTTGCCGGGAAGATAGAAACTACGAAAAAACGCTTAGTCCGAGTACTTTTTTAGTACAAGATCTAAGCGTGTTTCTTTAATTAAATTCTTAAATCAAGATTTATTTAGTACAGGAATTGCGGTACTGTACCGGTGTCATCTCGTATTTCTTTTTAAAGAGGCGGTTGAAATGCTCTACATTCTGATAACCCACGGAGTATGCAATGTTTTCAACAGTCATATTTCCGTTCTTTAAAAGAGTTCTTGCTTTTTTCATGCGGACACCCTGAACCAGTTCAACGAATGTTTGACCGGATTTTTCCTTAATATATTTGGAAATGTACGGCTCAGAGAGATGGAACTGTTTTGCCATATCCTCTAAGGTAACAGTCTGGTAGTTTGTCTGAATGTAATTCTTCATTTCCATTAAGCGCTTATCCTGAATCTCAACACTGGATTTTATGGAAGGAACCTGATTTACTGCAACAACCAGTGCGCTGATAGAGGATTTGATGATATCGTCGTCGATGCCAACACCCCAGTACATCTGACCATAGCAGGTGATTCCTACATAGGACATAGCTTTGGAAGAAGAACCATGGCTCAAAGCGTGCTCTTCGTATACGGACAGCTCATAGCTGATGCCGAAGTACTGTTTGATAATGTTGCTGACAGCATCCAGACGACCATTTCCGTTGGCACTTACCAGGTGGTTCTGTCCACCATGAACAATAGTAGCTTCTGCCATAATACCATCCACCTGTTTGAAGTGGCATTCTTCAATCTGGAAGTAAGGCTGGCGTTTTACATACTTATCTTCAAAGATTTCATATACCCACTGTGGAGACAGCTCTTTGTGTTCTTCATCGGAAACATGTTTTACCAGATAGCCGACTTCCTCACGCATTTTCTCTGGCAGAGAAATGCCAAAGTTCTGTTTCAAAATGTAGTTTACGCCACCTTTACCGGACTGGCTGTTGATACGGATAACGTCAGAATCGTAAGTTCTGCCCACATCCATTGGGTCAACCGGAAGATAAGGGACAGACCACTCGTTGAGTTTTTTCTCTTCACGCCATGCCATACCTTTGGCAATGGCATCCTGATGGGAACCGGAGAAAGCGGTAAATACCAGATCACCTGCATATGGCTGACGTTCGTAAACGTGCATTCTGGTAAAACTTTCATATTTCTCACGGATTGCAGGCAGGTTAGAGAAGTTAAGTTTCGGATCAACGCCGTGTGAGAACATATTCATGGCAAGTGTGATGATATCTACATTACCGGTACGCTCACCATTACCGAAAAGAGTTCCTTCGATACGGTCGGCTCCGGCAAGAATACCAAGCTCTGCGTCACAGACACCGCAGCCACGGTCATTGTGTGGATGCAGGGAAAGTGTTACGGCATCACGATATTTCAAATGTTTGTGAATGTATTCTACCTGAGTGGCAAATACATGCGGCATTGCATTTTCGACAGTGGTTGGAATATTAATGATTGCTTTATTAGAAGCCTTTGGCTGCCATACATCAAGTACTGCGTTGCAGACTTCCACGGCATAGTCCACTTCAGTTCCCGGAAAACTTTCCGGGCTGTATTCGAAGGAGAAGTTACCTTCAGTCTCAGAAGCCAGTTTATTCAAAAGCTTTGCCCCGTCAATGGCGATCTGTTTTACTTCCTCTTTGCTCTTTTTAAATACCTGCTCACGCTGTGCAACAGAGGTAGAATTGTAAAGATGAATGACTGCGTGCGGAGCACCTTTTACCGCTTCAAAGGTTTTCTTGATGATATGCTCTCTTGCCTGGGTCAGAACCTGGACGGTAACATCGTCCGGAATCATATTGCGGTCGATTAAGGCGCGCATAAAGTTGTATTCTGTCTCGGAAGCAGCAGGGAAACCAACTTCAATTTCTTTGAAACCGATTTTAACCAGCATTTCAAAGAACTGCAGCTTTTCCTCTAAGCTCATCGGCTCAATCAGAGCCTGGTTGCCATCACGTAAATCAACGGAGCACCAGATAGGCGGCTTGTCGATATAATCCTTCTTTACCCAGTCATAAGTACATTCAGGCGGCATAAAATATGCACGCTGATATTTTTCGTATCCTTTCATATTGAACCTCCAAAAAAATATTCTGATTATGTTGCAGTGTTACTCGCGTAAAAAAAAATCTTCCGTCTCTATCATTCGAAGATGAATCATAGAGACGAAAGAAAACTTTCGCGGTACCACTCTATTTCATGTTGTTACATGCACTCATTGGCACTATCATGCCATTCCCGGGTAACGGTGGGAGTCCGTCGCGACCTACTATAGGGTTCAGCCGGCAGCTTCAAGGCGAGTTCACTGTATTCCTTCTGCCGTCTTGCATCAACCGGCGGCTTTCTGAGAGAATTCCTGACAGTTACTATTCCTTTTCATAGCCTTTTTCAAATGTCTTTGGTAATACTAACACAAAAAAGTGCATTTGTGTATGATTAAATTTAATCACTTATATTGATGTATTTTAATAAGGAATCTGACCGCTCTTGCTATATTTATTCCAAACACTCTGATATTGGAAAGTTGCCACAATAGCATAAATTGCTGCCACAAGAATCAGCCATCCGCCAAACGTTCCTGACGAAAGGAATACGAAAATGGTATTAATGACGCCATAGACACAAAGTAAAATAGAGCATACACGGCTCTGCGCAAGATGAATAGCAAGTCCGAGTCCGAGCATAATTGCAGCATCAATCAGTGAGGTATAAGTATGTAAAAAAGCAATAAGAAGCAGATTAATTCCTACACATATATAAATGATAACAGAAGAAGCAATAATATTTCCTCTGTATTTCTTGCAGAGTGGAGAATGATAGAAATCGTGTTTACTCATTCCCTGTGGAACCTGATTCGGTGCAGCGTATGGATTGCCATAAGGATATTGCTGAGCATTGTTAAACTGAGGCTGTCCATTATAAGGGTTCTGCTGAGCGTTATTAAATTGGGGCTGTCCATTATAAGGATTTGGCTGTCCGTTGTATGGACGCTGGTTTGGCATTGGAGCCGGTGCACCGCAGTTCGGGCAGGTTCTAAAGTTATCCGGATATTGTGTTCCGCATGATTGACATTGCATAAAATGTCTCCCCCTTTTGTATTCATTATATTATATTATATTATATAAGGTAATGCAGATGTATTGTATTCAGGTCGTTGACAGAATGAAATCATCTTTCTCTCAAAAACCTTAAAAATATCATCGAATCACCTATATCATATTATTCTATCTGTTTTCCTGATATCTGTAAACAATAAAATAAGAAGAAATCCCCATCTGCCTTACACGCTGGCATCAATATGAGCTGCTTTTTTGCGGAGCCCGGAAAGATGGATATTAATTTCGCGTCGTACAGACTGAGCAGTGACAGGTTCTTCACCAGACTTATCGTCATGCTCTGCTTTGACCAAATCGGCAGTGTGCTTATCTGAGCCATCATCCGCTACACCCACAGACTCTTCGGCAGAATCCGAACCGGAAGAGATTTCTGCATTATCGGTAGAATCGGATGTCGTTGCATCGGTTGAATCGGCAGAACTTTTATCCTTATCGGCTGGACTTACATCTTCGTAAGGCTCTTTGTCCGGTTTTGTCTGATATTCCGGCGTCTTGGTATAATCATTGTGTTCTTTTTCAATGGCATAGGTGCGCTTTAAAATCCGCTCTAACATAGCCTTTTTCTTGGCTTTTGGAATGTGGGGGTCATTGGAAACCGTCTTAACTTCAGACATAAACTGCCCCATTTTATAGAGTTTTAGCTTTTCAACGTCCTTTTTGGTACGGCAGTTTTGAAGCTGTTTGCGGTAAGCTGCCACTTCTTCCTTCAACTTTTCATGTTCCTTTAAAGCATCCGGATTGACTTTTTCTAAATACTGTTCTTCCTCCGGAGTTAATTCCTGGCCGGAATCTAATTTTGCCTGAAGCTCCTGCTGGAAATTACTTTCATGCATCTGGGAAATCTGTTCCTGATAATGCTGTAACAGGCGTTCCTCCTGGGTCAGCTCCTGGTTCCGTTCTTTTTTGGTAGGCCGCTGCGGGAGCCCCTGTTCCTTCTTGCGTTGGGAAAGAACCACAAGTGAGTTTTCGAGTTTGAGATTCATATCTTTTCCTCCTTGAAAAGTTCTGTGAAAATCCATTTTCACATATGCCGTTAATGAGAATCTACTATATAAATAATATCGGCAAAATAAAATAAGACTTTACAACAAAACAAACAATTGCTATTCTAAATATTAAGTAATTTAAGAGGAGGACATTTTATGTTTAACAGTAACGTGCTGTGGATTCTTGCGGCATTTGTGGTATATATGGGTGTGATGATTGCCATAGGTGCGAAATATATGAAAAGTACAAAGAATTCAGAAGATTATTTTCTTGGAGGAAGAGGCTTAAGCGGCTGGGTGGCAGCATTAAGCGCACAGGCATCTGATATGAGCGGATGGCTTCTGATGGGACTTCCGGGTGCGGTATATGCATTTGGAACCGGTCAGGCATGGATTGCTATTGGACTGTTTATTGGAACGGTCTGCAACTGGATATTTATTTCCGGAAGACTGCGCAGATATACCATCCGTGCCAATAACTCCCTGACTTTACCGGAGTATTTCCAGAATCGTTTCCATGATAAGAAGAATGTGTTGTTGTGTATTTCTTCTATAGTAATAGTCGTATTCTTTCTGGTATATACTGCATCTGCATTTGCAGCAGGCGGAAAATTGTTCCATGCAGTAACCGGTGTTGATTATACCGTAGCTTTAACCATCGGTGCAGTTGTTATTTTACTGTATACCTTCATGGGAGGTTTTATGGCAGTATGTGTAACAGACTTTATTCAGGGAATGCTGATGCTGGTTGCACTTCTTGCGGTGCCTCTGATGGCATATGCGGTGGTAAGTGGCAATGGCGGATTAAGAGAACTTTTAGATGCCAGCGGAGTAGCAGGAGGAAGCGATTCCTATATGAGCCTCTGGCAGAATGGTGGAGAGCCATATCGTGCCATCGATATTATTTCGCAGCTCGCATGGGGATTGGGATATTGCGGAATGCCTCATATCCTGACCAGATTTATGGCGGTAAAGAGCCAGAAAGAATTAAATAAATCCAAAGGTATTGCAATTGTCTGGGTAGCATTATCCTTAACCTTTGCCTGCATCATCGGTGTGGTTGGAAGAGCGTACCTGTATCCGGAAGTGCTTGGAAGCGCCGGGGCAGATTCTGCGGAAAATGTATTCATTAATATGATTACACATTTGTTTACGAAGCAGTATGCATTGCCGTTTGTTGCAGGAATCTTCCTGTGCGGAATCCTTGCAGCAATTATGTCTACTGCAGATTCACAGCTTTTAGTAACTGCATCTTCCGTATCAGAAGATATATACAAAGGTGTAGTAAATAAAGAAGCAAGTGATAAAAAGGTTCTTATGGTCAGTCGTATTACCGTAGTGGTAGTTGCGATTATTGCTTATATCATTGCACTGAATCCGAACAACTCCATTATGGGACTGGTATCCAATGCATGGGCAGGCTTTGGCGCTGCATTTGGACCACTGGTAGTATTGTCACTATTCTGGAAGCGTACGAACAAACCGGGAGCAATTGCAGGAATTGTATCCGGTGGTGTGGCAGTTATCATCTGGGATTATATTCCTTTGATGAAAAACGCAGACGGTGCCATGGTAACACTTGGAACCGGAACCGGAATCTATTCCCTTCTGGTAGGATTCTTCTTAAGTTTAATCTGTATCGTAATTGTGAGTCTTTGTACCAAAGCTCCAAACGAAGAAATGCAGAAAGAATTTGCAGACGTTGCTGACAAGAACATAGAATTATAATAGAAAAGAAAAGCTGTTTATTTGCAATGGACAAAAGGGTGCCGGCAAGTAAACAGCTTTTTATAATGAAAAAACAAGGCAGAAGTGAAAATACCGAAAAAAAGATAGAAAATGGATTGTATACAAAAAAATACAATTTTTCTAAAAAAAGTATTGCAAAAGCGTAACCTGTCGTGTATACTAATCCTTGCTGTGACATTGATAGCGTAGAAGCGTGAGGTTGCTGCCCGCTGTGGCAGGTTTTCCGTGGAGCGAATGTCAAGTTAGGAAACTGGCGACAAGTCACTGTATCACGAATATGGTCTACAGAGGTAGAAACAACGTGTGTAAAGCTTATGACACACACGGAGAAGTGTACAGTCACCGCTTGTCGTACTGAATTAAAGTGCGAAAAGGAGGCGACTTTTTTTATGGCAAGTCAAGT
>UMHS01031413.1_pt1 | contig 22795 bp, 26 predicted proteins | sample 1965611 | NCBI WGS metagenome assembly UMHS01 (sample SAMEA4836106, study PRJEB28245) | human gut metagenome | biome: gut microbiome; material: fecal sample | place: Denmark | collected 2008
CTCGGGTTTTCTGTGAACTTTGTTCACAAAAAACACCTCGCGGAACGTTACCAGTGAACAGTAACAAGAAAAACATTACTGCGCAATATTTATATCTGCCCATGCATATTTCTGATGTAAAATGCAATCTGATAGGGCAGTCTTTCTTCCGGTGTTTTCAACTCATTTCCCAGAATTTTCCTGATATTTCCGATACGGTACAGCACCGTATTGCGATGCGTATACAATTCTGCTGCCACAGCCTGAATACTTCCATTATGCTTCAGATATGACTGAAGAGTTTCCACATAACCAGCATGATATCTTCTGTCATATTCTTCCAATGCTGCCAGACATTCTGTTTCCATTTCCTTCAGTATTTCTTTATCTTCTACCATATAAAGCAGACGGAACAGCCCGCAGTCATCAAACTTTACCACCGGCTTCTTTTGTGTCATCGCTATGTGTGCTGCTGCCTTAGCCCTCTGATAGCTTACTGAAAGCTGGGAAATATCCATACATCTGCTCCCGATTCCCACGCACAATTGCAGTCCGGGCATACGTCTTTTTCCTCTTTTTATGGCCCCCTCTACAAGATGGCACAAATACTCTTCCGAAAGCGCATTCGCTACCAGCACAAAATCAGAGTTGTAATAAAAGAAGCTTCCATTGTGAGTGATGTCCTCCAGATACACCTGTATTCGATAAGACAGCTTTTTTCGCTCTACTGTGTCCATGGAGTCCAGCCCCTCACAAGTCATCAGCAGCACCTGAAAGCTTCCATCTACATCAAAATACTGTAATAAATCTTTTCTGTATGCATCCTGATTATCCGGAGTCTCAATAGCTGCAATCAGGGCGGATGCGATCTGCTCATCTGTAGTATCCTGCAAAAATACATGAATACTGAAGTCTTTTATCATATCTGATAAATGCACTTCCCAAGGCACAGTCAGCAGCGGAAGGTCATTTTCATCACAGTATGCTTTCAATTCTTCCGGCACCTCATAAATGTACTGTCCCACATTGATCACAAGCCCTGATGCATGATACCGGTTCAGCTGCTGTGCCAGATGCATCCAGTCTTCTTTTTCCGGAAAGCCAAGCCCGGTTGTCACTGCAAGCTCCTTTCCCCAGAAATTCTGTATGATCGTTGTATCCTCAAGAAGATGTACCCAGCTGATCGAATTGGACCATCCATTTTTTCCGGCCAGAAACTTCATTTCATATCTGGTTTCTGCTGTCAGCATCATATCCTGTATTGTAAAACTCATAAAACCTCCCTTTTTGTTTCCCAAACCCGTGCTGTAAAGTGTTCAAATTTTCCACCTCTATTATATCATACTTTTTTGTGCTGACAGCACATATTTTCCCTTTAATTTTTAGAATCCGCCCCCATGGTTTTTCCTTTATTTTGTGCTAGAATATAAGTAACTTAAAAAACAAATTAAAGGAGGCGTGAATATGAAATTCGCAGAATATACAAGTTCCCTGGATACACTTCCCGTTCCAGAATGGATCATAGCAGAACGTTATATGTATTGTGACAATTTTATAAATGACTATACGAAGACTCGGCATTTTGATCTTCTGACTTTTGTCAAACGTCTCTTTCGCAAATAATATGCACTTCTTTTCATAAAAAGGACATCCGTTTTTTTAGGATGTCCTTTCTTTTACTTTTACTTTTTTCGGTAAATTCGAAGCATCAAAGGTGTCTCTACAAGCAGCATGGCAATCCATCCTGCCAGATAGGAATATGGCAGTGCCTCAATACCAAAATTCCATAACAAAACCATCGGTGCCGCTGCAATGACACGGACTGTCATATTGGTAAAGCTGCTCATCAAGGTCACCTTCAGATCTCCGATTCCACGGAAAAAGCCCTGAAGCGCATTTGTAACAGCGGGAAGAATATACATTACCGCAATCAAGTGGAGATAAACCACTCCATGTCCGATAACTTCCTCATCTTTTACAAATAATGACATCAATGGTCTGGCAAATCCCAGACAGATCAGCATAACTGCTGCTCCATAAACAAGCTCCAGTATCATTCCACATCGGAAGCCTTCCCTCATACGGTCATTTTTTCCAGCTCCTTTATTCTGAGCCATTAATGCAGTCATCGCATGGGCAATATTCTGTTCCGGTGTGATGGCAAAATCGTCAATGCGATTAACCACTGCAAAGGCTGCTGCTACCGATACTCCCATTGTATTAACCAGTGCCTGTATTGCAATTTTTCCCATCTGTACAGTTGCCTGCTGCATGGCAGATGCCCACCCGTAAGCAATGGTTTTCTTCAAAAGCCTGGCATCAAAAACCAGCCATTTTTTCCCAAGCCGAAGAATCGGTACTTTTTTCTGTATATAGATAATGCAGAACAGACAGCAAAGTGCTTCACTGAGTACTGTGGAAATTGCACATCCATTACTTCCAGCCTTTAATACGATAACAAAAAACAGGTCTCCGAAAATGTTCAGAATCGCACTGATGATCAGAAAGTACAAGGGGGATGCACTGTCTCCCAATGCCCTTAGAGTGCTTGAAAAAAAGTTATATAAAAATGTAAACATTAATCCCAGAAAAATAATCCGCAAATATTGCACTGTCATATCCATAATAGACGGATCTACCTGCAATAACAGCAGAATAGGTACCGCAAATATTACACAAACCAATGTGAGAAAAAACGAAAAGACCGCACCAGACAACAGAGTAGTACTGATCTGTCTGTGCAAAGTCTCATAATCTTTCGCTCCATACTGAATCCCCATCAGGATACTGGCTCCCATACACAAACCGTTCAGAAATAATATCATCAACGTGCTGACCGGATTACAGATTCCTACAGCTGCCAGGGCCTCCTTTCCTACAAAATGCCCTACAATGATGCTGTCAACTGCATTATAGGTCAGCTGAAACAAGTTTCCCAAAACAAGAGGAACTGTAAAATTAACAAGAATGGGCATGATTTTCCCAGTAGTCAGATCTTTTGTCATATCCTCACACTCCCAACCAAAAGTTTTGCACACTCACATTTTAGCTTAAAAAAAGTAATTTCACAATGTCCTATTTTAACATTTTATATGGCATATTCTAATCGGATATGTTAAACTATAATTTACCACTTTCTCTGTTTCATTGATTGTTATATTATAAATTATACGAACTAAGGAAAACTGTAACATGCTAAATAAAAAAGATTTCTTAAAATATGCATCAACATTGGCATTTCCAATTATGATTCAAAATTTGATTTCAACATTGGTAAATATTGCTGATACTGTAATGCTTGGATATGTAAGCCAGACTGCCATGTCGGCTTCATCGCTTGCTAACCAATATACTTTCATTCTTTTTTGTCTATATTATGGTATGGCCACCGGTACTTCCGTTTTATGTGCCCAGTACTGGGGAAAAGGTGATAAAAAGACCGTAGAAAAGATTCTCGGCTTAGCAGAGCGATGCACCTTAATTATCTCTCTGATATTTTTCCTTATCTCATTTTCCATGCCGACTATGGTTATGAAGATTTTTACAGACAATCCTGATACAATTGCTGCTGGCAGTGAGTATTTGAGAGTACTTTCATTTTCACTTATGTTTATGGGATTCTCTCAGGTTTTCATGAGTGCCCTTCGAAGTATCGGAAAGATAATGCTGCCTTCTGTTACATACATTGTCTCCCTTTGTGTCAATGTACTTTGTAATGCCACTTTCATCTTTGGTTTATTCGGACTTCCAAAGCTCGGCGTTACCGGTGTTGCTCTTGGTACTGTGATTGCCAGAATCGCAGAGGTATTGATTTGTCTTATCTACTCCTTGAACAAATTAAATGTGAGATTCCGAATAAAATACTTCTTTGCAAAATCGGGGATCCTGTTTCAGGATTTTATGAAAATTGCAACTCCAGCCGTAATAAATGACCTCGTCTGGAGCTTTGCCAGTTCCGCATTCGCAGCAATTCTTGGGCATATTGGTAATGATATGGTTGCTGCAAATGCCGTCGCTGTTATGGTGGTAAACATTGGTGCCATCGCTTGTCGAGGATTTGCCAACGCTACTACCATTATTATCAGTCAGGAGCTGGGGAAAAATCACATTGATACAGCCAGAGAATATGGGAAACGAATGCTCAGAATAACCATTATTGTAAGCCTGATCGGATGTGCCGTTATTCTGGCGATCCGTCCCCTGATACTGGATTTTTATCGGGATAAGCTGACAGAAACGGCCATTTATTATCTTGGCGTTTTTATCATTATGACGACCTGGCGTCTTGTTGGAGAAGGTATTAATACCTGTCTTATATGCGGCTGCTTCAGAGGTGGTGGTGATTCCAGATTTGGAATGATCGTTGATTCCATATTTATGTGGCTTGTAGCAGTTCCTCTCACATTTCTTGCCGCATATGTTTTTAAACTACCGCCTATCTGGGTATACTTTGTAATGTCTTTGGATGAACTTGAAAAAATGCCTGTAGTATTTATTCACTATTTCAGAAGAAAATGGCTTACAAATATTACCAGAGATTTTGATTGATCCTACTTATTCACAATTATAAAATGCTCCCTTCTGAATGACAGGTTTTTGTTCTTTCACATTCCTGCCCAGTAGGGAGCATTTCTGAATCCTATGATCTTATTCTTTTTTAACAATCAGCCTTATACTGTAAACCGAGGCTATTGCTATGATAAAGCCTAATGGAATTGCCACACAATAAAACACAAAATTTACCAGATTGTTATATGGGCGGAGTTTATAAATTCCTTTTGAAGTCCGATAAACCTCGACCTTAACTTTATCACCAACGTATACTTTCTGATTATAGGTTTCTTCTCCTTCATAGGATTTTCCATCAACCTCAAATGCTAATTTAGTCCGATATTTTACTGATCTTGAATTCTTTTTATTTTTGTCTTTATCATCACTGTTATCAATCTCACGGCAGGATTCTACAACTGCAATAACCTCTCGTTTGTCTGTAGTGTTTTTGTACTCCTGGCTTTCAATTCTGTTTAAAATCATACCATATATTCCTATACCACACATGGCAATGCCAAGGACTAAACCTAATACCGAATATAATATATTGTTCCGCTTCTCTTTTTTATCCTGCTTCATACACATCCTCCGCAAAACCTGTTTTTGTTTTCGATTCTTGTAAAGAACACATATTGTAAAAAATTCTCCTTCAATTGACCATGTATTCTCTATACTAATAATAATCCATCAAAAACCGGTTTGCACTATTACTTGTGCCAGTAAATGAAGAGAAAATGTTATTGCTTACTTTGTCCACAAAAAACACCTCGCGGAACGTTGCCAGTGACTTCACATGTATCTATCCAGACAGTCAACTCTACAGCTCTCCGAGTCTCTCTCTCAAATTTTTTCGTGCTTCAGTTGCACTCATAGTTTTGGCACCATCTATTCTTTCCCACTCAGCCTGAAGTACTCTGGCACGTAACCGAAGTAACTGTTCACGCTTTTCATATGTATCAATACTCTTAATTACCATATCTCCCTCATCATTTTGGGTGATATAAATAGACTCGTTGGTTTCTTTTAAACAATAGTCAGCTACTTTCAGACTATCATCAGCTTGTGTAATTCGATAATTGCTTAAATCTTTTTGTCTCTCATCCAATTACAATTCCCTCCTTCTCTACATCATCATAAAACGGCAATGCTCCCAGCCAGTATCTGTAATGTGCTTCATTCTCCAGAACTGGATTTATTACAATCCCTGACTCCAGTTCTAGATCAAACGCCAGATCAAAAATACTGTTTTCGACCTGCTCTATTTCTTCTTTTGAAAGAGGTGTTAATATCATAACATCAATATCCGAATTTTCCTTATAATCTCCACGGGCATAAGAACCATAGACAATAAGTTTGGATAGATTATTTTTTAATATTTTTTTAGTCCCTTGTACAAATAGCATTAATACTTCCTGTCTAATCAAGTTGCTACCTCCTGTCAGATTATTTTCATCTACAGTAATATTTTAATAATATTGCAGCTGACTACGTAAAGCAAGCTATTATTTTACTTTTATTTTTGAAAGCGCAACCTTTGAAACTATCAAGCATGGAAATTCCAGTTTCCAGCTATAAAAAAAGTGAATATTATACCAGAATATTATTTTGAAACTGCTTAAATATTTTGTATCTGCTGTCAAATCTGATGTCAAAATCCATTTTTGGGGTAAATAAGAGGTGATCCAGAAGGGTGTAAATATATCCAGACATCAAAAAAACCCTTGAAAATCAAGGGTTTCAGGTCATGCCGCAGACCGGAATCGAACCGGTACGGGTATCACTACCCACGGGATTTTAAGTTATTCTATAATAGTCTTCTATTTCTAAAGATAACTCTCTCAAGCCTTGAAAAATCAAGGTTTTAACATATTTTAGGGTCTACACGCTCTTATAGCATTTTGACAGCACTGCTATCAAAATGCATCACAAATTCATATGGCATTCAACTTTTTTCATATAAGAAAATAGTTATATCTTCTGGAATCTGGAATTGCCCCCACTATTAGTAATACTTGCCTGTTTCAGAATACTGTATTACATTCCTATGATAACTTTTTACACGCACATATCATTTAAATAATTTGGTGTAATCCGTCTGTGTATCTGCAATATGATAAACATAGATACACTCTTGTATTCTTCTGTATATTGCTACATGCTTTTTGCAAATGACCATTTTATAACCACGCTCATTTAACCAGATATCTGGTGTGTATGATCCCGAATCGGGAAAGTCTTGCAACCGTTCTATGGTATCTAAAATATGGTCACTTACTTTAAGAGCTGTCTCAACATCAAAATTTAAAGCATAATAATCTTCAATCTGTTTTAAGTCCTCCCAGGCTGATGGAAGAATCTCAACTCTACAGCTCACTGAGTCTCTCTCTTAATTTTTTTCGTGCTTCAGCTACACTCATAGTCGGAGCACCATCTATTCTTTCCTGCTCAGCCTGCAGTACCTTGGCACGTAACTGAAGTAACTGTTCACGCTTTTCATATGCATCAATGCTCATAAGAACCATATCCCCCTCACCATTCTTGGTGATATAAATAGGTTCGTTGCTCTCTTTAGCTAAGTTCGAAATTGAAGCGTAATCATTTCGCAATGCTGCTGATGCTTTGATAATCATTTCTGGTCTCCTTTCATATCTATTTTTTGATATAATTATATGCTATTTTTGATATTTTTTCAATTACTTCTTACTCAAAATAACATCCATCTAAAATTTTAAGATATTGAATATCGTAACGTTCTTTAAATAATAAAAAATCTTCTTTTCCTAATGTAAGTATTACTCTCGCATCTACTATCTTTCCATTTTTATCTACATGCTGTGAATAATATTTGCCACTTTTTTTGTCATAAATATCTGATGTTGCTAATACTGTCCATCCCTTATTTTTCAAATTATGATTATTATTCATTACACCTATAGAGAAATTTCTCAGCCAATCAGTCTCTCTATATCTCACAAATGGCTCCATTCCTTCCTTTATGTAAAAAGAACACTCTATTCGAATAATATAAAATGAATCACCTACCTTCTTCGGAACTCGAGTGCCCTTCCAAAACTTGGGAGTTTTTCCTTCAGAATCAATTTTATCTTTACAATACATAGGTAACGCTTTTGAAATATATTCATCTGCATTATATGAACCAAAGCTTTTCTCTAATAAAATATCTTCATATTGTGCAAATCCATATCCACGATAATCAACTTTAAACAAGCTACTTAATTCTATTATTAAATTTTCATTATCATATTTTTGAATGTCTTTATATATCTTTGGATAAAATGAATCGTAGCCAGATGCCATTTCTCTTATTGCCAAATCAAAACAATCCGCATATGTAAGTTGCGCATTTGCAATATCAGAGTAAAACGTTCCAATTTCACCAGACGGCAATTTCAAAAGAATTTTATTTTTTTTAGCAGAAACCTTTACAATTTCGTAGTCACCATCACTACAACGCATTATCGACCCTGGCACCAAAAAAGCTACATCACTTTTACTTCCCACATAGTCCGTTTCTATGTAATTCATAAGTGCTCTAATCAATGCGATATAATCATCATAGTTTTCCTTGATTTCTTCAAAACATCTTTTCTTCCATGTGACATTAGTTCCATTGGTCATAAACATATCATTTATATCTACACATATACTCCAAATTCCTTGTGTTGTGAAAAATAATCCAATATCTCTTGGTTCTTTCAATAACCTTTTTTGCCTTAAAACAGCAATTTTCATATGTAAAATTAGATGCTCTAAAATATTAGAATATACCAGTCTCTCTTTTTTTTGCCATTCAAACGGTTGCCTTTGAGCCTGCGGCGGATTACCTAAATTTCCCCCTTTATCTTCATCCATATGATGACAATATAAGCCCTCTTTTGTACGAGATATCTTTTTACTTTTGCTTCTGCATTCTGAATTTGCAAAATAATCACATTTTGCACCACCATATTTCTTAATAAGATAAAGTAGTAGTTCTTCATATGGCATTTTTAGCTCTTCTTTTATTTCATGTTTATCCATAAAATCCTCTTCCTTTATGCCTTAATAGGGATTTTAGTAACTTAACTTTCTCTTTTCGTAGCTACAAACTTTCCTACATATACTATAATCAGTCTACGCTATCTCTGAATGATTGAATTATACTAATTATATCATATTTAGCCGTACATATCTATCATAACCTTTACCTTACGAGAGACCAGATAAGCTCCCTTATCTGGTCTCTCAAAATCTTGGTTTCTGCATTTGATACATGTAACAAAAATCACACACCTTTTGATTCAGCCGCTTGCTGCTTTTTCACCATACGATAGAAACTCGCACTGGACATTCCCAGTTTCTTCTGTGCAGCCCTGGCTGTGATTACCCCAGACTTCCACTCGGCATACACCTCTTCAAAATTATCGGGCACTTTCAGATAAGGACGTCCCAGATGCTTGCCTTTTTTTTGAGCGGCTTCGATTCCTTCCCTCTGTCGCTTGCGGATCATCAGTCGCTCCTGCTCTGCCATGGAAGCCAGTACTTCTATAAGGATATTCTGTATCATGTCAATAATCCATTCCTGGTTCTCCGGTACCTGCACCATGGAGCTTGGGAGGTCTAAGATCATCAGCCTTACCTTATGCGCCTTGAACCAGGCGATCTCATTCTTAATGTCTTCCTTGTTCCTGCTGAGACGGTCCAGGCTCACTATGTATAAAACATCCCCTGGGCGCAGACCAAATATTCCTTTTAAGGCATTATAGCCAGGACGGTCTAAGTTTTTCCCGGACTGCCGGTCCATTACAATGTTCTCTGGCTTTACATATTCCTGCAGGGCAAGAACCTGGCGGTCAAGGTTCTGCTCTGTAGAACTAACTCTTGCATAACCGTATTCCATCACATTACCTCGGTAATCTTATCTGTTTTCAACTCATACATAAAAATATGGCTGCTTGCCACTTCATCCTCTGGCGTTGAGTCCTCCGTTACAGCTTCCAGGCACTTTGACAGCATCTCCACATCCTCCGTGTATCTGATGTCGTGTATTGCTACTTCATGGATACTGGTTGGTACAATATAAACAGCTTCTGTGCCATACGCCTCACATATCTTTCTTGCTACCCCTGGATAGAACACAGCCGTCGCACCATTCGTTTTTTTATCCGTGCTTAGAAAACAGCCATATCTTCTCTCATTCTCCGTAGGACTGAATTCTTTTATGGGAATTCCACCATATCTACCAGTAAGGATAGAGAGTTTCAGTTGCATACCGTCATAAAATCTTGGCGGTGCCATTTTCACGGTATTATCCATAGCCTGCTCCAAAACGTCTTCTTTTGACAGCTCCCACTTATCCAGATAAGTATTGTCTATCAGTGTTGTGCACAGTTTTCCATCATCCTCATTTATCCGCAGATACACCCCCAAAATGATATCCCCAATCTTTCTGTAAATTCCTCGTTCCAGTACTGTCACTTTTTTATTTGTACTGACAATACGAATATATAAGTCTTCCTTCACACGCTCATAATCATCAAGCATTCTGATCTTTTCCAGCCCCTTGATTTCCTTATGTGCCTCTTTTTCCCTTATGATTTCTTCTGCAATCTGCCTTATACTGTAACCGGATTTATAAGCCCGGTACATGCTTATCGTAGTCGCACCAAATCTTATCGGCTCGTTTCCTTCCTGAATCACCAGACTTTCTTCCAGCATATTGCCATCTGCCGGTTCATAACAGGCATATTCTTTTTCAGTAAGGCGTTCCTCTATCTCTGCTAACATCTGATTTTTAAATTCCATGTAATCCATCTGCAATTCCTCCGTTATTTTTACTCTTTGTAGCTCCGCAGCGGTACTTCTGACTGCCGTACATTTTTTCTTGGATCTGACGCGTCATCCCATATTTACAATTTCCAGCTTCTCGATTAGCCGCCCATAATCAGGCGGCTGATTTTGTTCGTTTCAGTCCATTCAGTGCTCTTTTCCTTGATACCTCATCCAGTTCGGAAAGAGACTTAACACCATACCGCTTCAGAATCTGTTCCTCTGGCACCTTCGTCCTTTCCAGCTCCCTGTACAGTTCCTGCCATTCCTCGTTTGCATCTCCATTGTTCTTCTCTGCAGCGTTTAAGTTTCCCCATCTGAAAACCTCCGCTTTCTTCTGATTGATAACCGAAATTCCTGTAATGACCTTATCTGCCGAAATAGTGATTGCACTTACACTGAAACTGTCTTTCACAACCTTCTTCCGGTCTTTCTCTGTAACCACCACTTTACTGGCTGGGATAAAAATGAAGGGAGCCGTATACAGCTCCCTTCCAATCCCCAGATTCACGCACGCTCTTTTGAACGAATCCGAAGCAGCACTTTTCTCCTTTTCAAAATCCCCTGTTGTTCCCACATCCTGCTTGGATATCCAGGTCTTTTTCTCCGGGTCCCAGATACACACGGTACAGTACAGGGAATTTCCAATCATCATATGGCTTCTCTGCCAGCCATATATGCCAAAGGCTTCATCCAGGATTGCCTGGTCTACCCTTGCATTCTTATATAACAGAAGCGAGATTCCTTTTTCACCGATACTGCCTACCCTGCATTCGATTTCATCTGCATGTAAGCTTCTTATCTTCAATTCCACAGCCATAGTACCAGCCCCCTTTAAGACGCAATGGACAGGGTGCGGTAAGCATTTACACTGGTATACTGGTTATAAATCTCCGGCTTCTCTGCTTTCAGCCTCTTAGAATCCAGTAAATTCTTCTCAATCCGTTTCCAGCGTACAATCTGCCCATTGTCAAATTTTCCCTCTTCATGCTCCCCTAGAGCCGCTTTCAGCTGATTGGAGAGACCTGTTTTCCGCTTCTCCATATCCTTCAGCTGGTCACTTACATCCTGGTATTCCTCCAGGACTTTCACCAGGGAACGGTCAAGCGGGACACTGTCCTTCACGGATTCCTTATACTTTCTGTCCAGAAACTCTTTCGTTGCCTCAGAATCATCTATCTCCGGGCGGATATCGCACTTTACGTTATACTCCCAGAACTTTTTCTCTGCATAGACCAGATCAGCAATCATCTCTTCATCACGCAAGATCGTATAATATATAAAATGGTTGCCGCCGATCAGAGCCGCAATGTACGCTTTCTGCATATTGCAGACTGCCAGGTAATGCTGGACCTGCATCATGTACTCTGTAGGAATCTTTCCATTCTTCCATTCATCCTCCCGATACTGACTGACAGTCTTGGCTTCAAAAATACATTTTTCCCCCTGCTCGTCAGTGACAATTCCATCCACATCCGCAAACATGAATGAAAACTGCGGATGGAACATCATAAAATGTTTCTGCCGTACCTTCAGACCTGTACGGTTCATAAATTCCTTACGGATAATCCCCTCCATCACATTGCCCCAGTATGTATACTCATTGGAGTTCTCCAGCACCGGCGTTTTGCCAGTCTTGTCTTCCCACAGCTGCTGGATGGAACGCCAGGGATTCTTCCCCATCACCACGGAAGCATCAGAGCCTCCGATTCCATTTCGGCGGAGTTCCAGCCACTCTTCCCTTGTTAAATCTTTTGTCGGAATCATAATATTCTTCATTCTGCATTCTCCCCTGTAAAAATATCCATTACTTTCATAAACTGATTTACAGCTACCAAAACATCAACTACCAATATGCAGATCCCTGCTATGATCTCAAAAATCTTCATCCTTACTTTCTACAGGCTTTTCAGCCATTCCTCCGTTCTTAAATTCCGGTTATTACAGCCCTTATAAATGAAATAAGCTGATCCCGGAATATCAGCACCTCCAGGATCAGCAAGCATAAAACAATGATAATCTCTACCAAACCGAATTTTTTCATCTGATCCCCCTTATGCTGCCAGCACCATCTGATATGCCCTGTCGATCAGCGGATTTCCGTCTGCGGTTCTGGCAAAGATATTCTCTTTGTAATTTGCAGTCTTTCTTCTTGGGGTAGAATGGGTTGCAAAATCCGATACTGCATTGATAAAGCGGTAGCCATTGTTTCCTACGTCTTTCAGATCGGGAGCGTCAAAGTAGCGCATTCTCATGTCTTCCCTCAGTCTTTCAATGCCACGCTTCTGCTGTGGGGTGAAATTTTCTTCTACCGGAAGCAGAATCTCGATATAATCCATGACCTGTTTTTCAGACAGCCTGATTTCCCTCAGATTTTCAAATTCTTTTCCAAGAGCAGACATATACTCGTCCGCCAGGAACAGGGTATTCTTCGCTTCCTCGATCTTTCCGCTGATATCCCCTGTGTGGATCATAGACCAGCTCCGCTTTGCCGTGCGCAGGGCAAGGTTAAGCGTATTATTGCATACTACACGGATAGGGGTAAGTGCCGTCTTCACTGCCCCGGAACCGTCATGGGTATTGGAAAATACCATGTATGGGCTGATGCGCTCGCCAGCAATGATATATTCCCTTGGAAGTCTTGCAAGCAGCCACACCCTTCTTCCTTCCTGCAGGGAGCCTGCTGTTTCGTAGCGCACGCCCTCTCCTAACAGGGCATCTGTAAATGCAAAGGCTTCCTCATTCTGGATGACCTTGTAGCGGTCTGTGACCACGCCTAATATCTTTCTGTCAGAATCCCTTACATTTGCCTTATAGCCCTGGATCAGCTCGTCATTCTCGGTATAAACAGGTTCCTGGAGGACTTTCCAGTTCAGCCCGGCAATCCGCAGTGCTTCCCTTGATTCCGGTGCTTCTGCCACCAGGGTTCCAAGTCCGTGCCATGGTTTTTCTCTTGTATAAAACATTGTTTCAACTTCTGCAGCCATAATTTCATTCTCCTTTTTCCATTGATTTTTATTCGTTCTTTCTACTGGTTCTTTTTATCAAACATCCTGCTCATGGTTTCGTTAATCTTTTCCTCGTCCTGTTTTTTTATGCTGTAAACTTCTCCCTGGCTGCTGATAATAATATGGTCCAGCAACGGAATCCCCAGCATGACACCGCAGGCTTCCAGCCTTGCAGTCAGGTCTATATCTTCCTTACTCGCTTTTGCTCTGCCTCCCGGGTGGTTATGAAAACAGAAGATGCCGTATGCATTCGCCAGGATTGCTGACTTAAATATATCTGCCGGTTCTGCATAGCACACATTTTTACTGCCTTTCGCAACCAGTTCCATTAATACAGGCTCCAGTTCCCCATTCACAGCGCACACATAGAGCAGTTCCTTATCTTGCTTGCCGAAAAAAGAGGCTGCAAAACCTGCAGCCTCCTCCGTTGTTGTAATACCTGTATTTCCATCTTTCCCCTCGTATAATACGGAGCCTTCCCTTACCAGCTCCGTATGTACACACATGACTCTCTTCTTCATGCTGCCTCCGTTTCTTCCTGCTCCAGGAGCAGCCCAATTTCCTTGATCCCGGTATCCATGCTGTTTTCCAGTTCCAGCTGGAAAGAATCTCCTTTTCCCATCCACCTGGCATAAAAGAACTGGATCACATTTGGCAGAACCAGGAGACAGCGCAGGACCTCTGATTTCATCTCACTGCTCTTTTCCAGCAATGTCTCTGCAATATTCTCACGGCAGTTGATCTGATACGCCCTCTGGTAAATCCTCTCTGGGGCTAACTGTAATACTCGCTTCTTATACTGCTTCCGTTCCAGCTTGATCTTGGCATTGAACAGCCTTACAATTTCATCCTCTCCCATGTTTCATCACCTCCTGTTTTCGTTTTTCTCAATCTTTCTTTGTGCCGCCGAGAACATTACCGATTGTATCTGCAACCTTACCCAGCAGTTCAAATAACAGCTCCCATGAAAAATCCATTGGCATAGCTCCTTTCTCTGATATATTTGGACGTGAAAAAAGCAAAGGAATGTTTCATCCTTTGCTTTCTCATAATTATAATATACAATTGAAAATTATATCCGTTGTTTTCCAAATCATCACTGTTGAAATAATCGCATCCATTTATTCTATAACTTCTGTAATCTTTTGAAGCACATTTAAATATTCTTTTATCACCACGGTTTGTGCCTCTGCAGTTTCATCTGATAATCCAATTTCTTTCACAAAATTCAAAACAAAACTTTTTTCATCAGCATCATAAGTTCCATCCGCATAAACAAGACCTAAAATTTCTAGCAAAATAATTTTCTTAATATGTAATGATGATTTTTTTATTTCACCAATTATCTCTTCTAAAGGAACAATATTATCCATATTAAATTCCTTAATCTCCATTTCTTTACAGTATTCCTGTATCATGGCTTTTTCTTCGTCCGCAAACACTCCATTTGAATTGGATACATGAACAGTCAATTCCAAAAATGCCTTTTTTTCTCGCTCTGATAACTGATTCAAAAACATAATCATTTCCTCCTATGCATTATTTTCGACTTTTTTTACTAATTTATTTGCTTCATCAACAACTCCATTAACTTCATATCTGTTAAGCGATTGAAATCCATCGCTATTCTCCGCCTTTAATACAAGGCTTGTTTTACACATCTTATAAAGAATTCCAACAAGTAATTCTGTGTTTTGTGTCAATTTTTTTTCTTCTTCAGTGAACTCAAACCAGTTTACTTTTCCTGAAATGTTAACAATATGATTCAGTGTTACCAGCCTTTTTCGATATTGTAACTCAATTTCATCCAAAGCTTTCTTAAAAGAACGAGCGACATCACTTAGATTTCCTAAATATCTCACTATCTTATCAACTTCTTTTTCAGTTCTCTTAGCCTGTTCATATGCCTCATCTGCTTTATCTGATAATTTTGAACCAGTTACATTAAATATAACTCCACCAACCAAAAGCCCAACACCTAATGTAGCACCACCTAAAATAGCAGATCCAAGTGCCATACCCCCACCGTAACCTCCGACTGAAAGAGCTCCACCACCAATTGCTGCTAAAGTAGCATTTGTTGCTGCTGCTCCACTCAAAGAAGAAATAGCAACTCCTGTTGAAGCTGTACCAAGAGCCATAACTGCCGATGTAGTAGCACCTGCTGCCGCAAATCCTCCTGCAGTTCCAGCAGCAGCACCTCCAATACCACCTAATAAAACACCTGCTCCTGTTGCTACCTCTTTAAGTTCTTCTACTTTATATTCTGGCAAATTAATTCCTTCGGTTCTATAATTTTTAAATTCTGGTCGTCCTTGAATTTTTTCCATAGTATCTGAAAACTCTTCAAATGATTTCAAAATTTTTAATTCCTGTTTACCAACTGAGTCCATCAATTCATTGGTTTGAGTTTTTCTTCTTTCAAATAATTCTATCGCATTTTCCTGTTTTTTCTTTGCTACGCTTAACGTATCATTTGCTTCCTTCATTTTAATTCCACCATGGATACCTGATCCTACACCAGCAACGCCAGCAACAGCGGCTATTCCTGCAATTAAAAATGGTAATGGCATATTATTCTCCTCCCTTAGTTTGCAATTTCTCACATGCCTCATAATTTAATTTATAATATTCTTCTCTTGTACATATTTTTTTGAAATAAGTATCGTAACATTCATCTACTCTGCATATCAATGGTCTTTTTTCATATATGGAACATAAATTTCCGTTTAAATATATACAGACTCCATCTCCTCTATCCAATTCAGAATAAATCGGAGATTGATTAAGATTTCGGCAACATTCGCCACAGCAACTACATCTGAACACTATTCAAACACCAAATGATTAGATCTATTTCCCATAAATGAATCAAAATCCCCCTCCCACGGGAGTTTAATGTTAAATGTCTCATATGCTTTAAGAAGTATATTATTCATTTCTGTCTCCGTCTCTGTTTTGCTAATCTGCACTGCTATTGATTTATATTGTTCTGTCTCCTTTTTAAACTTTTCAATATCAAGCTTTTCTAATTTTGCAGCATAAATTTCCATTGCATCTGCAATTTCCTTATAATTATTAACTTCTGTCGGAATTGTGTTTAAAAAATTAATCACACTATTCATGAATTTACTTCTGTCTAATACAATTAACAAGGTACAGGAGGTTAAACCACTAACCAATGCAGAACAGAAAGATACAACAAATGAACCTACTCCTGGTATCCCGGCAATTGGAGTTTTGCTGATAAGCTCACCAACCGCAGTTCCAACCAATACACTTGAACCAGTTGCTATAATAACTGCTGAAGTTTTTATTCTATCTCCCAACATAAGGTTATCTGGATTAAACAGTAGTACTCTTCCAGCTTCAACTACAGACGCATATATTTGCCTTATGCTCTTTACTAAATTTTTAGCTGTAGTAAAAAATATATTTACCAATGTGGTAGTTAAACTTGCCAATGCACCAAAAACAAAACCTTCTCCAAATTTTGATAATATTTCTTTATATTTTTGTTTTGCCTGTTCCACACCCTTTTTTATGCCATTTCCCACAGCTTCTAAAATATTCTTTAATTCACAATTAACTGGCATTGCTTGTATTTCTGTCTTCGCAGCCATCCATATTTCAACAAACACACACCCCAACGCCTGTCTCATTCCCATTTCAGCGCCTCTGCAACCAGCAGCTTTTGCTGTATCTTTAAAAAACTTCGAACTTGTATAATAATCCCTTGCAATTTTGAATTCATAGGCTTCTCGCGCCTTTTTATTCTCCGCACGCATTTTATCAGGATCAATTTCTTCAAGCGAATTTAATTTAGCAAGTTCTTTTCTTTCTTTATCTGATAAAGAGCCCTTATTTTCAAGCTCTCTGATTCTAGCTTGTCTACTTGGTCTTTGTTCCTCCCACTTTTTCAGATATACTTCCATATCTTGATCCTGCATAGATCTATTTATGCTTCTTGCAGTCGGTTTTAAATTCTCTTCACAGTTAGCTAATTCTTCTCCTGAAAGACCAGCCAGTATTCTTCCAGGATCATTGTGTATTTCATTTGCAGAAACCGCATGATCTAAATCATAATCAGCATTACGAGCAACTTTCTTTCCTGTATATGAATCCACCAAGGTTCCATTCTTTTTACTTTCACTCATTCTTTTGTTTATTGCTTTGTAACGTGAATCTTGATGATAAGCTACAGAATTATATTCACCTCTGTTCTCATAATCATTTTGATTATTTTTGTTTTTGTAAGACATCTCTGAATCTTTTCCAATTTGCCTTACATTATGAATAGTGTCTACATCTCCACCATGTTGATCTTTCACTAAAAAATCCAATCCAAAAGAAGTAATCAGACTTTTAATAATTACACGTTCATATTCATTCCAGATACTTGCGAATACATTTTCTTTAGGATCTGGAACCATTCCATTATTTAACTCAGCCATAAATTCGCTCATATTTCTTCCCTCTCCGCAAATAAACATTTTTTCTATAAAACTATGCCCTTTAAATTATGACACAATTCTAATCATTTTTTCCTGACCTCGAAGCCACATGTCGACACCATCTCCAAATACTTCTGCACTAACCAAAACGCCTTCCATATCTGCTTTTATAACTTTTGCAGTCGGAAATCTATCAAGAACCGCCTCTAAACTTTGCTTCTGGCATTTCAATTTAATCTTCCGTAACCTTCCCCCATACATAAACTGCACACGTTTTCGAAATTCGCCCTCTTCAAACCGATCAGTGTACGGAACTACAAAATGCTCATTCAAAACTTCTATATTTTTCAACCGATCAATTCTGTATATCGTCGGAAAAGTATCTTCTGGATTCTGAAATTTTTGGTTGCTGTCAATTCCATCTATATACGCTGTCAGATAATAATAAAATTCTGAGAACATCACACCCACAGGCTTTACTCTGCGGACTACTTCTTCCTCATTTTTTAGCTTCCGGTATCGTATCTCTATGTACCGTTGTTCTTTGACAGCTTTCTCCAGACACCAGATTCTGTCCAGTAGTTTCACATGATGTTGAAGTTCCGTGTAATGATACATTTCATTATTAATAAAACTTTTCAGAAGTTCTTTATCTTTATCGCTGGAACACAGAAGTATGAGTTTATTAATGATCGGAAACAATTCCTCTTTTACAAGAGATCTGCTTTCTAACATTACCTTGCATACTGCAAGCAATTCTCTCCCTTTAATCTGGCTACAGGTTCTTGTCTCCATTCGGTATCCACCAGATTTCCGATCAAATACAACTTCCTGTATTTCTCCAATTTCATTTTCTCTGTTCTGCAGAAAGCACTGAATATCTGAAAAGTCTCTCTGAATCGTTCTGGAAGTAACTCCATACTTGATACTCTCTTCTGTTTTAAATACAATTTTCCCCTGTTTTAACTGGGAATAAATTGATAATATCCGTTCTGCTTTATTATCTGTCGTACCATCCATATCTTTATAGTTTCTCCCAACGTTTTCTTATATTATAAAGATGTATGTGGACATATTTTGTCATCTTCCAATATTTTTCACTGACAATATAGACAATATTTTTCATTTGTAGACATATTTTGTCCTTTCATAGGACAATATTTCTACTTTTATAATATATCATTAAATTGTCCTATGTCAAGACAAGGAGAATGATATTTATGGCACGTATTATTGAGTATGAAACTAAGAATTTAATTGGTCCTATAGTCCGAAAAACACGTCTTGAAAAGCATATGAGCCAACAGGAATTATCTGCAAGGCTTGAGACTATGGCAATTTATATTTGCCGTGGATCTATATCTCGTATTGAAGATCAAAGCCGTACTGTCACTGATATTGAACTTTATGGGCTTTCAAAAATTTTGAATATTCCTCTGGAAAAATTCTTTATTGAAATTAATGAAGATTCTTTAAATTTTGATTCTAAATCACTCGTTTAATAGCTACCTTTGCATGGAATTCTTTTCGTTCTTATTAGTACATATAGTTCTCAATTCTTATTGTTAATTACATTTCTCTATTATATTTATGTATGGAATGCAATATATTTATACAATATTATTTTTTTTAATTATAAACTAACAATTCCTACACTAATCCACTACCAGCTAATAGAAAATAATACGACATACTAACATAAATTTAAACGCTGTTACCGATGGTAACCACAGGGGTTGTGACACAAATTTGGCTCTATTAGTTCTGCTTATTACCACTTTTGGATATATTAGGCAACCTAATTGAACCAGTTTCCACCCCTCTGGTTACCTGCTATTATATATACTTTCTATATACTTTTATGATATTTTTTAATTTTCCCATATGTGTAACATATGGGAAAATTAGGCAACCCGAAGATGAACATAAAATAATATTTTTTAACATTTCATACAACTACCAGATAAAAATCACCATAACATATTACCTTTACCACCCAATTGAAAGGAGAGCATCCATGAATAAAGATTCCGTTATAAAAGCTCGTTGTTCTAGTGAGATAAAACAACAAGTACAAAATTACACTCAATCTCACAATATTAATGAATCAGAATTTCTTCTTAGTTCTGTTCAAACAGTTTTACAATGTAATGTCCCAAACAATTATAATGAAAAATTACAATTCATTTACCAGTATCAATATAATCTCTTACGGAACAAATTATTTAATTTAATCAATCTAAATTCAACTATTCCATCCTACACCAAGGAGCTGATCAGAAAGGAGCTTTCTAATAATGATTTTAGCCAATTTAATTTACATTAGTGATCCTTCAGCATATACTAACGATGACGCAATTCCTAATACAATTAACTATATTACCAGACATAATGATGAGAACATTTTCTACTATGGCAATTGGCCTCCAACTCCAGACTCTGCAATAGAACTTTTTAAACATTTACGTTCTCATCTTTCACTTACGAAGCAATACGAGTGCAGACAACAGCTTCAGCATTTTTGGATTACCTTTGATTCCAGCAGTGCTCCCGATTTCATTAATACATTCGCTAATGATATCGCCCTTATCTTTGCTCCACTTTTTCCTATCTGTCTGGCTACCCATGATAAAATTTATCATCCACATACACACTTTGTTGTATCTACTACAAGTATTTTGCCGAGCCAGAAACCACTCATAGGAAAAGTATGGGACAATTACCTGGCACAAGTCTGCGAACTTGCTCTAACCCGTTATGATATTCATTTAACTGTAAAGCCTAAAACAAATACTGTCATTCAAAAATAAAACCATTATTCTTTGGAGGAGTAATCCATGTTTGAACAATATGACGATATTCTTACTGTTTCCGAATTAGCAGAAGCTCTAAAAGTTGGCTCTACACAAGCCTACCGTTTAGTACGTTCACAAAAAATAAAAGCCTTCAAAGAAGGCAAAGACTGGAAGATTCCTAAGACTTCTGTTATTCAATACATCACAGATCAAACAGCTATGTACTAACTGCAAAATAGCAATGAAACCGGGCATGTCACATATCCGTAACATGCCCTTCAATTGAGCTATCAGCTCCTATTTCCTGTTGCTCAGTATATCTGCCACCGAAGCATAAGATATTGTCCGATTTAATATATGGGAGTATCGCAACAGACTATTTTCAGCAAGCTCAGATTCTGTTTTTCTCATCCACACAGATTCCACCAAATACACAGTACCATAAAAGGGACATGCCACACATAGATGACATGTCCCGACTTTTATTTACGTCTTATAATGAAGCTTTTTTCCTCTTTAACCATTTCATAATTTAACTGAGCAGTTTCCATGCAACAATTAAACTCCTCTGGCTGCATAGGGCGATCATTCTTTCCTATTGCTTCTAATCTTTTTTCTTTGTCCTCAATATTCTCCGCCCGGTTAAAGAAAAATTTCAGAAGATTTTTTATAGCCGCATTCCGTTTGAGTTTCTCTTTATTTTCTTCTCTCAAAAGAACGAGTGTTTCATTTTCTCCCAACAGCTTCTTCAGCTCTTCTTCTAATTTGATTCTGTTGTCCTCTAATTTTTGTCCAGTCTCGCCTTCAATAAATTCTTGTATTCGTTCCTCAGAATATCCCAACCAGTGAGCCTGTACTTTTAGGAAAGCATTTTCATCTGTTTCAAATTCTTTTATCATATTCCTATAAAAACATTGTAATTTAGGTATCTTAAGTTCTGCAAAATAGCCTACTTTAATATAGCCCACTGCAAAATAGCAAAAACGCTTTAATAACCTGTATGTAGCTTCATTTGAGAACATTGTGTTTAGTACATTTTGTTGTTCCAAAACATTTCTGCTTTGCCACATTGATTTTATTTCGCCGGCATATCTATCATAGCAACTTTTTACTGTATCAATATAATGCAGCTTTCGCGAAAAATATGCTTTATCTCTTTTACATACATATACCTGTACCCTTTGTCCATCTGGACGTTTTCTACCAAGCATCTGTATAAATTCTTCTTTTGAATCAGCCATGATAATGATATTTCGCAACCCCTCATCCTCAAATGATACACCATTATCTAACACTGAAGTTGTAATAATCACCGGCTTTTCGATAAGCCGGTTATCTACCAGTTCCCTTACACTGTCACTACCACTCTCGTCAGTTTTATATCTTGCGTCAATAAAAACTACATTATCCCCTGCATATTTTTCATGTATATTGCGTATATCTTTTGCAAGCTCATTACCCTTGTCAATATTATCGGTGAAAATTAACCACTTTTCATTTTTTTCAGTTTTTATCAGTTCCAGGATTTCTTTGTTATCTGCAATATAATGTAGATCTACATAGTCATAATCTATTTCCATTTCATACTTTTTAAACGGTTTCAGATGAAGTTTAAAACCCCCAGTATAAGTTAAATCTTTTTTTATTTTTTCTTCCATATTCTCTATCGTTGCTGACATAAAAATTTGAACCACATGTCGGAAGCTCTGTGTAAGATATACATATGATATTTCCGTACCGGGATTAAAGTCAGCATCTGCATAAAAGTAATGGCACTCGTCATATACTACATAATAATAGGACTCTATAGGATTTCCCTTTTCATCTTGTATATTTGCATTCAACGGATCGGCATTTCCACATTTTAGTTTCTGTTCAATTTCCTGGTATGTACAAATCCGTATATAGTCCCATATTTTTATTATCTGTCCATACCTTATGCACAATTCTGCCACTTGTTCGTTACACTTCTTTATAAGCTGATCCTTTAAAATTGTCCGATTCACTAAATAGAGAATTCGTCTGCCCTGTTGCATTGCATAATTTAATAGCTCATTCAATATAAAATGACTTTTTCCGCAGCCAGTAGGCGCTTTGATTATAACCAGTGCGTCTTTGTTCCAGCTCTGATATTCCGAGCCAATTTTGTCACTTAAGTAAACAAGATTCTTTTGTTCTT
>UMHS01010507.1_pt1 | contig 22235 bp, 18 predicted proteins | sample 1965611 | NCBI WGS metagenome assembly UMHS01 (sample SAMEA4836106, study PRJEB28245) | human gut metagenome | biome: gut microbiome; material: fecal sample | place: Denmark | collected 2008
AAAATTCGGGTGTTCCCCCGAACCCCCGCAGGGGAAAAGGCCCCCTTGTCAAAGGGGGCTGTCACCGTTAGGTGACTGGGGGATTCCGACGGGCCTTGTGTCGCCGCTCGTCAACGGTCACCTGCCGTCAACCCCCTGAACCCCCCCCCGGCCTGCTTCGCGGCCACCTCCCCTGTGAGGGGAGGCTTTTCTCGCGTCCTTCGCCCACGCAAAAAACATCCTTTTTTACAAAATCTCCCGCACCGTCAGCACATCCCCGTCCACGCTGAACTTTACCTTATTCTCCCCGAAATCCAGCGTGTACACCCGCTCCGGGTCGTGCTGGTAGGCGGGGCGGGGGTCGTTTTTCAGCACACCGGACAAAGCGGCGCGCTTGTTTTCCGGCACTTTGCACAAAAGCGCGTCGGGGCAAACCACCTGCAAAGCGTATTGCTTTGTCGTGTCCGTGAATCCTCCCCGGGCGTCTGGGTAGGCGTCCACATAGGGCAGATACGGCTTGATGTCGAAGATCGGCGTGCCGTCCAAAAGGTCCGCGCCGCGGACGATCAGCTCGCCGTTTTCGACGCCCGCCAGCTCCACGCAGGAAAGCCCCAGCGCGTTCGGGCGGTAGGGGCTGCGGGTCGCAAAGACGCCGCGGCGCTCGTTGCCGCCCAGGCGCGGCGGGCGCACGGTGGGCCGCCAGCTTTTGCCCGCGGCATACTCCGCCGCCACGGTGGAAAACTGCCAGATCAGCCACAGCCGGTCATACCCCTCGATGCCGACCAGCGCGTTCGGGTCGCGGTATTCCGGCTCAAACACGATGCGCGCCGTCAGCTCCGGCACCAGCCCGCTCTGCCGCGGGATGCCGAATTTATCCGTAAAATCCGTGCGGATATGCGCAATCGGATGAATTGTGTACTCCATGGTAACGTCTGCCCCCTTTTTGTCGTCTATTATATAGGAAAGGAACAGATTTTACAACTTCCCCATCTTCCCACCATCGTCGAAATATGGTACAATATGTGGTATATTGCACGTAAGGAGGTGTGCGTTTGGCACCAATCATCCGTACAGAGAAGCTGCGCAAGGTCTATGCCGTCGGCAAGGAGCGCGTCGTTGCGCTGAATAATGTCGATCTGTCGATAGAAAAGGGCGAGTTCTGCTGTATCGTCGGCCAGTCGGGCAGCGGCAAGTCCACGCTGCTGAACCAGCTGGCCGGGCTGGAAAAGCCGACGTCCGGCAAGGTATACATAGGAAAGCACGAGATCAGCAAAATGGCCGAGAACGAGTTGGCCGAGTTCCGCCAGCAGCACCTGGGGTTCATTTTTCAGAGCTACAACCTGCTGCCCACCATGACGGCGGCGGAGAACGTCGCCCTGCCGCTGATGTTCAAGGGTGTGGACAAAAAGACCCGTCTGGCCCGCGCCCGCAAAGAGCTGAAATCCATGGGTCTGCTGGGCCGCGCCAACCATCTGCCCACCGAGATGAGCGGCGGCCAGCAGCAGCGCGTCGGCATTGCCCGCGCGTTCGTCAGCAGTCCCAAGGTCATTTTTGCCGATGAGCCGACAGGAAACCTCGACTCCCGCACAAGCAAGCAGGTGCTGTACCGTATGCTGGAAATGTCCAAAAACAGCGGTGTCACGTTCGTTATGGTCACTCACGAGCCGGATCTGGCCGAGTGCGCGGACCGCATTGTGACGATCCTGGACGGCAAGGTCTGCTCCAACGTCGTGCAGGACGAGGAGACGAAGAAGAAAAACCGCGACGCCCTTTTTGCCGATCTGGAAGGAAATCTGGATATTGGCGGGGAGGCAGCGAAGGAACAGAAAAAGTAATAAGCCTTCCCCCTTGGGGGAAGGTGCCCGAGGCCCCGACCGAGGGCGGTTGAGGGGCGTGTTTCCGCCGCGGCCCGCTCACGGAGCCGCCACACAAGCTCTCCCCTCATCAGCCGCCTGCGGGCGGCAGCTTCCCCCCGGGGGGAAGCCTTGGGGTTATAAAATTTGGAGGTACAAACCAACCATGAAACGCCTATTTTCCCTGCTGACCGCCTTTGCTCTGGCGGCGGCGCTGTGTGCGCCGGTTATGGCAGACGACGTCACCACACCGGATGTCACCGCCCCCACCCCCACGCCGACGGCGGCCATTGACACGACCAGCTCCGACGGCGTCTACGTCTCCGCCTACTCCGTCACCGACACTGCGGGCGGCGAGGTCACCACCGTGCAGGTCGGTGATAAGATCAACATCGTGCTCAAGGTCGTGGACCACGCCTCGGCGCGGTACTGCGTCAAGCCGGAGGAGATCTCCGCGCGCATCAACTCCGCCGTGTTCACCTACACCGGCACCGGCGAGATCGGCCAGCTGTTCGACAGCAACGACGACCCCAACGCCACCCGCCTGCAGAACGTCCGCAACGGCTCGGCCTCGCCGGAGGAGGTTGCGGCGAACGCGCAGTATAATTATTACAGCTACGTCATTTTGTTCCGCGACGTCATCTACAACGGCGGCGGCAACACGCTGCCCATCAACCTGTCCTATCTGGACACCGCCAAGCCGCTGCAGCAGTTCAGCGTCACGCTGGGCCAGTGCGTGGACAAGGACCAGACGACCTCGCCCAACCTGCTCGTGCGCACCTCCAGCTACGGCGACAGTGTCACCGCAGGGCAGGCGTTCGACCTCTCCCTCGGCCTCTACGCCACCGACGGCAATGAGAACCTCGACGACGTCATCGTCTCGCTGACGCTGCCCGAGAACATCTCCCTGAACGGCGGCAGCCTGTCCAGCTACCTCGGCACCATCTGCCCCAAGCAGACCCGGGACGTCACGTTCCAGGTCATGCCCGCCTCCGGCTTTACCGGCACGGTGGCCAGCATCACCGTCAATATGACCGGCACCGGCTCTGTCACCGGCAAGGAGGTCAGCGGCACCACGACGATTTCCGTGCCCGTCAGCCAGCCCGACCGCTTTGAGGTCGGCCAGCTCGAGCTGTCCGGCGACACGATCTATGTCGGCGACACCGGCAGCGTCTCCCTCTCCTACGTCAACAAGGGCAAGAACCCCGTCAGCAATCTGGAAGCCCGCCTGTCCGGCACGAATCTGGGTGCGGGCGGCTACCAGTACCTCGGCAACCTGGCCGCCGGCACCGAGGGCAGCGTGGACTTTGACATCGTCCCCGATGCCGCGGGCACGGTCAGCGGCATCATCACGCTGAACTACGAGGATGCCTCCGGCAACCCGCAGACCATCTCGAAGGACTTCTCTGTCAGTGCCGAGGAGATGAACATGGACGACTTCAACTATGACCCGTCGATGGACGACGTCCAGCCCGAGCAGACCGGTATGCCGGTCTGGGCGTGGGTGCTCATCGGTGTCTGCGGCGCAGTGGTCGTGATCGTAGTCATCGTGGTCGTGGTACGCAAGCGCAAAAAGGCCAAGGCACTGGCCGCGCTGGAAGCAGAGGACAGCGATGAAGATCTCTGATGAAATCAGCCTGTCGGCGCGCAACCTGCTGCGCCGCAAGGGCCGCACGGCGCTGACCCTCGTCGGCGTCGTCATCGGCACCTGCATGGTCGTGCTGATGATCTCGCTGGGCATTGCCCAGACCAAAACCAACGAGGAGATGCTGCAAAGCTGGGGCGACCTGACCCAGGTGCAGATCTACGGCTACGGCACGATGGTCGGCAGCGACGGCAAGCCGCTGTATCTGGACGACGCGGCCATCGCCAGCATCAAGCAGATCCCCCATGTGGCGGCGGCCACGCCCTACGCGCAGGCGTATAATCTGGAGGGCACCATCACGGCGGGCCGCAATGACCGCTACACGATGGAAATTTACAATTTGATCGGCATCGACCCCACCGCACTGGAGCCGATGGGCTTTGCCCTGCAGAGCGGCAGCTGGCTCACGAACACCCCCGCCAGCGAGAAGGCGGCGAAATTACAGATTTTGGTCGGCGGGTCCACCGGGTATGAGTTTCAGGACTCGCGCAAGAGCCCCAACAGCCCCAAGCGCTACCGCTGGCAGGGCCAGACCGATGCCAACGGCAAGGAGCTGCCGCCCTTTGTGGACATCGACAAGGATAAGATGACCCTGACCATCCGGACCGGCGAGGGCTCCACCGAAAAGACCCGCAGCTGGGAGCTGGAGGTCGTGGGCGTGCTGGAGCCGGACGGCGCCAAGGGCTACTGGACCCAGAGCGGCGTTGTGCTGCGCATTCAGGACATGAAGATGCTGCAAAAGGTCTACAACGACATGACCAAAACCAAGACCGAGGAAAAGAGCTACGAGCAGGTCTACGTCAAGGTCGATGACCTGAAGAACGTCACCGACGTTGAGACGGCCATCCACGAGCTGGGCTTCACCAACACCTACTCGATGAACCAGCAGCGCGAGGAGATGCAGCAGCAGGTCATAAAAAGCCAGATGATCTTCGGCGGCATTGCGGCGGTCTCGCTGTTTGTGGCGGCCATCAACATCATCAACACCATGACGATGGCCATCTACGAGCGCACCCGGGAGATCGGCGTCATGAAGGTGCTGGGCTGTGAGCTGGGCAGCATCCGCACGATGTTCCTGCTGGAAAGCTCGACCATCGGGTTTATCGGCGGGCTGATCGGCGTAGCGTTCAGCCTGCTGGCCAGCTTTGTGCTGAACAACCTTTCCACAATTTTAGCGGCGTTCGGTCAGGGCGGCGGGTTGGACCTGTCCGGCCTGATGGGCGGCGGGTACTACTACATGGACGGAGGCGGCAGCGCGGCCATTTCGATCATCCCGCCCTGGCTCATGCTGGCGGCGCTGGTATTCGCCACGCTGGTGGGGCTGGTAGCCGGTATCCTGCCCGCAAACAAGGCGGTCAGGATCAGTGCGCTGGAAGCCATCCGGCACGATTAAGCGCTTATATAAAGAACCGAGGCAGTCCCGGGAAAAGGGATTGCCTCGGTTTTTTTGTCGCCGTTCCCGCCCCACCGCGCGGCGGGGTGCGGGCACTCGTTGATGGGGTGGTCCGTAGGGAGGGGTCTTGACCCCTCCGTGGGCGTTTATGGACGGCATGGGGCTTGCCCGCCGCCGCGCGGTAGGGGCCGGGCATGCCCGGCCCGGGGGTTTTCCCGGGGATGGGCGGTGACGGGAGGTTTCCGGGGCGTCGGGGACGCCGCCCCCTACGTGGGTGGCCGCACGTTGACGGGTAGCTGCGCGAACTTGCGGCGGGGTGCGGGCACTCGTTGATGGGGCGGTCCGTAGGGAGGGGTCTTGACCCCTCCGCGGGCGTTTGCGGACGGCAGGGGGCTTGCCCGCCGCCGCGCGGTAGGGGCCGGGCATGCCCGGCCCGGGGGTTTTTCCCGGGGATGGGCGGCGGCAGAAGGCTTCCGGGGCGTCGGGGATGCCGCCCCCTACGTGGGTGGCTGCCCGTTGACGGGTAGCCGCGCGAACTTGCGGCGGGGTGCGGGCACCCCGCCCTACGGATGTAATTCATGTAAGCGCTGTAGGGTCGGTCCGTAGGGAGGGGTCTTGACCCCTCCGTGGGCGTTTACGGACGGCATAGGGCTTGCCCGCCGCCGCGCGGTAGGGGCCGGGCATGCCCGGCCCGGGGGTTTTCCCGGGGATTGGCGGCGGCAGAAGGTTTCCGGGGCGTCGGGGACGCCGCCCCCTACGTGGGTGGCTGCCCGTTGACGGGCTACCGCGCGAACTTGCGGCGGGGTGCGGGCACCCCGCCCTACGGCGGTAGGGACGGCATATATGCCGCCCGCGAGTTTATGCGGGGTGCCGTTCGCCGGTTGTTGTTTTTCTTTCAACATTGGGCTGGCCATACGGTTGAAAATGTATCCTCGTTGCCGGGCATGGACGTTTGATAACCGACTGCATCCCATTTTGTTTTCAGTACGGCTACATCTGTGTTTTTAACAACATTTCGGACTTTTCCACCGCGGGGTTCTACAACTATAGGCAGTTTTCAACATTTTCAACAGGAAAATAAGGTCTGCAGAGAGTCTTTCGCAAAAAGTTCCGCTCGTTTTCTGCGAAACACCGTTATTTTATAGTTTTCCACAGTTTTCACGAGTTTTCCACATGGAAAACCCCGGGAAACGGTGGAAAACCGGTTTTCCTGTGGAAAAGGGGTACCTGTAGGGGTGCCGGGCCGTAGTTATGCCTATATCTTGTTTACAAACGGTTCATTTTTGCCCCATGTATAGCCGGTTGTGAACGGTGGAAAAATAAGAGTTTTCAACATCACTGTGGAAAACGGTGTGGAAAGAGTTCAGAGGGGGAACGGGAGGCTGCGGGAGGCCCGTCGGGACCCTTCCGGCCTGCGCGCAAGCGCGCAGAAAGCAATCAATAAAGCAAGCAACAAAAAAGCAGCTGCCCGCACAGGAGCAGCTGCTTTTTCAACACTGTTGTTTAAAACTCGATCTTACCGAAGGCGAAATCGTCACCGTCGTGGATGCGCTCGGTGGTCTTGGGTGCCATCGGCTTGGCTGCGGGGTCGCGCGGGGCATCCGCAAACTCGCGGGCGGGCACGCTGGAGCGCGGGCCGCCGTAGCGGGGGCCACCACGGTTGTCGCGGCGGGGAGCACCGCCGTAGCGGGGGCCTCTGCCGCCCTCACGCGGGCCGCGGGGGCCGCGTCCGCCACGGTTGTCACGGCGTCCGCCGCGCTGGTTGCGGGCGTTGTCGCGGTCAGGCAGGTTGCAGGCATCGGGGTCGGTGGAGTACAGCACCACATGGCGGGCCGGGCCGTCGCCCTTGCTCTCGCTGCGCACACCGTCGATCTCGGCGATGGCCGTGTGGATGATGTGGCGCTCGTAGGGGTTCATCGGCTCCATCTCATAGTAGCAGCCCGTGCGGATGACGCGGTCTGCAATGCGTCTGGCAAGGGCAGAGAGGTCGTCCTCGCGCTTGTTGCGGTAGCCGCCGACATCCAGGCCCAGCTTGACGTAAGGGCCCTCCATGCGGTTCACAACGAGGCTGGCGAGGTAGGACAGGGACTCCATCGTCTCGCCGCGGCGTCCGATCAGCGCACCCATGTGCTCGCCGGAGACCTTCAGGACCGTGGCAGCGCCCTTCTTGACGGCGGTGAAGGTGAAGTTTTCCACACCCATCAGGTTGAAGATCGGGGTCAGGTAGTCAACGGCGGCCTGCAGGCGCGGGTCGGCGTCGATGTCAAGGGGAACCTCGACTTCCTCACCGGGGACGGGGGCCAACTCGGCCTCCTCGACCATATCCTCGACGACCTCCTTCTGGATTTCAGGGGCGGTCTCGTCAGAGATTTCAACAACCTCGGCGGGCTTTGTGGAAACTTCAGCCGGCTTTTCCGCCTCGGGCTCCTCGACCTTCACGAGGACCTTGGCGGGGATGGTCTTAAACAGCTTGCGGGTGGGGAATTCGAGGACTTCGTAGCTTACGTTGATGTCATCACGGTCAACGCCGAGAGCCTCGCAGGCGGCCTGTACGGCGGCCTCAACGGTCTTGGCGCTCATTTCCATACTGCGCATAGGGGGAACCTCCTTCTTATTTCTTATCGTTACGTTCATCACAACGGGGCGCGGGGCGGGCGCATATAGAATGCGCCCCTACGGCGGCAGGGGATACACTCCCTCACAGCCGCCAACGGCGCGGGCGAGCAATGCTCGCCCCTACAGTCCCTGCAACGGGAGCGCGCCTCTTTTGCCGTGTAATCAATCCTTATTCAGTGGGGTGGTGCGCTCGTCCTTGTAGAGTTCGGCCTCGCGCTGGCGGGCCATCTCCAGGCGCAGCTTGTTGGCCTCGCCCAGGGTGACCTCTTTTTCGACCTGCTTACCGTTCTGCTCGACGGTGACGGTGCGCTTTTTCTTCTTCTCGGCGCGCTTGGCGGCAAGCTCGGCCTCATACTGGGCCTTGAACTTCTCGGGGCTGTAGATCTTGTAGGTCACGTAGGACTGGAAGATCTGGACCACGTTGGACACGCCGTAGTACAGGGAGAAGCCGACGGGGGCATTGAAGCAGAACGTGACGAACATCAGGTTCATGACGAGCATCATGACCTTCATGCTGCCCTGCATCTGGGCATCCATGCCGGAGAGCTTCTGGGTGATGAAGTAGCTGACGAACATCGTGACCGTGGCGATGGCCGGGAAGATGGCGATGGGGGTCAGGTGGAAGCCGGGCACATCGCACATATCCATGCCGAAGAAGGAGGTGTTGAAGTTCTGGATCTCGGCCACAACGCTGGCGGAGATGATGGACGGGTCGATGGACGCGCCGTTGTGGATGGCCTGGATCAGCGCGGTCTGCATCGTGGAGGTGTTGGTCGTTGCCAGGCCGATGGCCTCGCACGCGGCCTTGACGGCCTCATTGCTGACGCCGAAGATGTAGTGTACGGGGTAGTACACAACGCCCAGGAAGCCGAACAGGACCAGCATCGTCAGCAGCATGGGCATGCAGCCGCCCATGGGGTTGTAGCCGTGCTCCTGCTGGAGCTTCATCAGCTCCTCCTGCTGCTTCTGGGGGTTGTTCTTGTACTTCTGCTGGATCTCGGTGATCAGCGGCTGGAACACGGACATCTTAGCCGTGGACTTCTGCTGATGGATGCTCAGGGGGAACAGCAGCAGCTTGAGGATGAGGGTGGCAACGATCATGGTTGCCGCGTAGTTGCCGATGAAGCTGTACAGGATCTTCACCAGCGGGCCGATCAATACGGCCAGGAAATACATAAAAGACATAGCCTTTCCTTCTGCCCCGTCTGCGCCCGGGACCTTTATTTTTATGTAGGTCTCTGCTGCGCAGTGCAAAGACATGAGAGGCGATGTTGAAAAGCCTTCTCCCTTGGGAGAAGGTACCCGAGGCCCCGACCGAGGGCGGATGAGGGGGGAGCTTGCGGAGCTGCACATTCAACCGTTTAACGGGTAATTGTGGAAAACTCTGCCCTCATCAGTCCGCTGCGCGGACAGCTTCCCCCTCGGGGGAAGCCTTTAGTCGCGGCTGCGCGTCAGCCTTCGCTCCGGGTTGACCCACTTTCCCTTTTCGGGTACCGGGTCATAGCCGAATTTTGCAAAGGGCTGGCATCTTAAAAGGCGCCACACCGTTAAAATCAGACCCTTTACAAGGCCGTGTACGGCGAGCGCCTGCATGGCGTATTCACTGCAGGTGGGTATGAACCGGCAGTGATGCCCGAGGTGCGGACTGATATATTTTTTGTAGCCGCGCAAAAGCGCGATGAGAAGGCGGGCGATCATTGCGGGGCCGTCTCGGGCCCGGGGGCCGGGGCGGCCATGTCGGGCAGACCGGCCTTTGCAAACAGCTTGCCCAGCGTTTTGCTCAGCTGGGTGCTTTTCAGGCGGGGGGTCTGGCCGCGGGCGACCAGGATGATGTCATACCCGCCGATATTCTGGGCCAGATGCTCCGACAAAGCGGCGCGCATGACGCGGCGGGCGCGGTTGCGCTGCACGGCATGGCCGACCTTTTTGGTGGCCGTCAGCCCGATGCGGGTATAGCCCAGCCGGTTTTTGGCCACATACAAAACGCAGTGCGGATGCACATAGCTTTTGCCCCGGCCATACACCCGGTTGAACTGCCAGTTTTTATCTAAAGTGCGGTAACGCATAGTAGTATCCTCCCAAGGCTTCTCCCTCGGGAGAAGCTGCCGCCCGCAGGCGGCTGATGAGGGCAAACCTTTCGGTCAAAACCCATTTGCGGGAAATTTCCGGAAGGTTTTCCCTCATCCGTCCGTGGTCGGGGCCACGGACACCTTCCCCAAGGGGAAGGCATTCCTACACATATATTATAATGAATCCCGGCTTCTGTAAAGCCATATTTGAAAAAAGGGCTGCCGATTTTACAATCAGCAACCCTTTTGTTCACTTAATTCTCTGAAGTTAATCAGACAGTCAGGCTCTTACGGCCCTTCGCACGGCGGCGGGCGATGACCTTGCGGCCATTCTTGGTAGCCATGCGGTTCAGGAAACCGTGGACGCGGCTGCGCTGACGCTTCTTGGGCTGGAAAGTACGCTTCATTTTTCATTCCTCCTGTTGAAATCCCGGTATGGGCTGTTTGCTCAGGGCTTCGCCCATACACTGGGGCAGCCTTGCAGAGTTAGATTATACGCGATTTACCCCCACTTTGTCAAGGGGGTCTGGGCAGAATTTTTCGCTCCCGCGTCAAAGAATTGGAGCTACAAAGAGTTATCCACTACATTTTGTACTATTTACTGTTGAAAATTGCATCTGTTGTGGAAAACTTTTATTTTTCTTTGCTCCGCGGAAAAATTTTCAACAATTCCGGCTTATAAAAAAATTCCTACTTTATTATATATAGGTGTTGTTTAAAACCCGGTTTTGTGGTATACTGTATTTAGTATTTCTGCGCCCTGTTTGGATATGGGGCGTTCACTTATAACAGGAAGTGGGGAGTATCGAGAATCATGGATTCCTTCAATGATGTAATGGACGCCGTCAAGGCGTACTGCAAAGGACGAGTATCCGATGCATCATACAGAGTTTTCATCCAGGACCTCAATCTGCTGAATTTTGAGGGCACGAACATCATCATCCTGGAGGTTCCCAACGACGTCGTCATGCGGTTTGCAGCGGCGCGCTATGCCGATCTGCTCAAGGAGGCGTTTGCCTCGATCCTTGGCTTTGAGGTGGAGCTGAAGTTTGTGCTGGCCGCGCCCGCACCGGACGGCGGCAAGGCTGCCGAGAAGCCGAAGCTGGACGAGAACGACCTGCCCAGCGGGCGGTACGAGTTCACGTTCGAGAACTTCATCAAGGGGCCGTCGAACCAGTTTGCGTTTGCCGCCGCGCAGGCCGTGGCCGCGAACCCCTCCGGCGCGTACAACCCGCTGTTCATCTACGGGCCGTCGGGTCTGGGCAAGACGCACCTGCTGAACGCCATCAAAATTGAGATCCAGAAGAACCACCCGGATTTCAACATTGTTTACGTGGATTGTGAAAAATTCACGAACGAGACGATCACCGCCATCAAGACGGCAACGATGGAGCAGTTCCGCCAGCGCTACCGCAAGGCGGACGTGCTTTTGATCGACGACATCCAGTTCCTGGCCGGCAAGGAGAGCACGCAGGAGGAGTTTTTCCACACCTTCAACACGCTGCACAACGATGGCCGCCAGATCGTCATCGCGTCGGACCGCCCCGCGAAGGAGATCAAATCCCTGGAGGAGCGTCTGCGCACCCGGTTTGAGTGGGGCCTGACCGCCGACATCCAGCCGCCGGATTTTGAAACGCGCGTTGCCATCGTCAAGCGCAAGGCCGAGCTGTTGAATCTGGACCTGCCGAACGATGTGGCCGAGTACATTGCGAACCACTTAAAGCAGAACATCCGCCAGCTGGAGGGCGCGGTCAAAAAGCTGAACGCCTACTATCTGCTGGAGGGCATCGAGCCGTGCATCGGCGTAACGACGACGGCGATCAAGGACACGCTGAACGACAGCCAGCCGATCCCAGTCACGATCGAGAAGATCCTGAACGAGGTCGCGCGCACCTACAATGTGATGCCGTCGGACATCCGCGGCAAGAAGCGCAATGCGAATGTGAGCGCGGCGCGGCAGATGACGATGTACATTATCCGCGAGGTGACCGGCATGAGCATGGAGGCCATCGGGCAGGAGTTCCAGCGCGATCATTCCACGGTGGTGTATTCCATCAAAACGATGGAGGAAAACATCAAGCGCGACCAGCACCTGAAAGAGATGTGCAGCGACATCATGAAAAACGTCCGCACCTGACCTACTTTCTTGAAAGAAAGTAGGCAAAGAACTTTCAATAAGTTATCCCGGGGACGGGATTTGGGATGTACTTTACGCAGCATCGCACATTCTCAATCGAACATTTAGAATTTCTTTGGTTCTTTCTTTGTAAAGAAAGAACACCCCGTTTTTCAACAAAGTTTTCAGTTATCAACAGCGCGTATTCCACGGGGCGTGTTGAAAAAAGGCGTTTTCCGGGTTTTCCACAGAAAAGTCCACAGACTGTTCAAAACAATCCACGCGCGATTTTCCGCGGCGCAATCGGGTCCCGCGGAGTTTTCCACGAAACTAACACCCCCTACTACGACTACTACCATAGTTTAATAGTTTCTGCGAACGGAACCGCAAAATACACTTCCTCACACCTACAAAACACCGCTCCGACTGTGGAAAACAGAAGGAGCACCCTTCCTAGAGACTGTTGAACGTTTTTTGCCGAGGCTTTTTTCCAAAAAAGCCGGAGAAAGAGATAGAAACATGAAATTTGAATGCGAAAAAACACTGCTGGCCAGCGCCATCGACGGCGTTTCCCGCGCGATCACGAACCGCGCCGCCATCCCCGTGCTGGAAGGCATCTACATGAAGGCCGAGGGCTTTAACCTGACGCTGACCGGCTACGATATGGAAATGGGCATCACGACCACGATTGAATGCAACGTGCTTGTACCTGGTGAAACTGTACTTGACGCCAAACTGCTGAGCGCCATGGTCAACCGTATGCCTGCGGGCGATGTCTGCATTGAGCTGAACGACGAGGGACAGGCAAAAATCAGCGGTGGTGTGGCAGAATTTGAGATCCCCGCGCTGAACGCCAGCGATTATCCGAGCCTGCCCGTGACCGGCGCCGACAATACGATGACCGTCAAGTGCGGCATGCTGCGCGAGATGATCGAGAAAACCATCTATGCTGTCAGCCAGGACGACAAAAAGCCCGCCCACACCGGCGAGCTGTTCGTCATTGAGCCGGGCAGCCTGACGATTGTGGCCCTGGACGGCTACCGGCTGGCCATTATCCAGCGCGACGTCGAGTGTACCCGCGACATCCGCATCATCATCCCCGCCAAGACACTGCAGGAGCTGCTGAAAATTATGGGCGGCGCGGACGACGACGTGAAGATCGACGCGAACCGCCGCTATGTCGTGTTTACCTCCAACGGCTATACGATCATGAGCCGCCTGATCGAGGGCGACTTCCTCAACTATGAGAGCGTCATCCCGAAGGACAGAAAAACACGTGTTACCGTGGAATGCAAGAACTTCATCGACACGATCGAGCGTGCGTCGCTCATTATTACCGAGCGTTTGAAGAACCCGCTGCGCATCTCCTTTGCCGAGGATCGCGTGACGGTCCGCTGCCAGACGCCGCTGGGCAAGGTCGTGGACGAGTTCGCGCCGGTCTCGATGGAGGGCGACGCGGTAGAGATCGGCTTCAACAACCGGTATCTGCTGGATGCACTGCGCTTCTCGAAGTGTGAGAAGATGGTGCTGGAAATCAACGGACCCTTAAGCCCCGTCAAGCTCCTGCCCGAGGACGGCAAGGACTTTATCTATCTGGTGCTGCCGGTACGGTTCAAGAACGAGGGGTAAAAACAACGCTGCTCCGTAGGGGCCGGGCATGCCCGGCCCGCAACATAAAAAGGCTTGCCCGTTGACGGGCAGTTGCCGCAAGGCCGCGGGCCGGACATGTCCGGCCCCTGCCGCTGCAATAGAAGGAATTGTATGGAAAAAATTCGTATTACCACCGAGTTTATCAAGCTGGATGCTCTGCTCAAATTCGCCGGTCTGTGCGAGACGGGCGGCGAGGCGAAGGAGCTGATCCAGGGCGGGGCCGTTAAGGTCAACGGCGAGGTCTGCACGATGCGCGGCAAAAAGTGCCGCGCAGGGGATACCGTGGAGCTGGACGGCCAGACCGTGCAGATCGCGGAGGGCGCGTAATGCGCTTAACGCACTTAGAAGTAACGGATCACCGCAATATTGCCCACGCTGAGCTGCACCCAGACCCGCACCTGACCGTGCTGTGCGGCCCGAACGGCCAGGGCAAGACGAACCTGCTGGAGGCTATTTGGCTGCTGACCGGCGGCAAGAGCTTCCGCGGGTCAAAGGACGCGGAGCTTATCAGGCGCGGCTGTGACTTTTCGGTCATCGAGGGCGCGTTTGAGACACAGGACGTGGAAAAATCCATCCGCCTGACCGTGGGCAGCAGGCAGAGCCAGCGCCCGGGCCGCACCGGTAAATTAAACGGCGCGGACGTTGGGCGCGCAGCGGCGCTGGCAGGGAACTTTCAGGCCGTCGTCTTTGAGCCGGACCTGCTGGGGCTGGTCAAGGGCGGCCCGGACGGGCGGCGGCGGTTTATGGATTCCGCACTGTGCCAGGTCTACCGGCCCTACCTTGTGGCGCTGCGGCGGTACATGCGGCTGACGGCCCAGAAGAATGCCCTGCTGAAAAGCTACGATATTACGCCAAACGGCAATATGCTGCTGGACACCTACGACGAGCAGCTGGCCGAGTACGGTGCGCTCATCATGGAGCACCGCTGCAAGTTTCTGGCGGCGGCGGCTCCCATCGCCGCGCAGAATTATAAGGACATCTCCCGCGGTGCCGAGGTGCTGGCGCTGAACTACCAGATGTGCACCGCGGCCCCCACCGCCGCGGCGCTGACCGAAAAGATGCGGGCCATGCGCAGTGCCGAGCTGCGCGCCGGGTTCTGCCTGGCCGGGCCGCACCGCGAGGATCTGGAAATTTTGCTGGACGGCCAGCCCGCCCGGGTGTTTGGCAGTCAGGGCCAGCAGCGCAGCTGCGTGCTGGCAATGAAGCTGGCCGAGGCGACAGTGGTCGGTGATTTGTTCGGTGAGCACCCGGTTTTGCTGCTGGACGACGTTTTGAGCGAGCTGGACGACGAGCGCCAGACCTACCTTTTGACCCGCATGGGTGAGCACCAGACGATTGTGACCACCTGCGACACCGCCGCTTTTGCGCGTACCAATGGGAAAATTGTGATGGTGAAGGGCGGAGTGGTAGAAGAAGCGTAGGGGCCGGACAGCTCCGGCCCGCAGCAGTACGGCGGCTGCCCGCTGACGGGCAATGACGCAGAGTGGAGGGCCGGGCATGCCCGGCCCCTACAGGGGGGTGCAGGATTTGTACTTTCACGCAGGCCAGGACTTTGTCCTGAATACCCGGGATGTGATCGGGGTGTTTGATCTGGACACAGCCGGGGCGTCGCGGCGGACGGAAGAATACTTCCGCCACGTCGAGAGCGAGGGTGCCGTCGTGGACCTCTGCGCCCCGGGCACGCTGCCCAAGAGCTTTCTTGTCACCGATTTCCCCGACGAGACCATTTATATCAGTCAGTTATCGCCCGCCGCGCTGAAAAAAAGAGCGGAGAGGCTGGAATTTTAAATTAGTACGCCCGTAGGGGCCGGACATGTCCGGCCCGCAGCATAAAAATTACCGCCCGATAAAAGGGCAATGACGCAAGGCGGAGGGCCGGGCATGCCCGGCCCCTACATTGCAAAATAAGAGATACCCACCCACAACAGGAGGCTATCATTTCATGGCAGAAGAAATCATCACCGAAACCAACCGCGAGACGGCTACCGACCATGCCTACGGCGGTGCGCAGATCCAGGTCCTGGAGGGTCTGGAGGCTGTGCGCAAGCGCCCCGGCATGTATATCGGCTCCACCGGGCCTTCCGGCCTGCATCATCTGGTCTACGAGATCGTCGATAACGCCATCGACGAGGCACTGGCCGGATACTGCACCCATATTGAAGTGACCATCAAGCCCGGCAACATCATTGAGGTCTCGGACAACGGACGCGGCATCCCCGTGGACATCCAGCCCAAGCTGGGCATCCCGGCTGTGACCGTCGTCTACACCGTGCTGCACGCCGGCGGCAAGTTCGGCGGCGAGGACTCCGGCTATAAAGTGGCCGGCGGTCTGCACGGCGTCGGTGCGTCCGTCGTCAACGCCCTGTCCGAGTGGCTGACCGTCCGCGTGCGCCGCGACGGGGCCGAGTATGAGCAGAGCTTCAAGCGCGGCAAGCCGGACGGCGACCTGAAAAAAATCGGCGCGGCGGCTTCTACCGGAACGACAGTCACCTTTAAGCCCGACCCGGAGATGTTCCAGGAAACGACGCTCTATCGCTATGAAACGCTGCTCAAGCGGCTGCGCGAGGAAGCGTTCCTGAACGCCGGTGTCAAGATCACCCTGACCGATGAGCGCCCCGACGCGGACCGCCCCCAGGACGAGCAGTCCGGCGAGATGCGCACCGAGACGATGTGCTACGAGGGCGGCATCCGCTCCTTCGTCAGCTACCTGTGCGAGCGCCGCGACTTAACGCCGCTGCACCCGCAGGTCATGTATATGAAGGGCGAGGGCCAGGGCGCTGTGGCCGAGGTCGCACTGCAATACTACGACAACAGCTACAACGAGCTGCTTTTGAGCTTTGCCAACAACGTCCACACCCCCGAGGGCGGCACCCACGAGGAGGGCTTTAAGCTGGCCCTGACCCGCGTGCTGAACGAATATGGACGTGCCAAGGGCATTTTGAAGGACAAGGACGAGAACCTGTCCGGCCCCGACGCCCGCGAGGGCATCATTGCCGTCGTCAGCGTGAAATTGCAGGAGGCGCAGTTTGAAGGCCAGACGAAGGCGAAGCTGGGCAACACCTTCATCAAGGGCCTGGTCAACAATGTGGTTTACAAGGCGCTGACCGAGTTCTTTGAGGAGAACCCCGCCGTCGCGAAGGCAATTCTGGAAAAAGCGACCCAGGCCGCCCGCGCCCGCGCCGCCGCCAAGAAGGCCCGCGAGCTGGTGCGCCGCAAGAGCGCGCTGGAATCCAACCGTATGCCCGGCAAGCTGGCCGACTGCCACGAAAAAGACCCCTCCAAGACCGAACTGTTCATCGTGGAGGGCGATTCTGCAGGCGGCTCGGCCAAGATGGGCCGTGACTCCAACATTCAGGCCATCCTGCCTCTGTGGGGCAAGATGCTGAACGTCGAAAAGGCCCGCGCGGACCGCATCTACGGCAACGACAAGCTGATGCCCGTCGTGACCGCGCTGGGCACCGGCATCGGCGACGAGTTTGATATTAGCAAAGTCCGCTACCATAAGATCTTCATCATGGCCGATGCCGATGTGGACGGCTCGCATATCTGCACGCTGATGCTGACCTTCTTCTTCCGCTATATGCGCCCGCTGATCGACCACGGCTATGTCTACGTCGCCCAGCCGCCGCTGTTCAAGCTGCAGAAGGGCCAGACCGTCAAGTACGCCTACAATGACGACGAAATGAAGCTGTTGAGCGCCGAAATGCCCGGCGCGAAGGTCAACCGCTACAAAGGTCTGGGCGAGATGAACCCCGACCAGCTGTGGGAGACCACGATGAACCCCGACAACCGCGTCATCGTGCAGATCAAAATCGAGGATGCCGAGCGTGCGGACGAGGCGTTCAGCATCCTGATGGGCGAGCAGGTCGAGCCGAGACGGCAGTTTATTGAGAAGAACGCAAAGTACGCGAATTTGGATGTGTGATAAATTGCGCACCGCCCATGTAGGGGCCGGGCATGCCCGGCCCGCCGCATAAAAAATACCGCCTGTTTGTGGGTCATACACCATGGATTACAAAATTCTTCGTCCGCGCCAAAATCCCCGTTTGCAAAATTACGATTATAAAACCGCAAATCATTATTTTGTGACGGTATGCACGCATCATAAGCAATGTGTGTTTGGTGCGGCAGGCGAGCCAAACGGCATCGGCCAAATGGCCGCACAGGGGATAACAGCCATACCGGAGCATTTCCCGGAAGTGACCGTGGACGAATATGTGGTCATGCCCAATCATGTGCATGTGATTTTGATTTTTCCGCAGGGCGTAAAAGATTTATCCGCAGTGGTGGGCAGCTATAAGGCGTATGTATCCAAGATGTTCCACATGGAACATCCGGGTGTTCCGTTGTGGCAGCGGTCATTTTATGACCATGTCATCCGGGATGAAGCTGCATATCTGGAAATAAAAAGATATATTCGGGAAAATCCATTGAAATGGAATTTGGATGAATATAACCCCAACGTTTAGCGTAGGGGCCGGGCATGCCCGGCCCGGGACGTAAAAAGAATAACCCCCTTGTGGGCAACCGACGACTGCGATAAAAACAACCGTTATAATCCATAAGAGGGAAGCAAAGGCAAGGTGGAGGGCCGGGCATGCCCGGCCCCTACAGTGCAGTAAGATCAAGTAAGATTGAGTTAAGGTGATACAATGGAAGAAAACATCATCATGGTGCCGGGGTCCGGTACGAAGGTCATTGTGCGCGATGTGAAGCAGGAGATCGAGACGGCGTTCCTTGACTACTCGATGTCTGTTATCGTAGCGCGCGCTCTGCCCGATGTGCGCGACGGCCTGAAGCCCGTCCACCGCCGCATCCTGTACACGATGCACGAGCGCGGCAACGACCCGCAGCACCCCTACCGCAAATCTGCCGATACCGTCGGTGCGGTGCTGGGCTCGTACCACCCGCACGGCGACGCCTCGGTCTATGATGCCATGGTGCGTCTGGCGCAGGATTTCAGCCTGCGTTACCCGCTGGTGGACGGCCAGGGCAACTTCGGCTCCGTGGACGGCGACCCCCCGGCTGCTTACCGTTACACCGAGGCCCGCATGTCCAAGATGGCCTGCGAGATGCTGACCGACATTGAAAAAGACACCATCGACTGGGACCCCAACTTTGACGAGAACAAGAAGGAGCCCCACGTCCTGCCCAGCCGTTTCCCGAACCTGCTCGTCAACGGCAGCCAGGGTATTGCCGTCGGTATGGCGACGAACATCCCGCCCCACAACCTGCGCGAGATCGTCAACGGCATGGTCGCCCTGATGGACGACCCCGAAATCGACCTGGCCGGGCTGATGGAGTACGTCAAGGGCCCCGACTTCCCGACGGGCGGCATCATCATGGGCCGCAGCGGCATCCGCGCTGCTTACGCCACGGGCCGCGGCAAAATCACGCTGCGGGGCCGTGCCGAGATCATCGAGAAAAAGAACGGGCGCTATGAGATCCTGATTTCGGAAATCCCCTACATGGTCAACAAGACCCGCCTGATCGAGTCCATCGCTGACCTTGTCAAGGATAAGCGCATCGAGGGCATCAGCGACCTGAACGACGAGTCCTCGAGCCGCACCGGCATGAAGATCGTCATTGAGATCAAGAAGGACGCGAACCCCCAGGTCGTGCTGAACCAGCTCTACCGCTTCACCCAGCTGCAGGACACCGTCGGCGTCATCATGCTGGCGCTGGACGACGGCGTGCCCAAGATCATGAGCCTGAAAACCATGATGGAGCGCTATATTGAGTTCCAGATGCAGGTCATCCGCCGCCGCACCGCGTTTGAACTGAAGAAGGCAAAGGAGCGCGAGCACATCCTCGAGGGCCTGCACAAGGCCGTTGACATCGTCGATGAGATCATCGCGACGATCCGCGCCTGCAAGGGCGGCTTTGCCGAGGCGCGGCAGGCCGTCATGGACAACTTCGGCTTTGACGAGCTGCAGGCGGACGCCATTGTCAAGCTGCAATTGGGCCGTCTGGCCGGTCTGGAAATCCTCAAAATCGAGCAGGAGTTGGGCGAGCTGCGCGAGGCCATCGCCGATTATGAGGACATTCTGGCCAACGACGAGCACGTCAAGCGCATCGTCAAGACCGACCTGACCGCGCTGGCCGACAAGTACGGCGACGAGCGCCGCACCTCCATCGAGACCGTCTCCGGCGAGGTCGATATTGAGGACCTGATCCCCGAGGAGACCTGCGTCTTTACGCTGACCCACGAGGGCTACATCAAGCGCACGACGCTGGACACCTACCAGGCACAGAACCGCGGCGGACGCGGCGTGCAGGGCATGACCCAGAAGGACGACGACTTCACCGAGGAACTTTTTGTCGGTTCTACGCATGATTATATGCTGTTTATGACGAACCAGGGCCGCGTCTACCGCCTGAAGGGCTATCAGGTGCCCGAGGGCAGCCGCACGGCCAAGGGCAGCCATATTGTGAACCTGCTGCAGCTGCAGGAGGGCGAGAAGGTCACGCTGATGCTGCAGCAGAAGGCCGGTGTGGACGAGGACAACACCTACGCCACGATGGTGACGAAGCAGGGCCTCATCAAGCGCACGCCGCTGTCCCAGTTCCGCAACATCCGCAAGATGGGCCTGATCGCCATCGCGCTGAACGAGGGCGACAGTCTGGTGTGGAGCCACCTGACCAAGGGTGACGACGAGATCATTGTTGCCACCCATGACGGCGCGGCCATCCGCTTTACCGAGGACGGCGCCCGCTCGATGGGCCGTACCGGCCACGGCGTCCGCGTCATCAAGCTGCGCGAGGGCGACTATGTCGTCGGTGCAGGCGTCTGCCGCCCGGGTGCGAACGTGCTGACCATCAGCGAGGAGGGCAAGGGCCGCCGCAGCCGCATTGACGACTACCGCATCACGAAGCGCGGCGGCTTGGGCATCCGCAACTACTCTAACGGCAACGTGGCGGGCATCAAGATCGTGGATGACACCGACGATCTGATTCTCATCAGCCAGAACGGCATTCTGATCAGAATCCATGCGGCGGACATCAACGTCCAGAGCCGCTACGGCAGCGGTGTCCGCGTCATGCGCCTGGTCGAGGACGACAAGGTGGCCGTGGTCGCCCGCGTGGACCGCGACAACGACGCCGAGACCGCAAAAATCGAGGATACCGGCGAGACCGACCCGACCCCTGAGGAGCTGGCGGCCATCGAGGCCGAGGAGCTGGCGCAGGAGGCCGCGGAGGACGCAGCCCCCGAGAACGACACCGAAGAATAAACCAATACAGGGGAGAGGCCGCGGGTCGGCCTCTCCTTTTTGGTGGATTTGTAGGGAGCGGTCTTGACCGCTCCGGGAAGTTTGCCATGCCTTTCACGGGCACGGAGGGGTCAAGACCCCTCCCTACAAGCATTTGAAATTTTTTCGCCGAAGCCTTTTTTATAAAAAGGCTGGAAAAACACCGCGTATTCATGGTATTCTAAAGTATTCCCATCACAAAAAAGGAGCGCTCCACATGGAACATCTGCACACAACGATCTGCGCACTGGCGACGCCACCGGGCGAGGGCGGCATTGCCACCGTCCGCGTGTCCGGGCCGGACGCCTACGGCATCGTCGGCAAAATCTTTGCACCGGTGCGGCAGGGGAAAAGCGTGGCCGACGCGAAGGGCTACACCGCCATGCTGGGCCACTACCTGCTGCACGGGGCCGAGATGGACGAGTGCGTGGCGCTGTTTTTCCGCGCACCGCACTCCTACACCGGCGAGGACGTTATTGAGCTGTCCGTCCACGGCGGCACGGCCATGGCGGACGGTTTGTTAGAAGCGCTCATCACCGCGGGCTGCGCGCCTGCCGGACCGGGGGAGTTCACCCGCCGCGCACTGGAAAACGGGCGGATGTCGCTGACGCAGGCCGAGGCCGTGATGGAGGTCATTGCGGCGAACGGGCGGCAGGGGGCTGCGCTGGCAAAATCCGCGCTGGACGGGCGGCTGGCAAAGCGCATCGGTAAGATACAGACCGCGCTGCAAACGCTGAACGCCCACCTGACCGCCTGGGTCGATTACCCCGAGGAGGACGTGCCCGAGCTGTCCGACGCGGCGTTTGTCGGGACGCTGACCGAGCAAAAGGACGAGCTGGACGCGCTGATCTCCGGCTACAGCGCGGGCGCGGTGCTGCGCCATGGCGTGGACTGTGTGCTGCTGGGGCGGCCCAACGTGGGCAAAAGCACGCTGCTGAACCTGCTGGCCGGGTTTGACCGTGCCATTGTCACGCCCGTGGCCGGTACGACCCGCGATATTGTGGAGCAGGCCGTGCAGCTGGGCAGCGTGCGGCTGAACCTGTTTGACACCGCCGGTGTGCGGGAGGTGGGCGCGGACGGCGATGCCATCGAGGCCGAGGGCATCCGCCGCAGCTGGCGCAAGCTCGACGAGGCCGGGCTTGTGCTGGCCGTGTTCGACGCCGCACAGCCGTTGTATGATGATGATTTGGAGCTGGCCCGCAGATGTCAGGGCCGCCCGGCCATCGCGGTTTTGAATAAGCAGGACCTGGCGGGGGAGACGGATGTTCCACGTGGAACATTGGAGCCGTATTTTAAGAAGATCGTCCCGATGTGTGCGCGGGATGCCGTCGGCTTGCAGGCCCTGACGGATGCGGTTGCGGATTTGTTAGGCACAGCGCAGCTGGACCCGGAAGCTGCGCAGCTGTGCAGTGCCCGCCAATTCGCCGCCGCGACCCGCGCGAGAGATGCGCTGGCGGAAGCGATTGCGGCGCGGCAGAACGGCTTTGGGCTGGACGCCGCCGCGGTGTGTCTGACGGACGCCTTGCAGGCGCTGTTTGATTTGACAGGAGAAAACGCCAGCGACGCAACGATAGAGGAAGTTTTTGAGACGTTCTGCGTGGGCAAGTAAGTAAAAAATGACGGAGCCTTCTCCCCTTGGGGGAGAAGGTGTCCGCGGCCCCGCC
>UMHS01048994.1_pt1 | contig 22101 bp, 28 predicted proteins | sample 1965611 | NCBI WGS metagenome assembly UMHS01 (sample SAMEA4836106, study PRJEB28245) | human gut metagenome | biome: gut microbiome; material: fecal sample | place: Denmark | collected 2008
CGATGGTTATCGACCGGGAATCATTCAGGAGATTCATCTCCAGCCGATCTGTATGCCGGCGACCTCCTTCTTCGCCTCCTCGGCCTCCTTCCGGGCGTCGTCGATCTGCTGTTGCTGGGCCTTGAACTCGGAGAGGTTTCCCAGCCCGGACGAATCGGCCCCGAACGTGACGTCGGCCTTGATGCGCAGCTTGCGGCGCTCCTCGCCCTCCTTCTTCTGGTAGGTGATCCAGGAGGCATTCGGGTCGGCGAGGTCGCGGTCGCCGAAGAACATGTCTCCGTAGGCATACATGTACGCTTCGCCCGTCTGGGGATTCACGCCCATGCCGACGTAGTTCTTTTCCGAGAGCGAATAGGCGTCGATACGGGCATACACCTCGACCGATCCGCCGTCGAGCGGGTTGATGACGATGGCCGACTGACGTGTTATGTCGCTGCGGTTGCCGAACTGCGCGATCTCGTCGCCCGCCTCGGGAGAGGCGGATCCGTCCGCGTCGCTCTTCGACAGCTCGACGTAATCCTCCCCGACGGCCGTGACGAGCCGCCAGTAGTATTTTATGATCGTGTGCTGCGTGGGATCGTATCGCTGACACCGCACCTGGTCGCCGGTCGTGAGACCGCTGTAGCGCCGCCCCTCCTTGTTGTCGTAGTAGCAGCGGAAAGCCGTTTCCAGCTCCTCGACGCGCGTGATCTCACAGCCGCCGTTGGAGAAGACCGTGGCGCCGACGCGGAACGTCACCTGATTGATGACTGCCTCGTTGAAGATGGCTTCCTTGCGGACTATCATGATGTCCGCCTCTACTACGGCGTTGCCGTTCTCGTCGCGGTAGGCGCCGTATCCCGACCCGGAGAAATCCCCCTGGCGGAAGTCTTTGGAGACAACCGAACCGCCTATCGTGATGTCTTTGTCGAACGTCGTGCTTCCGAGGACCGTCCCGCCTTTCCGTTTGTTCAGAAAGAGCGTTTCGACGGCTAACGCCGAATAGGCGTTGTAATCCGTCGGAAGGGTGGTGTCGTATTTGGACCGGATCAGATAGATGCCGACCCCGTTCACCACTCCGATACGCTCGGCATAAGCCGATTCTTCGATGTCCTTCTCGATGACGGCCAATCGGGAGTAAGAGGTGTTGTCGCCGACGGTATATGTGGCTATATACTCGTTGTAGAGTTTCTTTTCGAATCCCTGGATGCGCGATTGCCGGCCGCTCGCTCCGAAACGGGGGTCTTGCAACAGCACCTTTTGCCCCGGATCGTAATTCTTGTCGTGTTGCTGGCAGTACACGGGGTTCGTGGGACAGTCGTACACGTCCGTGTCGCTGCTGTTCTTGACCGCCCAGGCTTTGCCTGCTTTCAGCAGTTCCTGCTCGGCCTCCTTGATGCGTTCGTCGGGAAGTTTGACCCCGGTCAGCACGAAGGTGTCCCCGACGTCTATATCGAGGCTGTCGTTCGGGATAATCAGTTCTTCGCCGTCGCCGGCATCCTCGATGTCTGCGACGATCTCGAACTTGCGGTCGAACGGGTTTCGTTCGGGGTCCCAGGCATCCGGGTCTTGGAACCTGTCGCCGAGCTGGATGTCGAAGGTCCTGCCGCTCAGCGGGCCGCTGGTGATGACCGCCTGCAATGTCTCGCCTTCGATTAAATCCGTCGGGACGAACGGGGCGTCCTTCGCATAGATGATGCGCGCCTTGTATTTCGTTCCGTTGCTGGTTTGCCGGTCCTGCGAGCGGTCCACGGAGGTCACCGTATCCGTATTTTTGGGATATATGTCCTCGAAGTAAGCGACTTGTTCCACGACGTCCGCGGGTTTCAGATTCTCCCGGGCGTCGATGTATTCCTGCCCGTTCGGGAGGCGCAGCCGCACCTCGGAGACGTGATTGGTCGTTCCGCCCTGCGGAGCCTGTCCGTAATCGGCCGTGAGGTTACGGGTGGACCCGAAGACGAAGAATCGGGTTCCGTAGTTGGCATCGTCGCCTTTCTTGGCTGGAATCGACGTCACGACGTCGCCCCGCTTGAATACTTCGGGTGTGCCGAACTCCAGCTTCCCGAAGTAAATCCATACCTCGGCGCCGTTCTCCACGGTCCACCACTCGACGTCGAACGTCTCGGCAATGGTGTTGATGGCATCCCAGCAGGAATCTCGGTCGAAGGAGACGAGTTTCGTCACTTCGGCGAACTCTTCCGGTACGGCAGCTACTTTCCAGTTTTTGCCGCCCAGAAACGCATTCATGTTGTCGGCGATCAGATTGCCGAAGGATGCGAGGTCGGTCGTGTCGTGAAACGTCGTTTCGGGATTCTGTCCCTGCAACCATTTGCATTTGCGGCGCTTCATGTGGTTCTGCTGCGCCCAGAATTGAAGCGAATATTTGTAACCTCCGGTCGTGTCGTCGAACTCGGGCCGCACATTGGACATGATCTCGAATTTCCGCCCTTTGTACATGACATAGGAGCCGCGGGGGAAATCCGCGGGTTCGAGAAGATTGAAGGGCAACCCGATATAGTAGTCGCCCATGAGGACATATCTGATAACGGCGTCCGTTGTGACCGGAGCGTCGAGAATTACTTCGCCGGAGGTGTCGTATATCGTCATTTCGTCGGAATCTGCGACCTGTATCTTCACAGGCACGAGACAAAGGTGGTGATGCCCGGCACATAATGCAAGGATTTCAAAAAATATTTTTGTTCACATTTTTTGTGAATATCTAAATAAGCGCTATATTTGCTTTATGAAAGCATTGAATAATGGATATAATTTTCGATAAAGAGTATTTGGAGGACTTGTATTTCAAGGGGAAGTGCAACGATAAAAAACATCGGTTGCAACCCGAAATAATCAAAGCGTACAAAAGGTGCATTGACCGATTGGCAGCCGCTCCGAATATAGAAACATTGTACAGAATTCATGCCTTGAATTACGAAGTATTGGTAGGTGATAAGGCCGGTATTTCGTCCGTTCGTATCAATGCCAAATACCGCCTCGAATTCAAGGTGTGGGAACGAGACGGAGAGAAGATCATTACCGTTTGTTTGATATTGGATATTAGCAACCACTACCGTTAAAATTATGGAAACGTCTCGTAAGATTTATAGAGAGAGCGAGCTCATCCCATTTGAGCCGACCCATCCGGGAGAGATTCTTAAGGAAGAATTGGAGAGCCGGGGAATTTCACAGCGAAAATTCGCGGGGATAATCGGTATTCAATATACGGCATTGAACGAAATAGTGAACGGGAAACGCCCGATCTCCACCGATTTCGCCATTATGCTGGAGGCCGCATTGGATATAGACGCTATCTTTTGGGTGAATTTGCAAACGCGCTACAATATGCAAACGGCCAGAAAGAATGCTAAATTGCTGGAACGTATCAAGCAGATTCGTAATGTTGCGGCATTGCTGTAACCACATTGTTGAATATCTGATAAAGGCCGGGTTATATTCCCGGCCTTCTCTATTTCCCTGCCGTTCTGTTCGCTGGATCGGGCTCGTTGAATTTGACGGTGAGTTTCGAGGTTCTGCGGCTGCGATCCAGCATGTAGTTGCCCGAACTTCCGCCATAGGTCAGGCGATACACTTCAGGGCCTAACTCGGGCACGGATATGACGACCGCTCCTTTTTGCAGCAGGGCGACAAAATTCTTATACTTGGCAAGATGATCTGATGCCGTGTCGCCGAATATCGTAAATGTCAGCGTCAAATCCCGGGGCGCTAATTTGGGCGTTTCGGGATATATGATCTCTTTCCCGTTTTTGGAGGGATCGTTGTTTTCGACAAAATCCTTCAGAGAGGCAGGAGCAAGGAGGCTTCCCAAAAAATCATCGCTCATGGCAACTCCCATTCCATAGGCATCCTCTCCGTTTATCAATAAATCGCCAGTCATTTTTTATCGTTTAAAGCTTGTGCCAAATATAATTCGGCCGTATCTATCACATCATATCCTTTCGAACTTACGAAGGAGGCGTAGAACATTCCGTCGCCGAATATAATGCCGGTCCCCGCTTTGCTCTCCTCGTTCAGCAATTTGTTCGTCGCTTCGGCGGCTCGCGGGTCGGGATGGTTCCGGTCGGCTATAAACCGTTTTTTCTCTTTGCCGTTGTATGTCACGACATAGCCTAATCCGGAACGGAGATTCCATGTGTGATTGAGGTAGTCCCGCTTGTTTGTTAGCAAGCGGGATGCTTTTTGCCGTATGAGCGCTTCGTGCGCCTTCTCGTCGAGGAATCCTACGACTTCGGGCTCTATACCTCCGATGAACTTATCCAGATCGGCTATGTCTTTCTCGATCTTCATATAGCACAAAGTACGCTATTATCGTTACATTGAGCAAAATTTGTAATTATTCTTCTTGTTACAAATCCATCGTTTTCCGCTTTATTGCCGTTATATCCTCTTTTATATCCGTCAAGGTCCGGTTGATAGCCCGGGTCGAGGCGTTGATTTCTGCGACCTCTATATAGGTTCTGACGGCGTATTGAAGCAGTTCGTTGTTGATCTGTACGTTTTGCACGACTGCCACCTGAATGGTCGCCACGGAGGATATGAGCGATATGATGGATATGGTTTCATCCATGACATACGCACGGATGTCGCTCAGTTTCCCCTGTATGTCCGTGAGCCTTCCGTTTTGTTCCGCCACCTCGTCCTGCGAAGCGACTTGATAGCCGCGTGCCGTTCCCGATTGGGTGGGCGTTTCCGAAATATCGAATCCGTTTTCTTGGGCGGCTTGATTGACGGCCTCCAATAATTCATTAACCTGTCCCTGCTGAGCCACAGCATCATTAATAAGATTTTTCAGTACGCCAATCATCCCTTTTGTGCGTTCCGTTTCGGATATGTCCTCTTTTTTTGCCCATTCAAGCATATCGTTTTGCGCCTTTTCGACAAGCGGAGCAATCGACACCGAATATATCATTTGCTTTGCAAGGGTTCGAATCATATCCCCGACACTATCGGAAAGTGCCGCAAACGCATCTGTTCCGCTTTCGGCCGCATTGACGAGTGCATCGGTTATCGTGTTGCCCAAATTTCCGAATATTCCGCTCAAATAATCGCTTACCGAGGCTAATGCATCCTCCATTTGGTCGTACAAGTCAATCGCATTTTGCAATGCGTTCTTGTTGGCTTCACTCATTTTACGAGTGTTTAAAATGGTTTCGGCCAACTCCCGGTTAAACTCGCCATTGCTGGAAATAAGCTCGGGATAAACTTTCAAAATATCGCTGTAAAGGTCCTTTCCTTTTCCCCATCCGAATAATCCTGTCTTTTTGTGACCGGTTACAATGTCGATATTAGCGACATCGGATAGTGCATTTTCCAAACTTTGGACGGATTGTTTATAGACATCGACTGCATTCGCGGCTTTTGCATACTGGTCCGTCCCGAATATTGTAGTGCCTTTTTCGTACTCTAAATTCTGCTCCAGCAATAAAAGATTGTATTCTCGTTGCTGGGCTATTTCTGCGTTTTTTATGGCTGTCAATGCCTCATGGTGTCGTTTTGCTGCCGCGGATGCCACCGAGAATAACGACGTCACAATGCCTATTCCAGCTCCTACGGCAGCGCCGGCGGGCCCACCAATAGCCATTCCGGCCTGTGCTCCGCTTACGGCATTGTTTATCGTGTCAGACAGCAGATTCAAACTCTCTCCGAATCCGGCTACAAAATCGCTTCCGATAGCCTCTCCCAACTCGGACATAGTATCGCCTATATCTCCGATAAGGGTACTTGCTCCTTTGAATCCGGATATAATTTTATTGACTGCCTCCGTTTGTTTGTCCGCATCTTCCCCGGCCTCGGTAAGGTCCTTGAATCCCTTTATAAGTTGGCCGAACGGATCGCGTTTATTCAAAGCGTCAATTTTTCCTTTGAGCGCATCTAATATCGGCTTCAGCTTTTCGGGCTCGGCCGCTACGGCATCGACCTGTTCTTTCGTCAGTCCTAAAGCCGCAAGAATGGTCTCGTCGCCATTTCCATTTTTGGCTTTGTCGATATACTGCAATAACGATTCGGTATCGGCAATGATCTTTTTTATAGATGCCGTTGCCATCGTTTCGGAATCTTTGAAAAGGCGTGTCCATAAAGTCGTTTTTTTGAGCATGGACAAATCCAGCTCTTTCAACGCTTTATTCCTTTCTGCCTCCGCGCTCTTTTTCGCCCAGCTTGTTTCTGCCTGTGCTATCTTGGCCGCATATAATTCCGTAATTGCAAGGCGCTTTTGCTGATAATCCCCATATTCAGCCAAATATTCGTTTTGAGCTTGTCGCTCTTTATTCATTTGTGTTCCTATGGCCGAGGATATGGCCAATATGTACTGCGACAAATACGTGCTTCGGGCATTTGATACCAATTTTTGTTGTTCGGGATTGAGGGTTCCGCCCTGTTTCTTTCGCAATTCGTTTTCTGCGTTCGTAATGGCCTGTTCGCGCTTTTTGTAGTCGAAATTGATTTGTGCTATTATTTTTGCCGATCCCTCCTTCATTGAATTTATTTCCGCCTGCAAGGCTTCATCACGAAGCTGTTGCAACTTCTTTTCAAGGTTTTTGATGGATTTCTCTTGTTCCGAAGCCGCTTTCTCTTGCTCCTTTTGTGTAGCTTTATATTCCTTGTTCCTTTCCTCCGGGGATTGGGTCGTGTATAACGGTTTAGCGGCTCTGGCCAGCTTCTCGTCCATTGCATCCATGGATTGAATGAACGCCCACAGATTCCCGTTATATGCCTCCTTGATTATCTCGACGAGCTTATCCCCTCTTTTAGTCTTTTTCAGATCGTCGAATATTTCATCCTGAAGTGGGGATAACTTCTTTTTTTCAAGAAGACTATATATCTGCTCTATTTGTTGTGCCTCGCGCGCCGCCTGACTGAAAATACGGGTTCCTTTGTATTCCTTTATTCGCCGTTGTGCATCTGCATATCGAAGGGTCAGCGGTATTACTTCATGTTGTAAAATGGAAGAATAACGTTCCCAAGCTTTTGCCTCGGACAGTATTATTCTATAACCTGCATTTTCTTTTATTCTTTCCTCTGCGGCCTTTGCTTCCGCGGTCTGGATTATTGCGTCCCGTAAATCGTTATATGCCGTAATGGCATCCCCGAGCATAATTTGCTCGTTAGACATATTACTGAAATAGGCCGGATAAAGGTCCTGCAACTTTTTAACAGCTTCTGCACGCTCTTTTTGAGTGTTCGATAGGTCGGTAGCCGCTTTGTATAACTGTTCCAGTTTGACTATTTCGCCCTGTGCATCAATGTTTCCTCCGGACAATGTTTCGTGGAACTGCTCGGTGGCAACTTTTGCAGCATCCACAGCCTTTTTCCCTTTGAACAACGAGCCGACCCATTCGGCGATTTCCTTGCCGTAGAGCGTCAAAACGGTGATGCCGGCGACGAGGGCTGTCTGCCACGATATAATAGACGATAGCACCTGTTTCCAAACGGGCGTGAACGACTGTCCGGTATTTTTGAGCTCCTGCACCCGCTGTTTTGTCAAAGCGAGTTGATCGGCCAAAATAGGTAAGTTATTCGATATGGCGAGAAAAAACGTCTGCGGGCTTACGGCCAGCGACGGCAGTTCCCGTGCGACCTGCTGGATCGAGAACGACAATCCGTTCCAACTCGAGGCATAGTTGTCGACATTACGCTGATGATTGCCGATAGAAGCGTCCAGCTCCTTGATCTTCGTGTCGAGGGTCTGAATGTTTTTGAGCAGGTTTTGTCCTAACGTACTCTCGCGTTCTTCCTTGTTGAGCGATCTGTAAACGATCCGCATCCGGGAGAGTGCCTGCGACATTTCATCCATCGAACCGGTGGCCGCTTGTTCTAATTTGATTTGATTGGCTAATTCTCGGCGCAATCGGGAAATCTGCTGCTTGTATTCTTCGATAGACGTGGAAGCCGACAATAATTGTCCCCTTTTTTTCGATGACAGTTGCCCGTTCTGCAATTCCTCTTTATTGAGAGCCGCAACAACAGCTTTTAATCGTGATACTTCATTCTGATATTGTCGAAGTTCGATCATCGCCTTGCTTTTGGCATCGCTGGCAGTTTTCAACTCCTCCAATAAGTCCCTCCACGCCTCGGTTTCCGCATTGACGGCCTGCGCCCCCGAGGCGGAGCCGACCGACGACGGGGCGGCGGGCGATGCGGCGGTCGGTTGCGAGACCGTTTTCGCCGCCTGGTTCTGCATCTGTGCGATCCGCTTCATGGTCTGCTCGACGCGGGCTTCCATTTCGGCGATTTTCCGGTTTATGACGTCGAACTCCTTCGTCCCCGAAGGAATGTCGGCCAAGACCTCTTTCAACCGTTTGAGCGAGGCGATAAAGCTGTTGAGCTTATCGGTCTCGGCATTTATTTTGAATGATAGTGCGCTCATCTTCTTTTCCTCCCTCTTCTTGCGGCCATTTCCTTGCCGCTGCCTTTGACTATTTTCTGTTCATCGCCCACGAGAGACCGCACCTTATCGGTCATCATGAGTAACATGGTGGGGTAGTTGATCTCCTCGAATGCTTCCCGGTAGGAGATGTTCAGGTGTTCCATCATCGTGGCCATGATGCCGGCGATCGTGTTGTTGCCTACGGTTTCCGTGATGGCCTTTTTGCGTGTCTTGTCGATCTTTACCGCGCTCAGCAGGTCGCTGCCCGTGATGATGCCGGCTATCGTTTCGGACGCTTCCCGGATTTGCGGATAGTCGGCGTAACGGTTGGCATACCAAAGGAACAGGCGTTGCTTCCAGCGTTGCCGAAACAGCAGTTTCGATACCGCCTCCAGCGAGTATTGCTGTCGGCCGTCTATGGACAGATCGGTCCGTTCCTTCGAGAACGCCCGGGCGAGGTCCTTGATGCGGGGCTGGTAAACCCGAAAGTTGAACCGCCCGATACGGATTGTTGCATAGTGCCTGTTGAGCAATGATGCCGCAACGATATTGGCGGATTTACTCATGGTCTTTCGAGATGGAGGCAGACAGTTGTTCCATGACCGCGCCGATTCCTGCCATATCCTCCAGCGGAATCATCCGCAGGGTCTTGTTGTAGGCATCGAACAGTTCGGGCAATGTCGCCCTCTTGGAAAATCTGCGCCTCAGATATAGGCAGCGCAGTTCGCTGAATAGGTTTCTGCTCCCTGAAATGCCCAAAGCGACGCTTTTGCACATTGCGGCGAGGCATCCTATGCTCTCGTCCGGTTCTTTTTCGATGTCCCGTGCCTGCATGATGCGGATAGCGGTCCGCGGGGACATTCTGTATATGCCGTATCCTCTTCCGGCGATGCGGAAACTGATGAAATCCATGTGTCGAATGGTTAAAGCAAAGGGGCGAAGGGCTTACGCCTTCCGCCCCTTTGCCGATGTGATGATGTGTGCCTATTTGCCCGGTGCGCTCATTACCGATGCGCCATCCGTTACCTCCGAAGCGTCGAACCAGTATTCGGACGATACTTTATCATTGTCCGGCTCCAGCGCCGTGGCGACGACGTTGATAGCGACGGCTCCGTCCGTTTCGGCATTCCGCGCCACGATCGAGGCTTTCGGGAATACGCAGTATTGATCGTCTTCCGTGAGTGCGATCATGCACTTCTCGATGTCCGTAACGCCGCGGGCCCGTTTCCACGTCGTCTCCGTCCCGGTTCCGCCCATGAATGCGGCCTTCGTCTCGTAGTCGTACTGCCCGATGGCGAAGTTCATGGTTACTTCTCCCATCTCTTTCGACTGGCGATATACGCCGTCGGTCAGTTGATTTTTGTATTGCGTCGTGGAAGGCTCGGCTTCGTCGAGGCTCCACGTGTCCTGATGGACATTCGGGACCTTCTTGGTGGTAGGGTCTTTGAGGATGGAGCCCAACATCGTCCCCGTCAGGTCTCCCGTGACCTTCGCCGGATCGGCGTACCAGATATTCTTTATACCTGTTGCTGTGATTGCCATGTTTTCAGTCTTTTTTTACGTTTAACACTCTGAACAGGACCCGAACATAGACGTAATGGCACCCGAGGTCTTTATCCTCTTCGCAGCCGATATTTTCATATCGGTAGCGATATGCCGATCCGTCCCGTGTCCCATAGGTCCACTCTTTGAATTTGGCCTTCGCGGCCCTTTCGAGATCATCCAACCGTTGCAGATTCGCGTCTCCTTTGACATCCGGCACGCACAGATTCACCGACACGTAACAGTTTTCCCAATAGGTGCCGGGCGACTGCTCGGATGGTGTCACCACTACAATGCGCTCGCTCTTTATCCGGCCTTCCGGTGCGGCCCAGGAGGTGAAAATCCCCTTGATGCCGAAATCCGAGCAGTCCCGGACCAGAATGTTGCGTGCGTCTCCGGTGGTTATCATGTCGTTGTTGCCTTAGAGCCAAAGTTTGGTGTACTCGTAGCGTTGGCCGCTTTTGAAGTAACCTTGTACGGGATACGATACCGAATCTTCCAGCGTGGAGCCGACAGGAGTGTCGGGGCGGCGGTCGAATATGTTTTTGCCGTGCCGGTCGAGAATCCGCACCTCTTCTTTTTCTTCGATGGGGCGGACATTCGCCGGCATGATCACCTCGTAGGTGTATTCGATCGCTTTCCCGTTCGGCGATTCGATGAACCGGGCCTTTCCGTCGTAACGGGCATTGCATCGGCTCACCGTCTGCCATTCTTCCGTGGTGGAGTTCCAGCGTTGAAGCGTATAGGGAAATCGTATCATAAGAATCTGACTGTCGGTTGCGGATTGAACTCGTCGGCAATATCGGTCAGGCCGTTATCCTTTGCGAGGGCGTGGATGCGGCGGCGCAGTTCTTCGGCATCGTAGCCGAGAGAATATCCGCCGTTGCCTTCGGACGTCAGAACGACAAGCTGCTTCAGGATGTCGATGGCCGCTTTCGCCACCGATACCTTGTTGCCCGGCGCGTACTCTTCGTCCGCCGGCAGCTCCGCGTCCATGCAGGCTACTGCAATCAGGTCGTCGCCCACGTCATAGGGATAGAGCCGTGCCGATATTGCTTCCGAATTGGTCATCGCAGGTCCGTTTAGGCGTTACCGTCGTTCCACGAGGTATTCTCCGTGTTGATGTAGTACAGCGACTGCCGGTTGATGAGTGCCGGCATGATGTACGCTTCGGCCAGAGTGACCTCGAGCATCGGGTTCAGCTCCGAATAGCGCGTGATCTTCACGTTCTCGCGGTATGCTTGCAGGGCATCGGTGTCCGAAACCTGCGGGACGTCGCTCCACCAGGTCCAGCCGAGCTGCGGTGTCGGCGACAGCACGGCGACATGCTCCGCCCACGGCTTGTAGGTCGTCTGGCTGCCGTCGCGTGCCTCCTGCTTGACGTAGGAATCGATCACGATGATCTGCGGATACCCTTTCGAACGCATGTAGGTATTCACGAGGTCGATCGTGAGCGTGTCGCTGCTTGCCAGGCCCGTCGCGGTGAGCACGACGGGCGAAACCCGCTTGACGGTCTTTTCGCTCATCAGCAGTTTGTCGAAAGCCGCCTGTTCCATGATAGCGTACATGGGCCGGCTGAAGCCCTCTTTCTGGATGGCTCTCTGCCCGGCGATGATGTCGCCGAGCGGATCGCTGCCGGAGGATGCGCTCCACTTGTTTTTCACGCCGGTTTTGTGTGCCGAAGGGATGTTGAAGTTGAGCATTTTCTGCGTTACCACGTCGTTGTTGTTCTCGGTTTTGAGTACGATTTCGGCCTTCGATCCGACTTGGAGGGCCAGGTCTTCGGCGCGATAGTTCACGCCGTTGTAGCAGAACTCCACGTCTTCATAGACCATATCCACGAGCTGGAGCGCCACATTGGGGTTGCCGCTCGACTGCGCATAACTGCGGAGGATTTGGTATTCCTTGATCTGCTTTTCGTCCTTTGCCCGTGAAATTGCGACTTTCGCAACCGGGCCGTTCCATGCGCCGATGGTCTCGCGTATTTTCTGCGGCGCCTTCGCGTTGAACGCGACCACGTCTGCACTCACGGGGATTCCGTCGTTCCCTTCCAAGGACTTGATGTCGAGTGTCGGGGTGTAACGCAGGGGGAACAGCGTCGGCCATGCCAGACCGGCCCCCGGCATGTACGAGTTCAGTTCGGCCTGCATATCGACCTGCGAAAGGTCGAAAAGGGGTTTTCTCATGTCTGCCATGGCTAAACGAGATTAATGGATTTGAGACTTGCGAGAATTTCTGGGGCGATGTTGGTCGTCACGGCCCGGACGCTCGCACCGTTGACGAGGCGCACGAAGTTGTTTACCGTGCCGCCTTCGAGCTTGTTGCCCGTCAGATAGGCCGGTGCATAGACAGCCTCTGCGCCCGATGCCTTCGCCGCTTTCGCCTGATAGCCCTTCGTGCCCACGGCGACGGTCGCGCCGAATGCTGCGGTCGTAAGCACGTCTTTCGAGGCATCCGAGCTGTTGATCGCGGAGATGGCGACGGCCTTTCCGCCGAAAGCGATGAATTCGCCCTGTTTGAATCCGGAGCCTTTCGCGATTTCGATAGTCGTGTCCTCGGCTCCGATGGCCTTCACGAGCGTCGCGCCCTTGATCGGCTTGTAGATGTTTCCGGTTGCCAATCCGACGACGGCCCCGGCCGGCAGGTCGCCTTCGAGGTCCGTTACATCGACTGTGCCGCCGCCTTCCTTCTCGGAAAATACCACCTCGAACACCACCTTGTCGGGTTCGGGTGCATCATAAAATTTGTTTTGCAAACTCATGTCGATTGTTTTTTTGATTTATAGACCTTTGATCGCCGATGTCTTGTAACCCTCGACGGCCTTCTTGCGATCCAGTCGGGCCGCCATCGCCGCAGACGTCTTGTCTCCGCTTTCTCCGCCTCCGAAAAGGGGCGGGGCCGATCCTACGCCGCTTTTGACGAACATTTTGGCTGCTTTAGAAAGCACCTGATCCACATCATCGTCGGGGTTGATCCTGATGATGGAGAGCATGTCGTCGTCGAGCCCCAGCGCGCGGGCCTTTTCACGGATTGCCGCAGCTCGTTGCGCCTGCGTCTGCGCCGCTTCGAATCCCTCGATCTTCTCCGTGTAGGGCTTCATGGCAGTCTGGATAAAGGATTTTATCCGCTCCTCGAATGCCTCGGGATCGAAAGTCCGGGGATTGCTCTTGCCTCCGGGTTCGGGTTGCTGCTCTCCGCCCCCGGGCGCAGGGACTACGGGTTTTCCGTCTTTTAGGTTATGCCGCCTCTCGTAGTTGCGTACTGCGGTCTGCGAAGCATCCCCTGCGCGGTAGTCGCCGTAGCTTTGTAACACGTCCGGAAACCCGATCCCCTCCGCAATGGCAGGTAATTGAGCTTCGTCCGTCACGTTCTCGGCCTTCTTCGTAGCGATCCGGTCGAGGATTGCATCGTCAACCCCAACGAATTTGGTTTTGAGCAATGCCAGGAGTTTTTCTTTCATGTTCTTTCGTTCTATATGGTTTGGGATAAGTCCTCCTATCCGCATTAAAAAAGGTCTGCCGGCTGATGCCAACAGACCTACCTAACCTGACAATTACATGGAAGTAGTTTCGTTCTATGTCTGTTGGCCTATATCTTCATAGGCTCCGCGACAAAAATCTGCATGTTCGGCACATTGTGCAAATTTTTTTGCGGAAAAATTCAATAAAAGCCGGAGAATTTATCCATGCCGGTAGAATATGGGCGATTGTGTTCTGTTCGTTCGACTATCCTTCGGGAGAAATCCCCGGATTGGGCTCCTGATTGTTTAATTGGTTTGATTGAGCCCTTTCCGATTTCAGCCGCTCCATTTCGGTTTTCGGGTCTTTGATCCGCGGATTCTGATAGACTGCGGTCTCCTGGCTCATCGTTCCGGCGTCGATGGACTTCCGGATGATGTCGAGCGTATCGGAAACATTGTCGGGCATAGGTGTCGAGAATTGATAGCCGATTTTTAATGCCTCGAGCTGCCCGTTCAGCTTCAATTCGGGATGAAGCACGCCGACAATGGCTTTCACGACGTTGATTTCCCGGTCGATCAGCGTTCCGTAGTAGTCCTGGTAGTTCTTGGCCTTCAGCTCAGGGAAGAAGAACATGTATTCCCAGCTGACGCCGCTCGGAATCTTCATCTCCTTGATGACGTCCGATGCGGGGTTTACGGAATAGGTCATGCCGTAGATGAACGAATCGAGCGTGTCGCATTCGCGTTTGCGGTTCTCGGGGGCAGAATCGTATGTCAGATAGTAGACTTTGCCTCCGTTCTGTGTCTGGATGATTTGTGCCGGATCGTCCGGATTGAGAGAACCTGCCACGATTCCTTCGCCGACCACTTTCGGATTGGCGAAATAGTCGTTCATGTCGGCATCGTTGCATTGTATCGCTTCGCGTCGTTCGATCAAAGCTTGCACGTCCGCCCACTCCCGCTCCTGCATGTAGAGAAGGACCGGGATTTTCCCGATGAAATTCTTTTCCGGGACAACTTCCCACCCGACGGCGCGCCGTGTGCAGCGGAAGATCGTTTCCGCGGTATAGATGTCGCAATGAATCTCGTCGTTCCCCTCGTCGTCCTGTATGGTGAATTGGCGGATAAAGAGCATCAGCCGCCCGAAATCGTCGAATTTATAGTAGATGTCGTCCCCGAGCGATTTTGCGAGGACCTTCACCATCACCTGAAGCTCGCCTTCGGGCGAGAGATAGAGATGGTACAGTTTGGCGCACAATGTTTCGGATCCGGCTTTGGTCTTGCATTCCCGCATGTTTGAATCGAAGCGCGTCGTTTTGAGAATCTCCAGGAATCGTTCGTATGCTTCGGCGGCTTTGCTCGTTCGGATGGTCTCTCCGTCGGGTCCGGAGGCCTCTACTACGTCCGAAAGATCGGAAAACTGCACGGGCGAGCCGAACAGGAAGGCTGTGGCTTGCATGTTGATGACCTTCTGAAACGGGATGGGTAGTTTGGCCGTGATGATGTCCGGCTTGCCTTTCTGGTGACGATCCGGACGTTTCGTCACATCGTGTTTTGTCGGGTCGTATTCTTTGAGGGCTTGCGCGATTTGCCCGTCGTGTGTCGTCATTTTGCCCAGCAACCGGGACACGTCGCCGTTCCGTATGAGATCGACGAGCTTCTGTTTGCGGCCCAGCGCTGCGTTGAATTGATTGGTGAGGGCTTGTGTGATTTGTCTGATCGTTGCCATATTATAATCCTAAGTCTTCTTTCGAAAGAGGGCGTATTTGATTGTAGTCGAACCATACACGCATCAGCATCGCGTCCCTCCAGTCGGGGGAGCGTCCGATGTCCTGCTTGATCTCGTCTTTGGGCTTCAGGAACAGTTTGCGGTCGTTGTCCACGTTCCAGGTCTGAAGCTGTTCCAATTCCTCGGTGATTTCGTCTTTCTGATCCTCGGACAATTCGCAATCGAAGGACATGGCGAAGGAGTTGATCTTGTCGGCCAGCTTGTATCCGCATTGCGTCTGGAGGTTCGAAAAATTCTCTCCGTTGAGACATTGCGAGTTATTGACGAATCCGCCGATCCGGCACATATCGACCACTCCGCCGCCCACTCCGTCTTCGTCGGCGATGATCCGATAGCGGGGGATGCGGTGTTTGGCGGCCAATGATTCGATGCAGGCGGCGATTTCCGTAGTGGCGCTTCGGTCGAACGACACTTGTTCGATGATCGCCCAGCCGTCCCACACGAGGATTCGCGCCCGGTCGGAACCGAAGCGGGCAATATCCGCCGTGATGTATTTGATGCCGGTGCGGGCATGGATTTTCGGATAGAATATCTCGCGGATGTCGTCATGCGAGCATAGGGCATTCGGATTGTCGTCGTAATCCCAGTTTCCCTTCAGCAACCGTTCTTTCTTGACCTTATCGGTCGTGGATTTCAGCGCTTCGATATAATCCTTTTCGATGAACGGGTTGTCCTGGACGAGTGCGGCGAGGTATATTCGGTAGGGCGGGAGCGTCCCGGCCTTCGCCGGTTTGTAGAATGTCGAGTGCATCCAGTTCTTCTTCGGGTTACACGAGATGAACAGTTTGCGCAGGATTCCGTATTTGTCGTTCAGATGACGCCCGATGCGGGTTTTGAGCGTGTCGTAGGCTCCGAAGTTCACTTCGCCGCCCTCCTCGATCCATCCTCCGGTGTATTCCACCGAACCGTAGCGTTCATAGAGGGGATCGGACGGAAGATAACGCAGATCGAGCAGGTCGATGCGGCTGCCGTTGGTAAACTGAATGTAGTGATCCTGCCCATTGTATTTGAAATCCAGGTCACGCACGATGCCGTATTGTGCGCAGACCTTGAAAAAGGTGATAAGCGTCGATTCCCGCAGGCGTTTCAACTCTTCGCGGCCGATGAACCATTTCGTCCCCGGGTGGCACAGCGACATGAATGCCAGCCATGTGCAGCCGGTCCACGATTTCGCACCTCCGGCGGCTCCGCCATATAGGAATTCCGTGTGGGTGTCGTCGGTAAGAATGCGCAGGGCCTCCTCCTGCTTGGCATGATGCCCGTGTTCCGACCGGGTGATGAAGCCGAAGATTCCCCGCCGGAACATTTCGCATTCGATAGCCACACGGTCAGCGACCAGTTTATTTATCGGATTCACCATGGATCGCTTTACGGATTAATGCGTGGGCTGCGAGCAGGTCGGCATCGGATAATCCGGAATAGTCTACGGAGGTGTTGATCTCAATAGGGCGGCCGTCCTTTCCCATGTGTTCCGTTTTATCCGGTGCATTGTATCCGAGCATGCGGTTGATGGTTTCGATAGCTTTGCTTTTGTCCATCAGCTCCACGACTGGACTTCCCGATCGGTCAATCTTTATAGACTGAATCAAGCGTCGCTTCTTGGGAGGAAGCGATTTCAAGTCTTGGAACGTAACCGACGGAACTTGTCGGACGCCGAACTCGGTGTTTTCTTCGACCATATCGACATTGACGAAATCAAGTACGTCGGCATTGATGATCGAGATATTGAGCCGGACTATTTCTTCTTTGGTAATTAGCTCTTTCTCCGCTAATTGGGCTTGAAGTTGGTTTACCCTTGTACTAATCTTGTACTCTTTTAATAATCTTGAAGATCGCTCGTTAATCGTTTCGTCTTTCATTTTCGAGCAATCGTAGGCAAAGCGATACGCCTCGGAAGCGTTCCCGCATTCGAGGTACTTGTTGCAAAACTTCTCCTGTTTGATCGTCAGCTTTTTTGCATCCGCCATGTCTTTTCGTCTGAATCGTGTTTCCTATGTCTTCATAGGTTCAGAGGCAAAGGTGCAGTGCTTCGGCACATTGTGCAAGAGATTGGGTGAAAAAAAATCCCCGACCGATTAGGTCAGGGATCTATTTTGGCATATAAACTGTTTGTCAGCTATCAGTTAAATCTGAGACTTTGTGATTATTAAAATGAATCTTTTTCATGGTAGTTCATAATTTATAAGTGTGACATAAATATAGTATATCCTTGTCGTGGCAAAATTAAACCATCATAACGATATTCGCAAGTATTTTTATTATACTTGTTTTCGTACAATAAAAAGGCCGAAGTTAAAACCTCGGCCTTTTCTTTATTTTCTCGAACCGACCTTACATGGTCGGTCCCGCTGCTTCGCACTTCATTTTTCTGCTTCGGATGATTTCCAGAATCACCCGGTCGCCGTCGAGAATCAGCATTCCGTGTCGGCGGGGATCGCCGCCTTTGGTTCGGTGCTCTGCTTCGCATTCGGTTCGGATGCGGACACAGCGGAAGCCTGCGGCCTCGAAAGCCGATCCGATCAGCGACAGGTCGCTGCGCTTGGAGGCGCAGTACATGCGCGGAATCGCCGCCTCGATGCGGCCCATGTGTTCGATGCAATTTTTCATGGATGTTTAGCAATAAAAAACTGCGTTACGAGTTGCTCGGCCTTCCATGCAAGCCGTCGGGCGTTTCCGCTACCGAACTCGACGCAGTTAAATTCAACTGTATTATAGATACAAAATACCCTTATATTCCGGACATAATTGTATCACATGGAAGTTTAGCAATGCAAATCTACGAATAAGTTTTAATCCGCCAAAATTCGGCAATAAATTTGTTTTGCAACTAAAAAATAGTTACATTTGCGTTGTAAGCAAATAGCGATGGGGACAAAAGAAAAATTAATACAGCGCTTTGTGTCACAACCCAAGGATTTCACGTGGGATGAACTTGTAAGGTTGTTTGGCATCTTTGGATATGAAATAAGCAATAAAGGGAAAACAAGCGGTTCTCGTGTGATTTTCGTCAAGGGAGAAAGTTCTTATACGGCACACAAGCCCCACCCTGACAGCATAATCAAAAGCTATGTAATAAAACAGGTGTTAGAGTTCCTTAAAAACAATGAATTGATATGAATACGATGAATTATAAAGGCTACATAGGTAGCATAGAGGTCAGCGAAGAAGATAATCGCCTTTTCGGAAAGGTTCTTGCCTTGCCGCACGATACGATGATTACTTACGAGGGAGAAACAGTAACGGAACTTCGCGATGATTTTCACGGTGCGGTGGATGATTATTTGGCCTATTGCGAAGCAGAGGGCATAGAGCCTCGAAAAAGTTATTCGGGAACTTTGAATGTTCGCATATCGCCTGAAACCCACAGAAAAATAGTTATACTTGCCAAGCAAGCGGGAATTTCAATAAATGCATTCATCAAATCCGCGGTAGAGAAACAGATTGCAACAATGCTGTGATTGAGTGATATTACAGAATATTAATCATAAAAACACCCTGACTTTCAATAGCCAGGGTGTTTTGTTTAGCAATTTTGCAAGAAATAAAAAAGCGTCCCATTTCGGACGCTTATTCATCATAAAGCATTATTTCGTTCAATTGAAATGTACCTTCTATTGCACCAGTCTCTGTTGCACATAAGGCTCCATCTTTCCGTATATCTATGACCGTCATTTTATGACCTGAGCTTTTGATGATAACCGTATCTCCAATTTTAATATGAGTACGAGTATTTTGGGGAACATGATGTTTAATTGGTATTAGATGGTGTGTTATTTTCCGGACATCATTTGTCATGCCCCATACCTTAAAAAATAGAATGATTTGCAGGATGCCGAACACCAGCATTACAAGACCGAGGATAATAGTGATTGTTTCCATATTTTAGTTGGTTTGTTGTATATACCACAATATGTTGTATGAAATCTTTCAATCTCCGCCGCAAAATCGGGAAATGGTTCCACTCTTACACGGGCGATTTTTTCAAACCTTTCATGTGGTCGAAATTTTCGGCTACATACTATTTTTCAGTTTGTTGCAATTCAAATATATACCTGTATAGGAACTTTTTGGGGTTGTTTCGAACTGCTTCTGTGTTAAGTTGTATATCTTGTTCAATTCGGATTTTTATGTTGAATAATTATGACCTGGATTTCAAATCTAATTGACGATAAAGATCAAAATGTTGTTGAGATATTTTTTTTATTTCTAAATCTGTTATTTTCCCTTCTTTCTTTTTTTGAAGACAATTTTGCAGTGCTACGATCGCATTTTTTAGTGTAATATTCTGAAAACTACCTACCAATTTCCCACATCTATTTATGTATTCTTGCTTAATGTGTGGAATCTCTGTAATAAACTCTATCGTATCGGCTATTACTTTGATTGTTGTTGCTTGTGCATAATCTTTATAACTAATTTCTGCATATTTATATAATGCATCAAATATATAATCAAAAGATTCTTCTTTTTTGTTATTATGGGAATTGACAAATGCTCGTAACATTAAATTTTCAGCATCCATATATATTTTAAATGCAAATATATCATCTTGCATTTTGATCCCCGATTGTTCAATGTTATTTATCTTGTCTATTTTATCCTTTATGTCCATTGTTTGCCATATTTGCCAACCAATAAGCAATGCAACCATAATACCTAATATGCTTACTATAATTCCGGCAGAGTTATCGGCATCGAATCGCAAATCACGATAACATATATAGGCAAACCATCCTGCAATAATAAACACTAAAATATACAGTATGTATATCTCCTTTTTCATTTCTCTATAAATTTTGCCACAATCTTTATCAACTCTCCATTCTGCCGCATCACTTCGGAATTTTGCTTGATGATGTCGGAGTTTTGTCGTATGATCTCCGAATTTTGTCCGAGAATAGTTTTATGTTCGTTTTCGCGGCTTTCAAAAAGAGCGTAAAATTTTTCGAGAATATTTGCATTTACTTCCGAATTTGAGACAGTAGAACTTAACATATCCCCCTTACCAGTTAAAATCCAATCGAGATTCGCATTTGGTATTTTAGTTCTAATTTTCACTAAAATGTCGGCTTTGGGCGAAATGGTTAATTTATTCCCTTTGAAACTTTCATAGCTTTCACCTATCTCATTAAAAAATTTTGATACTTCAAAATCTTGTGTTTTAACGAGTTCGAGAATTCTCCCTCTGATTGTAGTTAAATTTTTCCCCATTTTATTTGTTTTTGGTTCTTAAATGAACTATATTTGCATTGTGATTCAATTTTTGTATGGCAAATTTAATTACAAATAGCGAAAAATCAAGAGATAATGTTGTGACATTACTCTTACCCTTCGAGCGATATATTCAAAGTATCGCTAACCTTGAAGAACGCAAGCGACTTTGTGATACTTGCAAGCAGGCTATCGGTATTCGAAGCGACACTCAATTATGGAACTATCGAGTAGGTAATGTTCGACCTGATATGCTAAAGCGACGCGAGATAGCCAAGATCATCCGTCGTCATTCGGGCGACAGTAGCTGGACGGCCGACAACCTTTTTCCTGTGGAGTTTTACAAATAGAGTATATGAAAACGAGGTACAATAAATCGAAGATCATGCGCAATGCCTGGTTCCTGAGAAAGATTCAGCCGACGATGGCTTTCTCGGTTTGCCTTCGCAAGGCATGGCGCAACGAGAAATTGGCAATGTTGGCCGCGAAGATCGAGGGCCGTAACCTCGCCGAGGAAGATGCGCAGGCCAAAACGACGACTTATAACCCCGAGTTGCTGAGGATTCCGGCCGACTACTACGGCGAGCGGGGGCGGTATTATGGAGACTGATTATGAGAACGAGCAGGATAAAGAACGAAAAAGGGACGCCGCAGCGTCCCAGTCCCGCCCCTCCGCCCTCGTCGGTTACAACCGGAAGGGCAACGAACGGTAGTGTTTCCGCACATTTTCGCGGCGTCCGAACCTAATGCGGGTATAGGCACGAACAAACACCACCTTCGGCCGATGAATACTGGTTCTATTCATGGCGTAAAGGGTTAAATGTTGATGGCATCAGTTTAACATCCCATTTGGGAGGACCACCAGCCCTGAGGGGGCAAGACAAAAGTAATTCTTTATTCTGCTTTTTTAAAATTAAAGGAATGAACGACATCACCAAATCGGCCGACAGGCTGGCCGCCCTGCTCGATGAGCAGCGGGCATGTATCGAACGAATTATCGCAATACTCGACAAATAAACAATCCATGCTGGTAAAAAAGAACATAAGAAAGATCATCGTATCCCCGGAGGTGAAGAAGGAGATCGCCGCGGAGCTGGGATGCACGGTAGATACCGTTTACAATGCTTTGAATCTGACGGACCCGACGACCGGAGAACAACCTGACCGTATTCGCCGTATGGCGTTGGAGCGCGGGGGGTACAAAGGGACGACGATCAAGTGGATAGAGGAGTGATGACAAGGAGTGCGTAGCTCAGCGGTAGAGCGGTGCAGGAATGCGAAAGAGAATAGACGGAGGTTGGAAGGCCTCGCATTTCCGAGCGCAGGTTGCGGGTTCGAATCCTGCCGCACTCCCAAAATAAACCATAAAACAATACCATGAATACGAACTACGACAAAATCAAATCCGATCTTTTGGATTTCGGTAAACGGCATGGCGCCTGCATCGGTCAATATCAACGGCTCTACAAGGCAGAGAGCATAGAAGATGTAATTTCCGTTGTTAAAGACAATTTCGAATGGTGTATCCAATATAAGGACTTTACCGACGTGCTGATGGCGAACCGCGAGCAGTTTGCAGAGCACCGAATATGGATCAACCAGAATGTAGAAATACAAGAGGGAGTAGGTTTTCTTTTGGCAACCGAAGGGACGATCAACGCCACGAGTTGGGACACCTCGACGATCAACGCCACGAGTTGTGACACCTCGACGATCAACGCCGAGAGTTATGGCACC